>WASV01058420.1_pt1 | contig 13474 bp, 14 predicted proteins | sample 5698531 | NCBI WGS metagenome assembly WASV01 (sample SAMN11175559, study PRJNA528189) | sponge metagenome | isolation source: marine sponge | host: Myxilla | place: Antarctica: Western Antarctic Peninsula, King George Island | collected 2013-01 | reverse complement strand
AGCAGTAATAAAATAATCCCTATTATCATTAGTGCTACTGCAAAGCGTTTGAGTTGATAAGGGGGGACTTGTGCGACAATCAACATTGCCACTAAGGCTAACACCAAATGTAACCCTTGTTTTAGCACAATTGCCATAGAACCAGCAGAGGCGCTATATAACACAATAAAACCAAAACTACATAACACCATTAATAAAATAAATAAATAGGTGTCAATATATAAATATCGCCAATAGTATTGTAAGGTTTGAATATCAGGTAATTTCATTAGAATAGAACTTATAAAGGCAATAAATCCACGCTTAATTCAATATTAGCCAAGGCGGTACATGGGTTTTCATTGTGAATGATGCTGTTATTTTGACTTTGCTCTAAGGTGAATTCCATAAAAATAATTATACCCAGTGCATAAGGTTACTACATTGGATAATAATTTTTTATCTAGTGTAGCACTCTTAGCTTTCAAAACCCATTATAAAGCCACTGTATGCAGTACTGTTTATTGAGAAGCCTGTTTATTGAGAAGCCTGTTTATTGAGAAGCCCGGCTTATCAGTCTAGCACCTTGAAAGAAATCAAACTGAGAAGCCCGGCTTATCAGTCCAATTTAGCCTGCTAGAGTACAAGGTAAGTCTTATAAAAACTAACAACCAAGAAAAACCTCGCACTTATCTACATTCATCTTTAACATAGCGGTCTTATTATTTATATTTATACAAAGGTCTCTCTGTAAAATACAGGCAAATATTTTTTAAACCAGGTTTAGCTATGAACGAACAAACAGACGATTATAATGCTGATCTTTCTAGTGGTGTTGCTGCCTTTGATAGCAAAAACTTTGCTATGGCGTATCAGTTATTAGCCCCCTTGGCTGCTGAAGGTGATATTGAGGCTTTATTTCGTCTAGGTATGATGCAAATGAATGGCTTAGGTATGGTAAAAAATCAAGCACTAGGTTTAGAAAATTTTCAATTATCTGCTAAAGGTGGGCATGGTTTTGCTCATCATATGATTGCTGTTGCTTTTATGGAAGGAGAGGGAACACACAAAGATATAAGCAAGGCGATTGAATGGTTTGAAAAAACTGCACAGTTTGGATTAGCAGGGGCAATGTATGTTTTAGCCATGTTGTATGAAGAGGGTAAACAAGTTGAAAAAGACATGAAAAAAGCGCAATATTGGTATGATGAAGTAGCAAAAATTGATTAAATAATTTAATAGGCTTTATGACCAATACACCTAAGATAAAAAGCCGATTTGCCCCATCACCAACAGGGTATTTGCACATTGGCGGGGCAAGAACTGCTCTTTTTGCCTATTTATACGCCAAACGATTTAAGGGTGAGTTTGTGCTTCGCATTGAAGATACCGATTTAGAGCGATCCACTCAAACATCAGTGGATGCCATATTTTACGGTATGGCGTGGCTAGGACTATCCTCTGACCAAACCCCTATTTATCAAACCCACCGTTTTGAGCGATATAAAGAAATTATCAGCCAATTATTACAACAAGATAAGGCTTATTATTGCCAGTGTTCACAACAACGCTTAGCGGTATTAAGAGAAGATTTGAAAGCTCAAGGCAAGAAACCAAAATACGATAATAAATGCCGAGCTTTAGGATTAAGTGAGGGTGTTATTCGTTTTAAAAATCCGTTACAAGGTCAAGTGGTTTTTAAAGATTTAACCAAGGGTAAGATTAGTATTAGCAACCAAGAGTTAGATGATTTAATTATTGCTAGGGCTGATGGTAGCCCAACTTATAATTTAACGGTGGTGGTAGATGACCATGATATGCAGATTAGCACGGTTATTCGGGGCGATGACCATATTAACAACACCCCAAGACAAATTAACCTTTATCAAGCGCTAGGCTGGGGTTTGCCTGAATTTTCTCACTTGCCAATGATTTTAGGTAATGATGGTGCTAGGCTTTCAAAACGCCATGGGGCAATGAGTGTGATGCAATATAAAGAGGAAGGCTTTTTACCTCAGGCCTTGCTTAATTATTTGGTGCGTTTGGGTTGGTCAAATGGCGATAAAGAAGTTTTTTCACGCACAGAAATGATTGCTTTATTTGATGTGGCTGATGTTAATCGTGCACCTGCGAAGTTTGATACCGATAAATTATTATGGCTGAATCAGCAATATATTAAAGAGATGAGTAGTAATGATTTATTGCCACACTTGCAATATCATTTAGATAATTTAGGGGTTGATATTAGCCAAGGCGCTGATATTATTTTGGTGATTGATTTATTAAAACCCAAAGCAAAAACACTGGTAGAGTTTGCACAGCAGTGCGTTTTATTCTATCAAACACCCACAAGTTATAATAAAAAGATCGCCAACAAGCAGTTTAACGAACAATCTAAGGCGGTATTGTTGGTATTGCTAGAGAAATTACAGGTATTAGATGATTGGCAAGCAGAAAATATTAAAGCAGTTATTAATGCCATTTGCACAGAAAAAAACATTGGGTTTGGCAAAGTAGGGCAGCCTTTTCGCTTAGCATTAAGTGGTAACGGGGTTTCGCCTGATATTGCGATGACTGCACAATTAGTGGGTAAAGCACAAACCGTATTACGCCTTGAGAATGCTATTAAAGTTATTTAAATGATTTTTAGCTTTCACCCACAATCAGGAGAGATTAACCTTAGTATTGAGGGTGAGTTATTCACCCATTTAATTAAGGCAAGGCGACATAAAGTGGGTGATGAGCTTGATTTTTCTTGCTTAGATGGCAAACAACATCAATACAAGGTTATTGAAATTGGGGTTAAAAAAGCAACCCTAACTAAACTTAGCACGCAAGCAGTCCAAATCAAACCACCCCAATTTTTACACCTTGCTTGGTGTGTGGTGGACACTCAAACGGTTAAAACCTTTTTGCCGTATCTTAATCAACTTGGTTTGGCAAAAATAACTTTTGTAATGGCAGATAGGTCGCAAAAAAACTTTAAACCTAATGTAGATAAATTACAAAAAAGTTTGATTTATTCCTGCGGACAGTGTGGGCGATATGACTTAATGCAACTAGATACCAGTTCTAGTATTGATGCTTTTATTGAAAAATATCCGCAGACAGTTTTGCTTAATTTTAATGGCATACCCCTTGCACAATATCTAACACAGCACCCAGAAAAAATTAATACCATTATGGTTGGCGCAGAGGGTGGTTTTAGCCCTAGAGAGCTATTGCTATTTATAAACAAACCTTGCCTGTCTATAAACACACCTTATCTATTAAAAAGCGAAAATGCCGCCTTGTTAGCTGTTAGTCAATTATTGCTTTAGTCGTTGATGGTCTTATTAGTTATTTGTTGGTTTTGTGCGAAATGCTTTAAAAACAAATAAAACAAAGGCAACAACCCCAATAGAAAACACTACATCACCAGGTGCTCTTGCCCATACTAAGGTATGCATAATATCGCTTTGCATAAACTCTGCAGACCGAGCAGAAACATAGCTATCTGACATACTTTGATAAGTTTGCCATAGACCTTGTGGTAGTAGCGATAAAAAAGTCATCATCCCTAAGCCGATATTTAGGCTCCAAAAGGTGATTTTTAGCAACTTATTATCCCATTGTTTGATATTAGTTAGCCCACGCATACAATATAACATTAGACCAATACCAAGCATACCATACACCCCAAATAATGCCGCATGACCATGGTTAGCAGTGATATTCAAACCCTGCATATAGTATAAGGCAATGGGTGGGTTGATTAAAAAACCAAACAAACCAGCGCCGACTAAATTCCAAAATAAGACCGCAGCAAAAAACATAAAAGCCCAATGGTAATTTGTTTGCCAATCTGCTTGATTTTCTAATTTGCTATGATTATAAGCCTCAAAGCCAATAACCGCTAATGGCACAACCTCCAAGGCTGAAAAAGTTGCCCCAACTGCTATAATAGATATTGGCGTACCAGCCCAATAAAGATGATGTAATGTGCCTAACACGCCACCCCCTAAAAATATAATGGTGGTAAAGATAACCATCGTGGTTGCCACTGATACTCTAAGCACCCCCATACGCACAAATAGTAGCGAAATAATAGCAGTTGCAAATACCTCAAATACCCCCTCAACCCAAAGATGAACAACCCACCAACGCCAATACTCTACAACGCTAAGATTACTATTTTGACCCCACATAAAACCTGCGGTATATAATAAACCAATTGAGATTGTGGCAAGAGAAACAATAAAAAGTAAAGATTTTAAGTTTTTTTCTTTAAAGGATGGTAATAAAGCTCTCAAAACCAAAATCACCCATAATATTAAACCAATAGATAAGTAAATTTGCCAAAATCGACCTAAATCAACATATTCATAACCTTGATGACCAAACCAAAAATTAAGGGCTAAGTTATCAATAAAGCCGTTAATCGCTAGCCATTGCCCAGCAAATGAGGCAATAACAATAATTAACAAACTAAAAAATAAAAAATTAACACCAAAACGCTGGTATTTTGGCTCATATCCAGAGATAAGTGGCGCAACATATAGCCCAGTTGCTAACCATGCTGTTGCAATCCAAAAAATAGCCAGTTGAGTGTGCCAAGTTCTAGTGACCGAATAAGGCAGATAATTGGCAATATTAAACCCATAAAATCCTTGTCCATCTACCGCATAATGTGCGGTGATGATACCTAATAAAACCTGTGTTAAAAATAAAGCACTAACCACCCAAAAATATTTAGCGGTTGCTTTCATCGATGGCGTAATGGTTACATTTTCAATAAAATCCATTTTAGCTATGCCATTTTCAGGCTCTGAATTTTGTCGCCATTGGTCAAACTGAGAAGCATAATACCAAACAATAGCACCAATACCTGCTAATAATAATATCACCGAAATAATGCTCCATAATAAAACAGCAGTTGGTGGTGTATTGCCAATCAATGGTTCGTGTGGCCAATTACTGGTATAAGTGATATCATCATTAGGGCGATTAGTTGAGGCTGCCCAAGCTGACCAAAAGAAAAAAGCACTTATTTTTTTAGCTTTATTTTTTGTGAGGTTTATCTTAATAGGAAAAGCATAATCTTCGCGTAATTGTTGATATTCTGGCTCACTAGAGGTATATAAATCAACAAAATGTTGTTGTGTTTTTAAAATGGCAGCACTACGATTTTCACTAACCAAAATCACCCCATTAGTGGCATCATAAGTATTTGTGCGTATGATATTTTTTAAAGAAAGTTGAGACACTTCTTTTGAGTATTGTCCAGCATTTTTTGTGCTAATAATATCCAACAAGGCTAATGCTTCACGGTGGATCCAATCTGCAGTCCAATCTGGCGCTAAGTAACCACCATGCCCCCAGATTGACCCTTGTTGCATACCACCAATGCTTTGCCAAATGTTTTGCCCATCTTCAATATCTTGTTTACTAAAAATAGTATGACCACTCACACTTTTTAGCGCATTAGGAATAGGGGGTGCTTTAACATAAACTTGCCCACCAAAATACAATAAAGTAGCAAAAGACAAAAACAAGCTAACAGCTAATATAATCCACAGCCTTTTAATTGTGAAAAGTGTTGAGTAAGTTTGCATAATAGTCTGTTAAATGTTGAATTAAAGGATTGATATTTTATTAAGATAATGATAAAAAATCATTGATTTAAGTCAATGATTTAAAAATAAATTTAAACAGTTTTGAGTTGTTTTTAGTGCAGGTTAACCCTGGTTTAAGTACTGATAATATTTTGCAATTCATCAGGCTTAAGCAGGGTAATGGTATTGTGATTGACAGATAATAAGCCATTATTTGATAAGCGTTGTAGGATACGCGAAAGTGTTTCAGGTTTAATAGATACGCGTTGAGCTAACATATTTTTAGAGATAGTTAAATCGATAGTAGGCTGGGTATTAGCGGATTTTTCAGTGCTAGTTAGTAAAAAATAGATGAGTCGATAAGTGCCATTATGTAAACTTAAATTATCAATCTCGACTAGCGACCAATGTAGCCGTTGTGATAATCTTGCCATAATTTTAAAACTTGTTTTAGAGGAGCGTTTTAGAATATTTAAATACGACTTCATATCGATTTGCAATAACAAACTGTCTGTTAAGGCTGTGGCATTGATGGGATATTTTTTCTCATCAAGAAACATAATCGCCTCAGCAAAAGTTTTACCGACTGTTATAAAATCCACAATGGTTTCATCACCACCAGAAGAAAATAGGCTTAGTTTTATTTCACCCTTTAGCACTAAAAAGAAATGTTTGGCTATCTGATCTTTTTGGAAAAGAGATTCACCCTTGAATAATGAACAGGTGCGAATGTTAGCTATAATATGAGTTAAGTCACTCAGGCTAAAATCAATAAATAGATTATTATTTTTTAAGGATTTTTGATAATTAGCACTCAGCATAGTTTGTTGTTTAAAAGTGTGATGTTTATTATAATCTGTTAAAAAACAGGCGACTTGGCAATAAACCAATGATAAATCCCTAACATATCCACCACAATAAAAACCGCATTGAGTATTACCAACGGATGGTCTTTGTTTTGCACCCCTTGTATCAACCAACTGGTAGCAGAAACTAAAAAGAAAATAAAGCCAAATTTAGAGTAATCAGGTGAGTTAAACGCCAGTAGTATTCCGCCAATAATGCCGGTAAAAGCGCCTAGCCAACCAAAGGTTGCTAAGTGTGTTAAGATTGATTTCATTGATTATTATTGATGCTATATTCGTGGGTAATATTTGCCATAGCACCTAGCATAATAGAGGCAGAACAATATTTACTGGCAGATAAATCAATGGCTTTTTGCACTTTTTCAGGCTGTAAATTATCCCCCATTAAGTTAAATTTTAGATGAATGTTGGTAAAAATTTTAGGATGATCTTCTGCTCTATGCGCCTCAATACTGACCTGACAATCACTCACGGTTTGACGCATTTTTTCTAAAATACTAATCACATCTACTGTCGTGCAACCCCCCATGCCAATGAGCAACATCTCCATAGGGCGCGCGCCTGTATTTTGACCGCCTAAATCAGGTGGTCCATCTAGGTTGATGGTATGCCCACTTTGAGTATTAGCTTGCATTGCCATTTTTTGTTGCCAATTTATTGTTACTTGCATAAAATTTATCCGTTAATTAGAGTTTTTAAAGCAGTTTGTACATTGTTTTGTCGCATTAAAGATTCACCGACTAAAAAACCATGCACATTATAGCCCTGCATAGTAGTAATATCTTGATGAGTAATAATTGCACTTTCAGTAATAATTGCTATCTCACTAGGCACATATTGCAACAAGTCAATGGTGGTTTGTAGGCTAATATCAAAGGTTTTTAAATTGCGATTATTAATGCCTATTAGCGGTAAATTTAAGCTCAAAGCACGCGTTAACTCTTCATGATTATGCACCTCAACCAAAACAGCCATACCCAAACCTTGTGCTAAGTCAGATAAAGCCTTCATCAAGCCATCGTCTTCAAAGGCTGCCACAATGAGCAAAATACAATCTGCCCCTAGTATAAAAGAGTGATAAATTTGATACTCATCAATCATAAAATCTTTTCTGAGCACAGGCAAATCACACGCATTTTTTGCCATGATTAAAAATTCATCATCGCCTTGAAAATAACTTTTATCGGTTAACACAGACAAACAACTTGCCCCACCCATTTGATAAGCGCTGGCTAATTGGGCTGGGTTAAAATCTGCTCTAATAATGCCTTTAGAGGGGGAGGCTTTTTTTATTTCAGCAATAACCGCTGGGCGTTTGGCATTGATATTATTTAATAATGCACTGACAAAATCTCTTGGCTTAACTTGATTTTTATCTTTACTTGCATTTTGTAAATCAAGCAGGCTTATTTTTGCTTTAGCTTGGGCAATTTCATCTGTCTTAGTTTTTAAAATCTTAGTAAGAATATTCATAGGCTAGTCATTATAATGTGTATTTTTGCCATAATAATAAGCGATGAAATTATTAAACTTTCAAATAGGGTTAGACCAACCTTTTTTCTTAATTGCAGGGCCTTGTGTGATTGAGTCAGAAGCAATGGCACTCTTAACCGCCCAAATCTTAAAAGATATGACTGATAAATTAGGCATTCCTTTTATTTACAAATCTTCTTACGATAAAGCAAACCGCACCAGTAGCAGTAGTTTTAGAGGTTTGGGTGTGAGTGAGGGTTTACGAATTTTACAAAAGGTTAAAGACGATATTGGCGTGCCTGTACTAACCGATGTTCACGAAGATAGCCCACTTGATGAGGTAGGGTGCGTGGTAGATGTGATGCAAACCCCTGCTTTTTTGGTCAGGCAAACTAATTTTATTCAAAATGTATGCAAACAAGGTTTGCCTGTGAATATCAAAAAAGGGCAATTCCAAGCCCCATGGGATATGCAAAATGTGGTGGATAAGGCTCATGAAGTTGGTAATGATAAAATTATGCTGTGTGATAGAGGCACCAGTTTTGGCTATAACACTTTAGTATCTGATATGCGTGGTCTAGCCAGTATGCGTAGCACTCATTGCCCGATTGTATTTGATGCGACCCATAGCGTGCAACAACCAGGCGGACAAGGCAGCACCAGCGGCGGACAACGCGAAATGGTGCCCGTGCTTGCCCGTGCTGCCATAGCAGTAGGCATATCAGGTATTTTTATGGAAACCCACCCCAACCCAGCAGATGCCCTAAGCGATGGACCAAATTCTATGCCGATTGATAGAATGGGGGCGTTATTAAAAACCTTAAAAGATATTGACAGAATTACTAAAGCGAATGGATTTTTAGAGAGTGAGTTATAAAGCCAGTGCAGTCAATAGTAAATTTAATTGTCTGTATAATGTGCATACAATAAATAAATTTATGCATATAAAACCATGAGAACAACCCTAGACATACCCGAACAAACCTTAACAGAAGCAATGCAATTAACCCACGCTAAAACTAAAACAGCAGTGATTATTAACGCATTAGAAAATCTAATCCGTCAATCAAAATTAGCAGCCATTAAAAACTATAAAGGTAAGATTGATATGGATATTAATTTAGAGACCTTACGCAAGCGTTAATGGCTGTTCTGGTTGATTCTTCTGTTTGGATTTCTTACTTTAGAAGCGCTAAACATGCCAAAATAATTGATTATCTTATTGATGAAAACATTATTTTAAGCAATGAAATTATTTTGGCTGAATTAGTGCCATTTTTACAAATAAAAAACCAATTAAACCTCATCAAACTTTTAAATCAGATTAAAAAAATACCCCTAGAGATAGATTGGTCTAATATTATTGATGTGCAGGTTAAGTGTTTAAAAAATGGCATTTCTGGTATTGGTATAGCAGATATGATTATTGCACAAAATGCTATTAAGCATCAAGCAGTGATATTTTCTGAAGATAAGCACTTCTTGTTTTTGCAAAATGTTACTGAATTACAGTTGTATCAAACTTAAAAAATAACTCTCTAACTCTAATTATTCTAGCCCACCACCCACACTATCGCCGTTCAGGCGAAGCTTTGCACAGCAAAGTTGTATAGTGTGAACGCCTTTGGGTGGGAGCTTGAGGGAGGGCAGACATAACCGTGTTGTCCCAATTAGCCGAGCTATCCCTCCCTCAAACCCCTAGCCTATGGCGTTGCCAAAAAAAAGGCTTCGCCTCGCCTGAACGGCGTTTTTTGGTCGAATAACTAAGAGTATTTTAAAATAAGTCCAACAAGTATTTATTATTTATTTGGTATGTAATATAATAGAACCTAGCAAAATTAAAACACAGTAAAGAGATAAAAAATGACTCTTTGACTCTGATTATTTCTTAGATAACTTAAAGGATATTAATATGAATTTAGATAATTTTAGACAACAAATTAAAGATGATATAGATTTAGTACAAAAAAGTTTTTCTTATGAGAAAAGCATAAGGAGAAATGAATATGCGTTTAATCATTGGATATTAACCAACTTATATGGTTTAGATGATGAAATAGCACTGGCTAATATTACAGAATATAGTGACAAAGGTATTGATTGTTTTGCTCATTATGAAGAGGATAAAGAATTGTATTTAATTCAAAATAAATATTATTCAAGTGGTACATCATTAGTCAGTCAAGAAGTATCAGATTTTTTCACAAGACCCTTAGCAACACTTAAAGCGGGGGACTATAAAAGAAGTCAAGAGCTACAAGATATTTATAACAAGGCAAAAGAAGATACAGAGTATAAAATTTTCTTACATTTTTATACCACAACTGAAAGTTTAAGTGTTGATATTCAGAATATTGTTAAACATACCAAGTTAGAAACAGGAGTGTACTCTAATGTTTTTCATCTAAAAGACATACAAAATAAATACTATCATGATAGAAACAAGGAAAGTAAGTCACTAGAGATATCATTGCCTATAAAAGTAGAAAAAAGTGCATTAGCAATACGCCCAGCTGAATACGGCTTAACAGGAATGTCCAAGGCTTTTTATGCAATGACAAAAGTTATAGATATTAGAAAAATGTGGCTAAAAGCAGAAAAAGAAGATTATCCATTGTTTGAGGAAAATATTAGAGAGTATTTAGGCAATAGTGGCATTAATAAAAAAATCATAGAAACATTAAAAGATTCAAAGAGTAGAGTTAACTTTTTTTATTATAACAATGGAATAACAATAATATGTGATGATGCAAAGATAACGACGGGTTCTGGAAATAAACAAGTGTATATTGAAAACCCACAAATTGTTAATGGTTGTCAAACTGTTAATTCTATTGTTGAAGCGTTAAAGGGGTTTGATACAATAGAAATAGAATCTGAGTTTAAAAACGTATATGTGATAAGTAAAATTTTAGTCACTTCAGAAAAGGATGAGCAATTTTATAAAAATGTTGTTAAGTATACCAATAGCCAAAATTCCATCGATGCAAACTCTTTTGGTGCCGTTTTAGCACCGTTTGATAGAGTACAGGATAGTCTAAGAGATTATGGAATTTTATTACTTGTTAAACAAAGTGATAAAAATACATTTAATACTAAGTATAAAGAGAAAAAACAATTATATGACTTTTTAAAATTAGCTAATAATAGCATTAATGAAAATTTTTATATCTTTTTAAAAATAGCAGATACACAGATAAAACTAGAAATGCTTTTACAAATAATAGGTGCTTTTGTCAAAGATGCTCATTTTGCTTATACTAAGAAATCCACTTTATTAAAACCTACTTCCGATTTTTATAAAGAATTTTCAAAAGAGATTATTAAAAAATTTACAGTAAATCAAATACTTAAATTAATATTTCTTTACAAAAAAGCAGAATATGACAAAAAACAAAGTGAGGATAAAAAAACACCAGTACCATACTATTTTTTAAATTTTATTGGACGCCACCTTGAAAATAAAAGTATTGAAAAGTTGGATTTTTTACAAAAACTAGAAATAAAAGATTTACATTTGTTGTATTTATTGTTTAAGCCTTTGTCGGGTAAATATTATAGACGCTACCGTAGAGACACAAATTATGAATACAATCAAATGATTAAAAAAACAGTGAATAAAGACATAATGGATGACATTCTAGGAGAGCGCTTTGATGAGTTAGATCTAGATGAGAAAAATAAATATAAAAATATTTTGCAATTATTTGAAAATAAATAATAAAAAATAATCAGGTTCAGAGAGTCATTTTTATCTTTTCACTGCGTTTTGATTTTGCTAGATTCTATTATATTACACACCAAACAAATAATAAATACTTGTTGGATTTATTTTAAAATAAATCACATTTTGACTCTAATTATTCTTGAAAATTATATCAAAGATAACCAAAGTAATAAATGATAATGGAATTGCCTAAATTAATTAAATCTTAATAAAATGACCAAACCCCCAATAATCTACCAAACCAACACAGGAGAAATTGCCTTAAAGCCTGATGCTAAATTAGAGACTATCTGGGCAAGTCAAAAGCAAATATCTGAAATTTTTGAGGTAACACCGCAAAATATCACGATGCATTTGCAACAAATATTTAAAGAAAAAGAGTTAGCAGAAAAAGCAACTTGTAAAGAATCCTTACAAGTTCAAAAAAAGGGCAGTAGAGAGGTTAAAAGACAAATAAAACAATACAATCTTGATGTAATTATTGCTGTCGGATATAGAATAAACTCTGTGTTAGGGGCTAAATTTCGTCAGTGGGCAACTCAAACCTTAAAACAACATATTACCCAAGGTTTAGGTAAAAGAACAGGGGTTGAGTTTTTGGTGCTAAAGAATGGATAATAATTATAGTGACTACATAGTCTATGTAGATGAGAGCGGAGACCACGGGTTAAGCAATATTGACAAAGACTACCCTATATTTGTTTTAGTTTTTTGCATCTTTAAAAAGTTAGATTATATAAAAATAATCAATAGCGTGTTAGATGTAAAGTTTGAATATTTTGGTCATGATATGGTAGTTTTGCATGAAAGTGATATTAGAAGAAGAAAAGGTTTTTTTAAAACTTTAAGCAAAATACAGCAAGATAATTTAAATAAAAGTTTAGCTAATTTGATTGAGAAAAATGATTTTACTATTGTATCAAGTGTTATTAAAAAACAAGACCTAAAGGATAAATATACACAGGCTAATAATCCTTATCATGTTGCCATGGGGTTTTGTTTGGAACGATTGTATCAGTTTTTAGAAGAAAACAATAGTCAAGATAAAATTATCAATGTCGTTTTTGAAAGTAGAGGTAAAAACGAAGATAAGGAATTAGAGCTTGAATTTAGACGCTGGTGTGATGGTGATAATTATTTTAATAAATCAATTAATTTTGATATAAAACTTGTCAGTAAAAAGACTAATTCAACAGGTTTGCAAATAGCAGATTTAATCGCAAGACCAATTGGCATGTCTATACTTAGACCAGAACAACCAAATCAAGCATTTGATATTATAAAAAGTAAATTTAGAACCTATAAGGGATACTATAAAAGAGCAGGATTAAAAGTATTTCCTGAGTAATTTTGGTAGAGTGGATAATAAAAAGCTCCAACCAGAATGTTAGAGCCTTTTACCGACCGCGAATGCGCAATCCATAAAAAATATTATATACCCTAAAAAGTAAATTGCAATAGAGAATAAAACAATGGCACAGATTAGTATTATCCAAAAATCAAATATTAACTAAGCCAGCCAGCACTAATTGTTTAATTAAATCTTAATAAAATGACCAAAACCCCAATAATCTACCAAACCAACACAGAGGAAATTGCCTTAAAGCCTGATGCTAAATTAGAAACTATTTGGGCATCTCAAAAACAAATATCTAGGAAATAAAGGGGAGGCTATGGACTGCCCCCAAAAAACTAGGCACTAAATTCTAAAATTTAGCAGTCCAGTTTTTTTTGGCAGTTTATAGCGTTCTCTTATTATTAATTACTTTTTTTAATTGCTATTTCTAGCTTTGTCACTAACTCATCTATATGGTGTTTTTCAATGATAAGCGGTG
>WASV01107592.1_pt1 | contig 13477 bp, 14 predicted proteins | sample 5698531 | NCBI WGS metagenome assembly WASV01 (sample SAMN11175559, study PRJNA528189) | sponge metagenome | isolation source: marine sponge | host: Myxilla | place: Antarctica: Western Antarctic Peninsula, King George Island | collected 2013-01 | reverse complement strand
TATTCCATGTAACGAAATTTTTTAGAAAGTTATGCGAGCACAACGAGCCTATTTCCTCTTTACGAAATTTTGTTATTTTTTCCAGATTCCCGGACCACTTTCCAGCGGGGTGATCTTGGTATTTTAATTTAAGGTCGTCCGCCTTTTCCGGGCTAAGTGTTACATATTTTTCCTTAACCTGATAATTTTTTATTGTTTTGCATGTGTCTTGATCATAAATGCAATAGGTCGCCGTTAGTAAATGCGCATCATGTTTAAATTTATTTCGGATTCTGAAATCCTATTGATTGCGTTGTGTAGCATCTGCACATCGTTGCGATGGACTGGTTCGGTTTCAATAACGTTCTTCAGTTTGCTCCACAGTTTGCGTCCGACCGCTTTCATTATTTCCCCCTCACAATCACAACAATTTCCACTCCTGATTAACATACCCAAAAAGCGGCGTGAAGTTCTTTTTGTATGCCATTTTTTGGCAGTCGGCGATCCAGTAGCCGATGTAGAGCCAGTCTAAGTCCATGGTGTTGACATAGTCTATTTGTTTCATAATGGCGTGTGTGCCTAAACTGCGCGTTTTTAAGGTTGGATCAAAGAAAGTATAGACCGCGGATAGACCGTCGTCGGATAGGTCGGATATGGATATTGCCACCAATTTTTTGTTCAGGCGGTGTTCTATGAAGACGCTTTCTACTGATGATTCCAGCAGGAATTCACGATAACTTTTTGGGTTGGAATGATCCATCGGGTCATCGCTGTGTCGTGCCGCTTGGTATCTGCAATACAAAGCAAAATGTTCGTCGTTGAAAGTAGCTGGTTTCATGGTGGTGTGGATATCGTTGTTTTTGCGATAGGTGCGGCGTTGTGCGCGGTTGGGGCGGTATTCGCGTGCTGGAATGCGCACCGAGATGCAGGCGTTGCAGGCGCGGCAGTGGGGGCGATAGATGGTCTTGCCGCTGCGCCGAAAGCCGGATTTCAGTAGGATGCTAAACAGCGTGTTGTCCATCGGATAGCGCGGGTCAAGCATCACCGTGCTGGCGGTCTGTGCGGGGATATACGGGCAAGCGTGTGCGGCTGATTGATACAGCTTGGGCGGTTGCGAGCGAGTGCTCATGCGGCCGGGGCGGTTGACCATAAACCCGGTTTGCCGGGCAGGGCTTGGGCGGTTTGTGAGTGCGTGATAAAATTCGCGCGTGGGATTTCTTCGGCGCCGAGGGTTAATAAATGAGCTGAACTAACCTGGCAATCAATGAGGCGAAAATCCCATTGCACCAATTGTTCAATTAATAACGCCAACGCCGCTTTAGAGGAATCGGGCACGCGGCTGAACATGCTCTCGCCAAAAAATACGCCACCGATGGCGATACCGTATAAGCCGCCAACCAGTTGATCGCGCTGCCAGATTTCCGCCGAATGCGCGAAGCCGCTGCGATGCAATCCGATATACGCGCGCGCCATGTCGGCGGTAATCCAGGTGCCGGCGGCGTCGGTTGGTGAGTCGTTTTGTGCGTTTGATGGTGAAGTATTTTGTGAATGGTCATGCAAATCATCCGATAAATTCCCCGACAAATTCCCGCACAAACCATCTCGCAAACTTTTCCGCGGTGCTGCGCATTCGGTGATTACGCGCGTGAAGGCGGTGTCCAGAGTGAAATGGAAAGATTGTTTCTTCATGGCTTTATTCAAACTGCGCGAGCGTTTAAATTTCGCCGGGAAAATCACGCAGCGTGGATCCGGCGACCACCACAAAATCGGATCACCCATGCCATACCAAGGAAAAATGCCGTTGCGATAGGCCATCAGCAAACGAGATTCACTGAGATCGCCGCCGATGGCAAGCAACCCTTCTTTGCTGGCGGCTTCAAGCGGTGGGAAATTTTCCATCCAATTTTTAGGCGTCGGGTTTTAGGAGGCAGGTGCGATTCAATCCAGTATTTTACCTTACCCACTTCCATCAACCATGTAAAATCAGCGCATGCGCGTTTTGGGTATTGAAACTTCTTGCGATGACACCGGCGCCGCCATTTACGATAGCGCGGACGGTTTGCTGGCGCATGCGTTGGCGAGCCAAGTGGAATTGCACAAACCTTACGGCGGCGTGGTGCCGGAATTGGCGGCGCGCGATCATCTGCGTGTCCTGTTGCCGCTGATAGATCATCTAATCCATGATCCGCGCAATCGTGGCGTGACGCCGGATGCTATCGCCTACACCGCTGGACCCGGGCTTGCCGGTGCGTTGTTAGTCGGGGCCTCGCTTGGGATGAGTTTGGCGCGGTCGTGGAACGTGCCAGCCATCGGCGTTCATCACATGGAGGGGCATCTACTCGCGCCCATGTTAGAAGACAATCCGCCCGATGCGCCGATGTTAGCGTTGTTAGTGTCGGGCGGTCACACGATGTTAGTGGATGTGGAATCTATCGGTGCGTATCGAATTCTCGGGCAATCGTTGGATGATGCCGCCGGCGAAGCTTTTGATAAAACGGCAAAACTATTGGGCTTAGGGTACCCTGGCGGTCCGGCGGTCGCGGCGGCGGCTGAAGAGGGGGTTGCGATGCGTTTTTCATTACCGCGCCCGATGACCAATCGCGCCGGTCTTGATTTCAGTTTCAGCGGACTCAAAACCCAGACGCGCACGATTGCGAATCAACACACCCTTAACCGCCAAACCATCGCCGACCTCGCTCTCGCTTTTGAGGTGGCGGTGGTGGAAACACTGGTTATTAAATGTCAGCGCGCATTGCGGCAAACTGACCGGACGCGGCTGGTAGTATCTGGCGGGGTCGGTGCTAATGCGAGATTACGCAGACGGTTGCGCGAGGCTGCGGCGGAGTTGGGCGTGGAAGTTTTTTATCCGCGCCCGGCGTTATGCACCGACAACGGCGCGATGATCGCCTATACCGGGTATGTTAGATTAGCGCATCAATTATCGGCGCATCAGTTGCAATCAAATTATCTTAATAAAAATCAGGGAGCAAATAAAACGAGCGGTGCGTTTGAGATTTATCCGCGATGGAGTTTGGAAGAAATAGAATAAATATAAATGCAAGCGCAAATGTGTGGGTGATTGATGAGATTGTTTTATAATTTATTTTATTAATGGATTTTATGATTCGTTTTGTTAATAGTTTTTTGTTTTTAGGATGATTTTATAATAGTGGTTTAATTTTTATGGTAGGTTTTGTTTTATTAATTATTTTATTAATAATTTTTATTTTTTATTATTCAGCACGTTCATCGTATTTTGCTTTCCGCGCCAGTTGCTAATCGGCGAATGTTTGCGCGATGCCGATAGAATAACAACGCGGTAATTAATAACGCCATTAGAAAATAGTCGGGCGTTGGCAATAACCACAGCGTCAACCAAGGCGCGGCTGCGGCGGTAATCAATGCCGCTAATGATGAATAGCGAAAAATCAGCGCGCTGGCAAGCCATATCACCACCAACAACGATCCTAAGGCGATGCTCAAACCGGCAAACACGCCGGCAGCAGTAGCAACGCCTTTGCCGCCGCGAAACGCAAAAAATATCGGATAAAGATGCCCGAGAAACGCGCCCGCACCGGCCAACGCAATCACCACCGAATCGTCGCTGAACGCGCTCGCGACCAGCACTGGAATCAGACCCTTGAGCGCGTCCCCGGCAAGGGCGATGACCGCCGCCTTTTTGCTACCGATACGAAGCACATTGGTCGCCCCGGGATTATTCGAACCGCTTGACCTCGGATCCGGCAAACCCATCACCCGACATACGATAATCGCGGCGGAGATAGAGCCGAACAGATAAGCCAATAGGGGGAATGATAGGGTTAGTAGTGAAGAATGAAGGTTAGCGAAATCCCAAAACATAGCGCGACTCGGCGATTGGTAATAAGAGGTTGTGAGAATACATTCGGTAGCGGATTTTACCGCAATACGCTATATTAGAAGCGATGTGTTCTATGCTGCCATTCTGGTGACAAAAGGTTAGCTGCTCTGCGGTATGTCCAGCGGTGAATTTTACTCTGATTTTTGCTTTGCTATTAGGCGTAATGGGCAGGAATATATCCATCTTTTGCCGGAATGTACCCATCTTTCCATAGAATGTACCCCTCTTTCAGTGTACATCACCTCGCGTATTTTAACAGGAATGGCTTATAATAAGGGTTTGTGGCGGTTTTAAGCGAGTAAGGGTCGGGATTCCAACTATTTGAGCAAATATTTAATGAACCGCCATCGGCGTATACCCCTACAATCCCCGCACACTCACCCTTGAAACAAAGGTATTAAACAATGACCCGCCAATACCCCGAAAATTCATACTATTTGGTGAAACAATACCATTGCAAGTGGAGTGCATCCTTGAAAATGCCGACCGCTTCTTTTTAGCTGGTGAAGCCCTTGCCGAATTGCGTGATGGCTATTCACAATGGACGAAACTATACCTTGAGTTTCAAAATCCCAAACTCCAAACCTTATTACGCCAAGCACAATTAAATACCATAATGAAACGGATGGATAAACTATTGCGGCAAATCCATAATTTTCTACAAGGACATCCATTAATAGAATTAACCGATGATGACCGCTTATCGTTGAATATCCCGGTTAAGAAACCGTACCGCTTGTTAACCGCACCGCCAAGTGAAGTACCGGTAAACTATGTTATTGCCAATCACAATGGCGTATTTACCATCGGCACTAAATGCTATGACGAAAACCCAGAAAACCAAAGCAAAAGAAGACCAAGGCGCACCAGATTAATGTTGTTCATGGCGTTCACCGATAGCCCCGACATAATCCCCAGCGAAGCCGATTTTCATGCTTTTAAATTCACTGGGCGCATGAGATATAAACTGGATTTGCGCGACCGTCCCAGCAAAACAGACTGGCTAAAAACGCGGTTTAGCAACACGAGAGGGATGGGAATACCATCAGAAATTATCTCATTTACAACCGAATAATTCGCCATATGGTGTTTCGGCTTCCTGCCGTAAAATCACTTCCCAACCCGCCCGCCCAAGCGATATGGGTGGGGTTTTTATGTATAATTGCTTTTTTATTTAATGCCCTAATCGGAAACTCAAAATGCCAATTGCAGCAAGGAAAATGTTTAATGATGTGCCAAACGGTTTGGTAGAAGCCGTTGGGAATGAAGGGATGCGAGGGCTTTATGTTGCCGAATGCGTCGAGTTTATGCGTGGTATGAATGACGACGCGATTGATTTAACCATCACTTCGCCGCCATATGATAACTTGCGCGATTATCAAGGTTATCAATTCAATTTTGAGTCTGTGGCCGATCATTTATATCGCGTTACCAAGCCCGGTGGCGTTGTGGTTTGGGTGGTAGGCGATAGGATAAAGAACGGTCGTACATTAACCAGTTTTGAGCACGGTATCTATTTTCGAGATATTGGATTTAGCGTGCACGATGTGATGATTTATCAAAAGAAAAACACGCCGTTTATGCGTAGCAATGCGTATACCAATTGCTATGAATTTATGTTTGTATTATGCAAAGGACGACCAGCAACATTCAATCCGCTGAAGGAAAAAACGGTCAGGCATGGGCGGGAGATGTTGGTTTGTAACAAAAAGGCGGATGGAGTCAACCGGAAAGTGCAAGGCGAATTGAAGAAGGAAAAAACGCGAACCAATATCTGGAAATATGCGGTTGGATTTGGTGGCACCACAACCGATAAAATCGCATTCAAGCACCCAGCCGTATTTCCTGAAAAATTGGCTGAGGAGCATATTCTTTCTTGGACAGATCCGGGTGCGTTAGTGTTTGACCCAATGTGCGGAAGCGGCACCACTTGCAAAATGGCACATAAAAATGAACGGGAATACCTTGGCGTGGATATCTCGGAAGAGTACATCAACATTGCAAAAGCAAGAGTGAGGATGGTTTAATGTTAGATAAATGGGTCATGTGTGTGCAAGGATCTGGCTACTTGCATGAAACCAATCGCATTGCTACGAGGAAAACAAATTTTCCAGAAAACTCAGTGGGCTTGCTTAAATCTGAAGAAGCAGGACTCTGCGTAATTTGGCTAATCGGCAGAGACGAGATATATAGCGTTTCCAAAGAACATGTATCTACTATCAACGTAGTAAATACTGGCGACAAACATAAAAATAAAATATGTAATACTTGTCATTGTCTAAAGCCTGTTGAACAATTTGCTCGCAATCAAACTAACCTGCATGGCATCATCCGCCGCCCAAGTTGCATAAGATGCAGGACGGATGTTGATAAACGTGCACCAAAAACACAGCAAGCCAAACAAGCGGAAAAGCAGCGACCCGCGACTGGGTCCTATTTCAAATGCCCGATATGCCAGCGGCGTTCCATTGCTGGGGTGACTGCAAAAGTGGTCGCAGACCATGACCACCACAGCGGAAATATCCGCGATTTCATTTGTGATAGTTGCAATACTGGATTAGGTAGATTCAAGAATGGTGAAAATTACTTGATGAACGCCGTGAACTATGTAAAGGATAAGGATGCGTTAAAATAAAGGTAGACGCTAAACCCATGACCACAGACCAACTAAACCGCGAAATCGAATTCCACAACACAACCATATCTCTATGCTATGGTTTGTTGGTGTTTATGACCGAATGATTTTATTTACCCATCCCCCACTGGAGGAGCATTGAGATGAAAATCTATCCCCGCTTTAGCGGTTCCTTATCAGTTTGCTTGTTTGCAACCGCGTTATTATTTTCCCCCGCTAGCCACGCCGCCGAATGTGAGGAAATTGTGCTTGGTGCGGCGATATCGTTGACTGGCAAATATGCTACTAACGGCGTTCATACGCAAAATGGCTATGAATACGCCATCAGCAAAATCAGCGAAGCCGGCGGCGTTACGGTCGGTGGGCGTTGTTATAATTTCAAGGTGATTTATTACGACGACGAATCCAAGGGCGATCGCGGTGCTACGCTTGCTGAACGCCTCATCAGCCAGGACAAAATCCAATATATGTTAGGACCCTATTCATCCGGGCTTGCCAAGGCGATTGCGCCGGTTACCGAGAAATACCAAATTCCCATGGTGGAAGCCGAAGGTGCGTCTCGTTCGTTATTCAATAAGGGCTATAAATATCTGTTCGCGGTTTTATCCACCTCCGAGCAATATCTCGCTTCCGCCATTGCCCTGGCGGCTGAGAAAGCGATTGAATCCGGCAAAGATCCGTCCACGGTCAAGGTGGCAGTGGCGGTGGAGAACGATCCATTTTCCCTTGATATCCGCGCCGGGGTGTTAGAAGACGCGAAAAAATACGATATGAAAGTGGTGGTGGATGAGCAACTGCCGCGGGACTTATCGGATATGAGCGCGATTTTGATCAAAGTTAAGGTGCTTAAGCCAGATGTGCTGATTATCAGCGGGCATTCCAAAGGCGCGGCCACTGCGGTGCGTCAAATCGGCGAACAGCGCATTAATGTGCCGTTAATTGCGATGACGCATTGCGAGGCGGCTGACATTGTCGGTAAATTCGGCGCAACCGCCAACGATATTTTATGCTCCACGCAATGGGCGGAAACTTTATCCTACGAGGATGCGATTTTTGGCACTGCGGCACAATACAATCTCGGCGTGAAAGCGGCCTATCCGCAATACGAAAATCGCTCGGTTCCTTATCAGACCGCGCAAGCATCGGCTGCGGTGTATGTCTTCAAAGACGCTTTTGAGCGCGCCAATTCACTGGATAAAGAAGCGGTGCGCGATGCCATCGCAACCACCGATTTATCCACTTTTTATGGGCAAATCCGATTCTCCGATGCCGGCAACAACATCGCCAAACCGATGGTGCTGCGGCAGGTGCAAGACGGCAAATTGAATGTAGTCGCGCCGTCTAATTTTGCCTCCCACGCCCTCAACTGGCCACGCAAAGCACAATAGGGCAGGGCATTTTTCCATGATACGGCGGATTGAGGGGTTTTTTATAACCATGACAGCGGCGTAGCATCCTACGCATCAGCGATGTGCGCCGCTGACATCCATTTATGGTCGCACTTACGACGCGCTCATTTGTACTGGACATTGGATTAAATTCGCTATAGGCACGACAGCAAAAACCAAACCCCATGCAACCAATCATCAACAATCTATCCTTACTCATAGAATTCCCGGTAATTAATGTCAAGATTATCGTGGACGGATTGATGATTGGCTCGCTGTTTGCGCTGGCGGCATATGGGTTGGCGTTGGTGTGGGGGGTGATGAATGTCAAAAATCTCGCGCAGGGCGATTTCGTTATTGCTGGTGGCTATGTCGCTTGGGGGTTAACCGAAATCGGCTTGCCACCGCTGTTGGGTGTGCCGGCGGCTTTTGTGGTGATGGGTGCAATCGGTTGGGTGATTTATAAAATCGTCATCTCGCGGGTGATTGAACGCGATTTATTCACTTCACTACTCGCGACTTTCGGAATCGCCATCATGATGGCGCAAATCCTCAATCTGCTATTCGGCTCGGATACTCAAAGCATCAAACTGGAATACGAGACGCTATATTTTCTGGACGATTTCGTGGATGTGCCAATCGCCAAATTGATTGGCGTGGTGTTGGCTATGACGATCGCCGCCGGGGTGATTATTTTTATGAAACGGAGTCGCATGGGGCAAGCGATTCGCGCCACCGCCCAAGATGCCCGTGCGGCGCGCGTGTTGGGTATTGATACCGAAAAAGTCTATGCCTTCACTTTCTCGTTAAACGCTGCCATCTGCGGTGCGGCCGGCGCCATCATCGTTATGGTGTGGCTGATTCAACCGTTCTACGGCATCTCGTATTCAATCCGCGCGTTCGTGGTGGTGACCGCCGCTGGTCTCGGCAACTTGCCCGGCGTTATCGCCGCCGGCTTAGGTATTGGCGCGCTGGAGCAATACGGCGCGCATATTTTCGGCATCGGGTATCAGCAAGCAGTGGCGGTATTGCTGTTGTTATTAGTGTTAATTATCCGCCTGATTCAGCAACGTCGCATGCGCCGCATGCTGGAATAATTCATGGTTTCCCGCCAAACCATTTTTCATCTCGTCTTGTTGGCAATAATCATCGCCGCGCCGTTTTTGTTTGGTGGATTTGGCACACAGTTGGCGACGCTATGGCTGATGATTATCGTCGCGCTAACTTGGGATATGACCGGCGGGCAGATGGGCTACAATTCGCTCGGCAACATTTTTTTCTACGGCACCGGCATGTATGTGGCGGCTATTATCACCGTGAGTTTGGTGCACGATGTCGGCGATTACACGAGCTCATCCGGCGGCGGCGTATATGAATTCACCGCTGCGCAGTATTACACCGGCATGTTGTTAGGCGTTATCGGCGCGGGGATTTTTTGCGCCATCTGCGCGCTGCTCATCGGCTATATCACTTTCGGTTTGCGCGGACCGTATTTCGCCATCGGCACGCTCGGCGTGGCAATCGCCGCCGGCGAATTGGTCGCCAACTGGAACTGGGTCGGCGGTGGGCAAGGAATCGCTTTGCCGGTATTCCCCGGTGATTTAGACGACGGCAAGGTGGTTTTTTACTTCTTATTTGCCGGCACTGGCGTTTCATTATTCATCTTCCTCAAATGGCTATACAGCACCCGCTTCGGCGCCGCCATCAATGCCATTCGCGATGACGAGGAAAAAGCCGAAGCCATGGGCTTGCATACGTTGCGTTATAAACTCATCACCTGGTCTATGGCAGCGTTTTTTGTCGGCGTAGCGGGCGCGATTTCGGCGTTTCAATTGATTCACTTTGAGCCGCTGGAAACCGCTTACCAAACCATCAACCTCGGCATTTTCATGGTGGTGTGCGTGCTTCTCGGCGGCAAAGGCTCTTTGTGGGGTCCGGTCGTCGGTGCGGTGGTGTTTCATCTATTCAAGGAAATTACTTGGAACTACCTACTCGGCTGGCAGTGGGTTGCACTCGGTGCGCTCATCGTGGTCACCGTGGTGTATTTTCAGGACGGCATTATGGGTTGGGTGATGCGACGCAAGCCGGAGTGGTTTGGCATTCGCATTGACCATCGGACCGCCGCCGCACCCGCACCCGCACCAGTACCGAAAGCATGAACACCGAAGCGCATGCCACGATGAGCAGCATTATTGAAATCAATGGCGTTACCAAATTATATGGCGGGGTGGTTGCCAATAAAAACATCACCCTATCAGTCGCATGCGGCGGCATCACCGGTCTCATTGGACCCAACGGCTCAGGCAAGACCACGCTGTTTAATTCCATCGTCGGCTATCATCCGATTGATGCTGGCTCCATCCGTTTCGCCGGTGAGGAAATTTCCCAATTTTCGGTACAAAAAATCGCCCGCTTGGGGCTTTTGCGCACTTTCCAACAAACCCGCATTTACGCCGCCATGAACTGCGTGGAAAATATGTTGATATCGTTGCCACATCGCAAAATGAGCATCATCGATTCCTTCGCCCGCAACAGCCGCGAAGAATATGCGCGCGCCGATAGATTGTTAGAATTTGTTGGCTTGTATGAAAAGCGTTTATTGCGTTCCGGCTCGCTTTCTTTCGGTCAGCAGAAACTGCTGGAATTCGCCATGGCGTTGATGAACGAGCCGACCGGTTTATTGTTAGATGAGCCGACCGCCGGCATCAATCCGACGCTGATCAATGGCTTGATTGAAAGATTGAAGCTCGCCAACCGCGAATTTGGCATCACGCTGTTTATCATTGAACACAACATGCGCGTAATCATGAACATGGCGGATACGATTTATTGCCTTGCCCATGGCGAGATGTTAGCCAGCGGCACGCCCGATGAAATTCAAAACGACCAGCGGGTTATTGATGCGTATCTGGGCGCGCATTAATTAACCGCAGTGACATGACCAGCCACATGACTATTAAGGTAAACAAAGAAAAAACCACTCGCGGTTATGCCGATGGCGGTATAGAGAGCGTGATTTCGGTGGAGCAAGTTACCCGCCAAGCGGCGGCAATTGCCGAGCCGATTGAAATCGCGCAACTGGATGCGTTGGCCGGCGGAAAACCGCATGTTTCTTTGGAAAAATTGTGCGCCGGTTATGGGCAAATGAAAATCCTGCACCAGCTTGATTTGCGCGTCGGACGCGCCCAATCGTTATGTTTAATCGGACCCAACGGCGCCGGAAAATCCACCGTGCTGCACGCCATTTTCGGCTTTAATCGCATCTTCTCCGGGGAAATCCGCATCGGCGAAGGCGAGAACAGCGTTGATGTAACCGCCCTTTCGCCCAGCGAAAAACTAAGCAAAGCCGGCATCGCGTATATTCTGCAGGACAAATCCATTTTCCCGGGGATGAGCGTGGAAGAAAATTTGTGGATGGGCGGCTTTCTGAAAAACCGCCCAAGCGAGGCAAGGCAATCCGCTGAAAAGATATTTGATAAATATCCACGCTTGGCGGCACGGCGAAAACATCCGGCAAAAGTCTTATCCGGCGGTGAACGCAGGTTGCTGGAAATCTCGCGTGCGTTGGTGATGGACCCTCAAGTTTTATTAGTGGACGAGCCATCCATCGGCTTGGAGCCGCGTTTTATAGATATGGTGTTTGAAATTCTGCACGACCTGCAACATGTAGAAGGCAAGACCATCATTATGGTGGAGCAAAACGCCAAAAAAGGATTAGAATTCGCCGATATTGGCTATGTCATGGTATCGGGGCAAATCGCCATCGCCGGTAGCGGCGACGACTTGTTAAATAATTCCAAAGTAGGGGAGTTATTTTTAGGCGGGTAGCGTGGCTCAGTTTAAATTATGTAATCTTAACGAATGGAATTTAACCATGAATTTTAATTTCACATCAGCAGAATACACCGAGCGCATCGCCAAAACTCGGGCGGCGATGGCGAGCATGGCGATAGAAGTGTTGGTGGTCAGCGACCCGTCTAATATGGCATGGCTGACGGGTTATGATGGCTGGTCGTTTTATGTTCATCAATGCGTCATCGTGCCGGCGCACGGCGCGCCGATTTGGTATGGGCGTGGTATCGATGTCGCTGGTGCAAAAAAGACCGTGTTTATGCCCGCGAGTCAAATCTTCGGCTATCCGGATAATTATGTGCAGAATCCGAATGCGCATCCGATGGCGCATTTAAGTGGGTTGCTGAAAGAGCACGGCTGGTCGGCGGCAACCATCGGCGTTGAGATGGATAACTATTATTTCAGCGCGACGGCGTACCGCACGTTGACCGAGCATCTGCCCGCTGCCAATTTTGTGGATGCCACTTCGTTGGTCAATTGGCAGCGCGCGGTTAAATCGCCGCGGGAGATTGAATACATGACCCGCGCCGCGCGGATTGTTGAGCGCATGCACCAGCACATCTTGGAAATCATTGAGCCGGGCATGCGACAAAATCAACTGGTGGCGGAGATTTATCGTTGCGCAATTGAAGGTGCCGATGGGCACGGCGGAGATTATCCAGCGATGGTGCCGCTGGCACCCACTGGCGAAGATGCTGGTGCGCCGCATTTGACTTGGGACGATCGCCCAATTCCACCGAATTCGGGGACTTTTTTTGAAATCGCCGGGGTGTATAAACGTTATCACTGCCCGTTGTGCCGCACCGTTTATCTCGGCACGCCGCCCGATGAATTTCGCCGCGCCGAGATTGCCTTGCAGGAAGGTATCGCTGCCGGGTTGGCGGTTGCCAAACCGGGAAACCAATGTCGCGACATCGCCACCGCACTATTTAGCACCCTCAACAAACACGGATTTGAGAAAGACAATCGTTGCGGATACGCGGTCGGCTTGAGTTATCCCCCAGATTGGGGCGAGCGCACCATGAGTTTCCGCGCCATCGATGAAACCATCCTGCAAGCCGGCATGACTTTTCACTTCATGCCCGGGCTGTGGTTGGATGATTGGGGTATAGAAATTACTGAGACGCTGTTAATTACGGATAGTGGCTGTCGGACACTGGCGGATTATCCGCGTGAATTGTTGGTTAAGGGCGGTTGAATTGGGTGCGAGGGTGGTGTGGGCGGGAAATACAGCAGACACGCTTCGCGCAACATGTCGGGCGGATTCCGTGAGCTCACACGCCGGGAAACTGTGAATATCTTGTTGGAGTCTTCTCGTTGCCACGCTCCCGCGTGGCAACGAGGAAACTTAATCCGCTTGATGCATTCGGTTGCAATTGGTCTTCATTTGAGTACAAAACATGTTCACTACCGTACGATTTTCCTACAAGCACACACATGACTCATGCAAGTCTTCCAGGCAAAAGTGCAATCAAGCAAACAAAACTTAATCTGCCATAAATCAACTATGAAACCGCACAACTACGCCATTGTTAGCGAAAACCAGCGTATACATCATGATTCTCGTGCCACGCGGGAGCGTGGCAACGAGGAAGTCAGGTACGCATTCCCACGCAGGAGCGTGGGAACGAGGAATTGCGTATTGGATTTGAGGGGGTTTGCTTTTCCCCCAACCCGCACCACCCCCACATACCGCACTTGATGCGGTATCCAGTGTGGTTGATTGTAATTTTAACGGCACTG
>WASV01039986.1_pt1 | contig 13482 bp, 11 predicted proteins | sample 5698531 | NCBI WGS metagenome assembly WASV01 (sample SAMN11175559, study PRJNA528189) | sponge metagenome | isolation source: marine sponge | host: Myxilla | place: Antarctica: Western Antarctic Peninsula, King George Island | collected 2013-01 | reverse complement strand
GAAAGAGCAGGATCGGATACTAGGCTTCATCATTAATAAATTCCGTGGAGATATTGATCTTTTGCAACCGGGTATCGAGCAGTTTAAGGAATTGGTACCCAAGCCGGTTTTAGGAGTTGTCCCCTACTGCAAGGATCTGGTTATTGACGAAGAAGATTCCCTCCCGCAGACATCTTATTCGGCGACACATAATGCAGAAGGGGTTTTGAACGTCGTTGTCATCGAACTTCCACGAATTTCCAATTTCACTGATCTATCCCCACTTTCTTATGATCCTTCAATCTCAATTCGATATATCAAGCACCCTGCACAAATGGGAAACCCCGATTTAATCATTCTCCCTGGTAGTAAAAATACCATCGACGATATGAACTTTTTGAACCAGCAATGCATGACTCGGGAAATCCTCAAGCACCATCAAGCCGGAGCCATGATCCTCGGAATTTGTGGCGGATTCCAAATGCTGGGGAAAATTATCAGCGATCCTGAAAACCTGGAAAGCTGCGAAAAAGAAGCCGAGGGATTAGGTTTATTCGATTTTAAAACCACGATCGTGGCCGAAAAAGTAACCCGGCAGGTACAACTTAAAACTGTAAAAAGCCGCATATTCCCTGAGGGAGTCCCGTGTGAAGGTTACGAAATTCACATGGGGCGAACCACGTTCAAAACCACTTATCCTGCCTTTTTCTCCGCTCCCGATGAAGATAACCCTATGACCTTCGGAATCACCAATCAGGCTGGAACCGTTTTCGGCACTTATCTCCACGGATTTTTAGATAAAGACTTCTTCCGGGAAAATATGTTGCGCTATATAAGAAAAGAAAAAGGGCTGCCCGAACCCGCGAGCCAATTCGACTATGCGCAGTTTAGAACTCGCGAACTCGACAAGCTTGCGGATTTAGTTCAATCCTCCATCGACATGGAAGCGATTCTCAAGAAGTTAAAATAACCTCAGCTTCACTTTCGACGTATAGAGAAGAAAATCAGAGGTGCTACTTCCTTAAGCCCTGGGTCTGTTCGGTTTTTCAAGACGTTCACCTCCTGGACCTGCTCCCTCCCCCCGCATGATAGCCTCTCCCTTTGTAATCCTGGTTTACATGAAAGGCCTTGAAGCTAAACCTTAATCCAAAATTCGCCCGACAGAGCCATTGATTCCTTAATTCTCCAACAGGGCCAGTGATTCCTTAATTCTCCAACAGGGCCAGTGATTCCTTAATTCGCCAACAGGGCCAGTGATTCCTTAATTCGTCCGACAGGGCCAGTGATTCCTTCTCCTCCTGAATTCACGGGGATATCTATCGAGCTGAAAATATCATAACGCCTTGAATTTAGAGGACATCAAACAGGGAGAAACATGCGTTCAAGCAGACAAATAAACAAAAACCAAGGAAATGATTGAAATCACATTTATTACTTGTATATATATGGAAGTTCTACAATAATGGTGTTTGAAATTTATATATTTTAGGTTTCCTGTATTTGAGGGAATGAAAAGGGAAGGTTGTGAAATTCAACCACGGTCCCGCCGCTGTGAGCGTGACGAAATCTGCAAAAGCCACTGGTGTTTAGCTGGGAAGGTGCAGAGAGTAGGATGAACGCGAGTCAGAAGACCTGCCTGGAATTATAAATATTGCCTTTTGGGTTCAAAAGGTAAATCTATTTGGTTGATTAAGTAAACCAGGGTGCAATCAACCTCAGCCTTCAATTCAGAGGGGTGAGGTTTTTTTTTACCCTTTTAAATTAAGAATAACCGTTTACCCATATATTAGTTTGGCCAATTCATTTAAAAATTTGATGAAAGGTTTCGCCATGAAAAAAATAGTATCCCTTTTTTGCCTCATTGCTTTTCTTAATCCGGTAAACCTTTTTGCTTTTGATTGGAAGAACCACGATTTGTCCCATCTTGTGGTGATCACCAATCGCGATGCCGATGAATTGACCATCGTCGATATGACAACAGATGAGGTGATCGGCAAACAGAAAGTGGCACTAAACAGTCAGGCCCATATGACGGCATTTTCTCCTGATGGAAAAAAGTTAGCCATTGCGGCTACCGCAAACAATAAAGTTGCAGTCCTGGATCTGAATACTAACAAAGTGAAAGAAATTAATGTTGGATCCGGTCCCGAGCATATGGACATCAGCAAAGACAATCGCTGGTTGTATGTCGGAAACATTGAAGGCGGAACGGTTTCAGCGATTGATTTGGATCAAAACCGGGAAGTAGCCCGCCTCGAAGGTTTTCGTGAGCCTCATGGTGCTACCATCATGGCTTCTGGCAATAAAGTTTATATCCCCAACCGCGGTGCCCAGTTGGTAGGGATGGTGAATGTGTCTGAACAGTTTTCTACCAGTGATATTCTCGTCGGATCTCTTACCAGTTTGGCCTCGTTCGACAGAGATCAAGCAGGAGCTGCCATGCACCGGGAACGATCTATACCGGTAAATGGAGTGGCGAATGTCACTCTGACCTTGGATGAAAAGTTTGCTTATATCGCCACCGGAGATGCAAATTCTGTGACGGTCTTAGATACCGCAACGGATAAAATAGTCCGCATCATACCTGTCGGCTTAGACCCTTGGAGGGCGTACGCTTCCCCGGATGGGAAATATATGGTTATTCCCAACAACGGCGATCAAACGGTCTCAGTCATTGACGCACAATCCCACACACTCGTTGCCACCCTCCCCGGAGCAGCCGATATGACAGGAGTGAATTTTGCCAGCAACAAAGGATATGTGATCAGCCGAGGGTCCAGCATGGTTTTTGTCTACGATTTCTCGACACTTAAAAAGACGGGTCAACTGGATATGGGTAAGAGCGCACGGCTGGAAACCGCAAGTACTTCTCCCGCTGGCAACAAAATTTATGTGGCTTCTTCCTCCGACAATTCCCTTTACGTCATTGATGTTAAATCGGACAGCGTCAAGAGGATCAAGGATGTCGGTAATTTCCCATGGGGAGTCAGCATCTACAAGGGGCAGAATTACTGCCATTGATTGAAATACCCATTTGGCTTGGTCCGCTTTTGGGTGATCGCCGGATAGGCCAATATGAAACTGTCGATTCAGGAAAATGAACATGAATGAAACTGCGGCTCTGCCCAACGACTACGCCATTTGTATTGCAGGCCATGGAAGCCGTGATAAGGAGGGCATACAGGAATTTTTAACCTTGTCCTCAAAGTTCAAGGAAAGAGAGCCTCATAGAATTGTGGAATGCGGTTTTCTGGAGTTTGCAAAACCTACAATCGATGAAGCCATTAGTAAATGCGTACAGGATGGAATCAACAATATTGTTGTGATTCCAGGGGTATTGATGGCAGCGGGCCATGCCAAGAATGATATGCCCAGTGAGGTCCTGTCCATGGCTCGAAAATTTCCAGCCATGAACATTCAATATGGTCGCCCTCTCGATATCCATCCAAAAGTTTTAAAAGTTTGCGCTGACCGCATTGAATCGGCTGAGAACTTTTCCTCGCAAAAAACTCTGCGTTCCGACACGCTGCTCATGACAGTGGGACGCGGTAGCAATGACCCTGATTCCAATTCCAATATCGCCAAAGTCTCCAGGATGTTGTGGGAGGGAATGGGGTTCGGCTGGTCTGAAACAAGCTTCATTGGGGTCACACAGCCCCTGTTGCCAGACGCTCTGGATAAAGTTCTTAAAATGGGATTTAAACGCATTATCGTCTTTCCCTTCTTCCTTTTCACAGGCGTGCTAGTGAAAAGGATTTTTTCCATAACCGATGATTTTCAGAAAAAATACCCTGGCACGGAATTTCTGAAAGCTCCTTATCTGAACTATGATGATTTGATCGTCGATGTTTTCATGGAAAGGGCCCGGGAAATTCCTTTTGGCCAGCAGAATATGAATTGCCAGCTTTGTAAATATCGCGAGCAGGTGATAGGTTTCGAGGATCAGGTGGGACAGCCTCAGGTGGGCCATCATCACCATGTGCGAGGTATTGATGGCCATCATGGTTTGGACCATGAACATCATAGTCATTCAGACCATGAGCACTAATGGTTCTATTAAAAAGTAAAATGGTTTTATGTCCGCCTACCAACCACATCCTATTGAAGCAAAAAGCTACGAAATCATAGACACATTGGTGGATCTTTCCTGCTATCCCCCTGCACACAGCGAAATTTTCAAACGCGTCATTCACACGACCGGGGATATCGAATTTATCAAGGGATTCAAAATTTCAGAAGGTGCTATTCAATCTGCGGTTCAGGCTATTTCTAATAATGCTTTGATCTGGACAGATGTGACCATGGTGCAGACTGGTTTGAAGAGATATCTTCTGAAAAAGCTGAAATTGGAAACCTGCTGCATGATTCATGATCCGGAAACCTTTCAGAAGGCTGAAGCTGAAAATACCACAAGAGCGGTAGCAGGCTTGCGGCGTTTCATTGAAAAAAAGGTAGATTCCCCAAAAATTCTGATCATCGGTGATGCCCCTACGGCCCTTCAGGAGGCGGTCGACCTTGGCCTGAGCAATCAACTTGATGCTGAATTGATAATTGGAATTCCAGTAGGCTTCGTTGGAACAGAAGCCAGCAAAGATTCATTGAGCCGGCAAAATAAAATCCCATTCATTACTAATGAGGGAACCCGTGGCGGTTCCACAGTCGCCGCCTCAATTTTTAATGCCTTAATGATCTGGACTCTCAACGAAAAGGCTTGAGGAGATTTGCATGTCAGCCTCTTTCATTGATTTGACTATCCCGGCTTCAAACGGAATGGCACGAGGCATCACAACGGGTAGCTGTGCTACAGCGGCGGCTAGATCAGCACTCGAATTCTTGATTTTTAATTCCGAAAAACAACAGATAGCGATTGATTTACCTTCGGGAGAAAAATTACGGGTTCCAGTAAATTTTTGCCGTAAAACGAAACTAGGGGCGATGGCGCAGGTGACAAAGAACGCAGGCGATGACCCGGATGTAACAGACAAATGCAAGGTGGAAGTGGAGGTGAAACCTTGCGAGAGGAATAATGGGATCCGTTTTTATGCGGGCCATGGCGTCGGAACAGTCACCGAAGATGGGCTCCAGATTCCCAAGGGAGAACCGGCAATCAATCCCACTCCCAGAAGCATGATCCGCCAAAATCTGGAGCATATTCTTAAAGACCCCGCAACGCCTGAAGCCTGGAGAGATTGCGGATTGGATGTGGTGATCAGTGTTCCCGGCGGAAAAGATATTGCCCTAAAAACCTTTAATCCTAGATTAGGAATTGAAGGTGGGATTTCCATCCTTGGAACAACGGGCATTGTTGAACCCATGTCTCTCAGCGCATGGAAAGCCGCCGTCGAAATTTATATTGATGTCGCACTGGCTACGCAATCAGAGTTTATTGTATTCAGCCCAGGGCGATGGGGACAGAAATTTTTTCACCAGGAGAGAGGTATCCCGCTGAACCGCATATGCCTGGTTTCAAATTTTATCGGATTCGCATTGGATCATTTAAAGCAACATTTTCATCCAGAAAAAAATCAGGTAAAAACCCTGATCCTGGCCGGTCATCCGGGGAAATTAGCAAAAGTGATTGAGGGCCATTGGAACACCCACTCCAGCGAATCCCCCTCCGCACTTCCTGCAATATTAAAAATTGTGGAAAATATTTTTCCAACGGACATGAAAGAAAAATTGCAATCATCGAGAACAGTGGAGCATTTGATACAACTCACTAGAAACAATCAAATGAGTGATATTTTATTTCAAGCGGTGGCCGAAAAAATATCGGAATCTGTTTCCAGGCACATGGGGAAAACCATGCAGGTGGAGGTTTTGTTGGCAGACTTTAAAGGCAACTTGATTGGGCAGGCAACAACTCATGACTGATCATTGTGGAACATTTATCGGAATCGGTGTTGGACCAGGGCCTGCGGAATACATCACCATTAAAAGTCTCAACGCTTTGATGGCTGCTGACAAGGTTTTGGTTCCTCGTGCCAAGGGAGCCAAGGACTCTGTGGCTTTAGCCTGTATAAAAGATATTGATGTCCCTCGCGATAAAATTAAATTTCTCGACTACCCCATGTCGAACGATGAAAATTTACTCAATTCCATTTACCAGGATATTGCCAAAAAGATAATTGCGGATCTAAAGAAAAAACTGAACCTCGTTTATATTACCATTGGGGATCCCTATATTTACTCAACCTACTCCTATACCGTCCAGGCCTTGAAAGAATTGATGCCGGATATTTCCATTTCAACCTGCCCAGGAATAAGTTCCTTTCAGGCACTATCCGCCGCTCTCAATTTTCCCCTGGCCCAGGGTAAGGAAAAAATTCTGATTCTCCCCTGCCCCGAAACCCCAGCAAAGTTAAAAGAGCACATTGAGAGGAACGAAAATGTTGTCTTGATGAAAATCGGGGATCGCTTTGATTGGGTTCGTGAATTATTAAAGGAAATGGATATCTTGAAAAATTGTGTCCTGGGAAAAAGGATTGGCTTGGATAATGAAATCTTGTCCTGTGACCTTACAGAGTTAAATGGAGACGATAAACCTGGTTATTTATCCGTAATGCATATCCGAAAAGCTCCCCTCTCAAAGAGAAACGGGCAATGAAAGAGAAACGGGCAATGAAAGAGAAACGGGCAATGAAGGTCTATTTTATAGGAGCGGGCCCGGGGGATGTTGAGCTAATGACCATAAAGGGGAACCGGCGGTTGCACTCCTGCCCCACTGTCATGTATGCAGGTTCGCTGATCAATCCGCAAATTTTATCTGATCTTCCAGAATCTACACGGATTCACGACACATCAAAGTTAAACCTTGAAGAACAAGTAGCCATTTATAGGGATGCAAAAGACTTGAATCAAGACGTCGCCCGATTGCAAAGTGGGGATTTGTCTATATATGGAGCGATTGCAGAACAAATGCGGGCTCTTGACAACCTTGACATTAAGTATGAAGTGATCCCCGGCGTCTCATCAGTGGCTGCGAGCGCTGCAACTTTAAAAAGTGAACTGACACTTCCTGAGATTTCACAAACCGTCATTCTCTCCAGGATCAGCGGAAGGACCCAGGTTCCCCCTGATGAGGACCTTGAAAAACTGGCCTCTCATAAATGCACCTTGTGCCTTTTCTTGTCTATCCACAAAATTAAAGACGTTGTCAAAAAAATCTCCATCCACTACCCACCGGAAACTCCGGTTATCGTGGTCTACAAAGCAAGCTGGGAGGATGAAAAAATTATAAAGGGAAACATCAAGACCATTGCCGGCAAGGTGGAAAAAGAAGGAATCCGTTTGACAGCCCTAATTCTGGTGGGCGCAGTTTTCAACTCTAAAGACTTCGAAGATTCCCGTTTATATTCAAAGGAATATTCTCACCTCTTTCGAAAAAAAAATGCTGGAAAATAATAAAATTGCAATCATTGTCATTCGATCCGAAGGCTTGAAAGTTGCCCGAAAACTTCGACAGGCATGCCCTTCCTGGGATCTGTGGGCACCGGAAACATCAGGCATCGAACAGGGCGAGAAGGCCTATAACTCAAAATTCAAAGACTGGCTGAACGAAAACTTCCAGAACTACGAAGGTTTTGTCTGCATCATGGCCACCGGAATTGTGGTGCGTGCATTGAGCACAATGATTCCGGATAAACGTACCGGGCCAGGAGTCGTGGTTTGTGATGAGTTTGGCCGCCATGCAATACCCCTCCTTGGAGGGCATGAAGGCGGTGCCAATGAATTGGCTCATAAAGTGGCTAGCAAGACAGGTTGTGTTCCCACCATCACTACGGGAACTGAATCCATGAAAAACTATATTCTGGGCGTGGGGTGCAGGAAGAATGCGGATTATGAGTCTTTTAAAGGACTCGTTCTTGAAGTCTTAAAAAATGCAAAAGTTTCTCTTGATCGAATCAGGCTGATCACCACCATTGACTTGAAAGAGAAAGAACCCTGTATCTTAAAGTTATCAGATGAGTTTGAATGGCCCTTGTTAATTTTTTCCAAAAATGAAATCAACGCCATTAAAATTCAAGTTTCATCTTCTGATTTTGTTGAAGAAAATATTGGCGTGCCCGGGGTCTGTGAACCAACGGCCTTGATGGCTTCTCATTTTGGGGAGTTGGTCGTTCCCAAAACCACAGCAAACGGTTGTGCGGTGGCTCTCGTACAGGAGCCGGAAATCACGAGCCGGAGACCATAAGCCAATGGGCAAACTCTATTTAGTTTCTATTGGTCCAGGAGCACTCGATATGATCACTCCTCGCGCCTCTGAAGCCCTGAAAAAATGCCAAATAATAATTGGCCATCAACTATACATGGATTTAATTCAAACCCTGATTAAAGGTAAAAGCCAAATCTCAACACCATGGGGGAGCGAAATTGAAAGGGTGGACATTGCAATTCAAAAAACCGTAGAAGGAAACGATGTCAGCCTTATTTCCAGCGGAGACATAGGAGTCTATGGACTCGGCGGCCTCGCTCTGGAAAAACTTGGGGAAAATAATTTGGCGATTGACTATGAAATCATACCAGGAATAACCTCTGCAAATGCGTGTGCATCCATATTAGGAGCACCTCTGGCCCATGATTTTTTGACATTATCTCTTTCCGATTTATTGGTTCCGAGAGAAACAATTCTGAAGAGAGCCGAACATGCTGGAAAAGGAGGCTTTGTTTCTGTCCTTTATAATGTTCAGAGTTCGAAAAGAAAAGAACTGGTGTATGAGGTGCTGGACAAGTTCAAACCTCATCGGGCAGCCCAGACACCTTGCGGGATAGTTTCGAACGCTTTCCGACAGAATGAAAAAAGTAATATTGCAGATTTTCAGGACCTATTCTCGATGCAGTTCGACATGCTGACAACCCTTGTACTGGGAAATGATGCAACACGGGTGGTAAAAAATAAACTGGTCACAGAACGAGGTTATACTTTTAAAAATGCGCAGGGAACATAAAATGCTCTGGCTATTCTCTGGAACCTCAGATGGAAATAAAATTGCTCAGGATCTAATTTCCAAAAAATGCCATCTAAAAGTATTTGTAGCTACCCAATATGGAAGAAAAGTCGCCGCCGAAACTTTGCCACAACAGGTTATAGAAACAGGAAGAATGAATGAGAGTGAAATTTTTCAGCGTGCAGAACTGGAGGCCCCCGAAAAGGTGATTGATGCGACCCATCCCTTTGCATTGGAAATCAGCAAGAACCTGATGGGGTTCTGTCAGGCCCGCCAGATCCCTTATATCCGCTATGAACGACCAGAAGAACCTATGGACGGAGAAAATATCCATATTGTGAATGACACTGAACAGGCATCAGAAAAAGCCGGAATCATGGGAAAACACATTTTATTGACGGTGGGTTCCAAAAATATTGAACCTTTTCTCGGCGAAAACTTTCAAGGTCGAATCTATATCAGAATGCTCCCTGACCCAGAATTGATTCAACATTTACTGTCGAAAGGAGTCCCTCCTGATAGAATTATCGCAATCCAGGGTCCGTTCAGCATTGCAATGAACCGGGCGATGATGGTTGATTTTTCCATCGATTGTGTGGTCACCAAATCTTCAGGGAAAGAAGGCGGGGTGCCCCAAAAGATTGCTGCCGCAAAGGAACTGGGAATACCTGTTATTGTTATTAAACGACCGGAAATAAAGTATCCCCTGTTATTTAGTGACAGGGATGAAATGGTAAAACACATCAACAACTCTTAACGAGACAGGAACTTTAAAATGATCTATGCCGTAGGGGTCGGGCCAGGCGATCCGGACATGCTGCCCCATAAGACCCTATTATTATTGCAAGAAGCAGATGTTATTTCCGGCTTTGATACAGTTTTAAACTTGGCTCAAAAACACTTTAATCCCAACGCGACTCGAATATCGATGGGCTACAAAGACCAAAGTGAAAAACTTGGCCAAGTGGGGAAATTATCAAGAGAAGGTAAAACATGTGTGGTTTGTTTTATGGGTGATGTGAATTTTTCCGGGTATGAATACCTGGAAAGAATAAATAATGATTGCGATGAACCCAATCCTGTAATCATTCCGGGTATCAGCTCTGCCCAAATAGCAGCATCCAGAACTTTGACAGCCTTTGAAAGCAGCGTGTTCCTGACATTTCATAAGCGGGGAGATATTTCCAAAGATAAGGAATTTTTAGTTTCCGCGCTCAAGCTGGGAAAATCAGCAATCGTCATCCCTCTGCCATGGGATTTTATGCCTGCAGAAATCAGTCACTACCTGATCGAGCAAGGGATTCCGTCCCAGACAAAAGTGGATGTCTTTGAGCATCTAACCTGGCCAGAAGAAAAAGCCTATAGTAGAACACTGGGTAATTGTACAGAAAAATTCTCTGACGTTTCTATAATGGTCATTTCTTCTATAAACCCACAATCCTGAAAGTAACTAAAATGGTCATTTCTTCTATAAACCCACAATCCTGAAAGCAACTAAAATGGTGACAACTAAAATTGACAGGTATCTATGACTACACCCTATTTCCCGTTTTCTGCCATCGTTGGGCAGGAAAAATTAAAAGAAGCCCTGGTGCTAAACGCTGTTAATCCCTCCATTGGCGGAGTATTAATTTTTGGACAAAAAGGAACAGCAAAATCCACTGCGGTGCGGGGTTTAAAAAATATATTAGGACTGATCTCCTCCAAGAAGAAGGATGTTCCTTTGGTAGAGCTTCCCCTGTCAGCCACGGAAGAAATGATCGTGGGAACCATAAACATACCCAATACCCTGAAATCCGAACAAATTCAGATTGAATACGGTCTGCTGCATAAAGCAAATAACGGAATCATTTACATCGATGAAGTGAATCTGCTGGAGGACCATCTGGTGGATGTGATTTTGGATGCTGCCGCGATGGGAGTCAATAGAATCGAAAGAGAAGGAATCAGCCATGAGCACCCTGCAAATTTCATCCTCATAGGAACAATGAATCCTGAAGAAGGAGAATTGCGCCCACAACTTTTGGATCGGTTCGGAATATCCGCAAAAATCATAACAGAAACAGAGATGGATATAAGGAAGAAAATTGTTAGCCGTAGACTGGCATGGGAAAAAGAAAAGCAAGGCTTCACAGAAAAATGGCAGAAAGATGAAAACTGCATTGGTGAGTCGATTGAAAAAGCCAAGCAGCTTCTGCCCAAGGTAGTCTTGAGCGAAAAATATTTGGAGCTGGCCATAAACCTTACGCTGCAAACCGATGTGGAGGGCCACCGGGCCGATATTATTATATCCAAAACAGCTAAAACCCTGGCCGCCTTAGCGGGGAGACTAGAAGTCAATGAGAATGATATATATTGTGCCGCCGAGTATGCTCTGAACCATCGCACGGATTCTATTCCCACTCCTCCATCAAACGAATCCCCTGATAAGAAGACGGAGACTCCGGATCAGACGGAGACTCCGGATCAGACTAAGACCCCGGATCAGACTAAGACCCCGGATCAGACTAAGACCCAGGCTCAAGATGAAAACACCGAAACCCAGTCTGGCAACAAACCTCAATCGTTCCAGACCGAGCAATCACCGGCCACTCAAAATTTTGAGACTCTCGATATCATTACAAATGCTGTTCAAAATAATGTAGCAGGGAGAACCATGGATAGAAAACAAAAGGTTCGGCGGGGTAAAGTGATTGGCTCTGTGGATTCGAACACACAAACAACAAACCTGTCTGAAATCGCCTTTTTCCCTACCCTTCTAAAGGGAATCCGAAGAGGAAAAAAGAAACTTTGTGATATTGCTCCCGATGATCTCCGTTTCAAGCAAAGAATTTCAGGCAGGAAAGAGCTGCATGTTCTTGTTGTGGACACCTCAGCATCCATGGGAACCTTGCAACGCCTTTCCTATGCAAAGGGTCTGATGCAAAGGATCCTCAAGAATGATTACCAAAAGAAAAATTATGTCGCTGTTGTCGGAACCATGGGGGACCACGCCAACGTGGTGTTAAAACCCACACGCAATTTTTTTCAGATAGACCATGTCATGGATTCCATCAAGGCAAAAGGGAAAACCCCATTACTGCATGCTATTGACAGCGCCTTGAACCTTGTTGAAAGCTTCCACAGGCAAAACAAATTCCTGACAAATTTACTTGTAATTATATCCGACGGAAAATTGAACGTCCCCTTCCAAAAATCAGTCAGCGAAGATTTACAAGGACTGGGCAAGCGTATCAAGAAACTTAATCTGAACAATTTCATTGTCGATTCCAATCAAAAATTCAACCGTTCTTTTCTGTTACAAAAAATGGTCAGCGTTTTTGATGGCCGATATATGGTTATGGAAGACACCCTTCTTCAAGGAAAGATTTCTCTTTGAATCTTTATATTTAAAAAATGGCAATATACTTTTTTGTATCCGTTTCATCGGATTTGCATCTCTTCTCTGAGAATATCGATGAGATTAAAGCTCTAGGAATTGAGGCCCACGCCGACTACCTCTCAGAGTTTTCCCAGTATGAGTCCCGGTTGAGTTCAACGGATGTTGTTGTTGCAAGAAATTTTGGCGGACTTTCTTTTCAAGGCGAGATATTGACGCGCATCAATTCCGTTGCCAAAAAGAACCGCATCCCCTTTCTCTGCCTTCCCAGTTTCAAAAATGATGACCCATCAGTAATCGCCCTATCCACAGCCCCTCTTGATGTTTGCAACCATCTCATTTCCTATTACGAATCGTTTTCGTTTCCGAACCTGAAGGAATCGCTGAAGTATTTGAGTGACCTGTATCTCGGAACATCCTTGGGATGGGTTGAACCTGAGGTTTGTCCTGAGTTTGGCCTGCTTCCTGGATACGAGGACATCCTTTCAAAGTTAAAGTCGGATAAATCCAGGAAAAAAATAATAGCCATTCTTTTTTACCGGGCCCATTTTCTTGCAGATGATTTTGAGCCTATCCAAATGGCCATCGACTCCATTGAAAAATCTGGATCCGTGGCCCTGCCCATTTACTGCAGTATGATGAAGCAATCAAACAGAGAGACACACCCCATTGAAAAAATTCTAAAGAATGATCAAGAGGGATGCATCGCAGATGTGATGATCGATTGCCTTTCCTATGCAACAGCTGATTTGTCCACCACCGGAAATGTAGTGAAGGGCGATAAAGATTCCGAGGGTCTGTTCGTAAAATTAAATTGCCCAGTTCTTCACGCCTTTTACAGCTCAGAATCTGAAAGCGCCTGGCTCAAAAATCCTAAAGGGATGAACCCTCGTGACATGGCCATGAAGGTGGTCATGCCGGAATTTGACGGAAAAGTCATCACCCACCCCATTGGGTTTGTGGAGCAAGCACATAAAAATGGAAAAACGGTACCTTTATATAAAGGCAATTCTGAACGCATTGAACGATTGGTTTCCCTGGCTAACAACTTCGCTGAATTGGCTTTTAAGGATAATAAAGATAAAAAGATCGCTATTATCCTGACAAATTATCCCACTCAGAATGCCAGGATCGGCAACGCAGTCGGATTAGACACTCCCGCATCCCTGATCCGTG
>WASV01018500.1_pt1 | contig 13513 bp, 15 predicted proteins | sample 5698531 | NCBI WGS metagenome assembly WASV01 (sample SAMN11175559, study PRJNA528189) | sponge metagenome | isolation source: marine sponge | host: Myxilla | place: Antarctica: Western Antarctic Peninsula, King George Island | collected 2013-01 | reverse complement strand
ACGCACTAGCAAAAGAATTTAAAGAATTGGTTAATAAATTAGAAAAATAAACCCAATAAACCTCTCAAAATCCCAATACCTAACAGGTTTAAAAGTACAAAAGAATTTTTTTGAGTGGCTAGATTTATAACTAAAAGGAGAATATTATGAGTAATAAAATGAGTGAGAATTTGAAAAAATGGGCGTGTTCTTTTTCAGGATGTGATGGCGGTAATTCTAAGGCTGATATTTGGCTTTGCGGTATTGAGTGGGGCTATTCAGGTGCAACAAAGGGTGAAAAGGAAGAATATTATACAAAAGGTCTGCCAGAAGAAATAAAACAAGGAGAGGTAAAATTAACAGATAATTTTGATTGGAAAGGCAGTATTACATATACCTATGGCAGGAGTTTTGCAAAAATTTATACCGCTATAAATGGCGGAGAAGTTGCTGATTATAAAGATGTAGTCAAGTTAAAGGGCGATGAATTATTTAAACTTAATTTATACCCAATTGCTTTTAGCCATACAGGCGATAAACTTTGGAATACATATAATCTTAATGAAACAACTGGCTTTAAAAGTAAATACCTTTTTAACACTTGGTGCTTTTTTAATCGTTTCTCTTGGTTTGCAAAAATCAGACAAGAGAAAAAACCAAAGCTCATTATTTGCACAGGGGTTAGTTATTTGCGAGATTTTTTAATGTGCTTTGGCGGTAATGAGAATATAGACAAGGTGAAAACTGGAATATTAAAGCCAATATCAGACAATAATCAACATGACAGAACTTTTTATCATGTAAAAATTGATGATACTTTATTAGTGGTTATTCCATTTTTCTCTGGAAGTTACGGCTTAAATAGTAATTATTTATTGCAAGAAATGGGTAACAAGATTAAAGAGCTAATGCCAAACTAAAAATTATTTTAATAAGACACCCCAATGAACCTCTCAAAATCCCAATACCTAACAGGTTTACAATGCCATAAAGCCTTATGGCTTAATAAAAACAAGCCAGAGTTAGCTGTTGATAATACCAGCTCTGTTTTGCAAATAGGGGATAAGGTAGGTGAGTTAGCTAGAGGTTTATTTGTGGGTGGGGTTTTGGTGGCGTTTGAGCCTGATAATTTTGCAAAAATGCTTGCTAAAACTAAAACCTTATTACAAACTGAAACGGTGATTTATGAGGCAAGCTTTAGGGCTAATAATTTATTTGTGATGGTGGATATTTTGGTTAAAAATATTGATGAAAATAATAAATCGGTTTGGGATATTTACGAGGTTAAATCTGCCACCAAAGTAAAACAAACTTATCTTAATGATGTTAGCGTGCAACATTTGGCGATTGATGTGCCTATTGGTAAAAGTTATCTGATTCTTATTGATAATTCTTATATTAGAGAGGGCGAACTGGCACTGGATAAGTTATTTAAGATTACCGATATTAGCCAGCAACTTACCCCTCAAAAAACGGTGCTGGATAATTTAGCCACAATGCACAATACCCTAACAAAAAGTGAGCCAAATATTGATATTGGCACGCATTGTTCTAAGCCTTATGATTGTAATTTTATCGGGCATTGTTGGGGTAGTATTCCTAAAAATTCGGTGTTTAACTTATACCGACTAGGCGCTAACAAAAAATTTGAGTATTATCAGCAAAATAAAATTAGTTATGCCGATTTACAAAATAAACCATTAACCCCAACTCAAAAAATGCAGATTAGTGGCAAGGAATTTATAGACAAAGCCATTATTGAAGATTTTATGCAGAGTGTTAACTACCCGATTAACTTTTTTGATTTTGAGACCCTGCAAAATGCCGTGCCAAGGTTTGATGGGCAAAAACCTTACGCACAAATACCATTTCAGTATTCTTTGCATATTTTGCATAAAGATGGGCGCTTACAGCATCAAGAATTTTTGGCAGATTGTGATACAGACCCAAGGCAAAATTTAGCTCAAAAAATGCTTGATGATATTGATAAAAATGGCAGTATTATGGCATTTAATCAAAGTTTTGAAATAGGTAGAATTAAAGACCTTGCAAAATTTATACCGCAATATCAAACAGATTTATTAGCCCTTATTCCAAGGTTTGTGGATTTGCTTAGTCCTTTTAGAAAATTAGGTTATTATCACCCTGATTTTAACGGCAGTTTTTCTATTAAATCCATCTTACCTGCTATGTTTCCAGACGATAATGAACTGGATTATAAAAAATTAGGCTGTGTGCAAAATGGTGGTGATGCGATGAGTATTTTTGCCAATTTATACCTTGAAACAGACCAAGAAAAAATTAAACAAGTTAGACAAGATTTATTGCGATATTGCCACCTTGATACTTTAGCTATGGTGAGGATTTGGCAAGCATTACAAAATAAACTAGACCGCTAAAACCTCTAGCAACGATCACCCATAAAAAACCATAAATTAAGTTTGTCGTATCAATTTGTAGTATCAGTTTATGGTAATCATCATCAAATAATCTTAAAAAGACCACTACATTAGCGATAAATACCATCTAAAAGCAGATTATCAGTCGTTTGTTAATTTTTATAAATCTCATCTTAGCCCTGCACAAACTTTATAAAAATTAACAACTAAGTAAAACCTCACATTTATTTAACATTTATATCTAGTGCAGTGGTCTTTTTAGGGGCGTTGGGGTTTTTAGGAGGTTCATAGTTAGGGTCATTTGGATTCATAAAAATAAAACAATAGCCCTGCTGTGTATCTACCTTATCATAATCAACCACTAAACCCTCTAGTTGTTGTTTTTGTCCGTAACTAACCACATATTCAATGCCGCTAGATTGCAAATGAATATCATCGCCACCCCGCTCATCTAGTCCTAGCAAGTATTCATAACCTTCAGGTTTATCTACAATGGCAATACGCAATAGCATGCCCTGTGCATCAGGATTATGTAAAGATAGTGATATTTCTTCAGCGGCGCGTTTGGTGATGGTTATCATAATAAGACTTAAAACTAATATGTCTTGGTTTTAATGAATTCAATAAAATTTTTAACCCAAGGGTTATTTTTAGTATGGCGAAAATGGGCGAAAGATGCCAATAAATTGTACATGATGATACCATCAGAGTGGTTTTGAATACCCACACCCCTAGTAATTTTATAACCATATTTAGTGTCTGGGTCAATATTAATCAAAGAGGCGTAATGAAATTCATGCGCACATAAGGTGCTAATTTTGTGTTGCCAGGGGTGGTTTGTTTGCACCTCTAAGTTTACATAACCTCGCCCAATGGGTTTTTGGTGCATCATGGTATCAGCCTTAATCACACCGACCATCTCAAAAACCCTATTTTGTGTTTTAATGGACCGTGTTAGATACATCAAACCCCCACACTCTGCATAGGTGGGCAAGCCTGCTGTAATTTTTTGTTTAATGTCTGCTAATAATGCTTGATTATTGGCTAATTCTTGTGCATACACTTCTGGAAAGCCGCCACCAATTAACAAAGCATTAGCATTAGGTAGTTGTTTATCATTTAAGGTATCAAAATAAACAATATCCACCCCTAGACTGTCAAAGGTTTTAATGTCATCAGCATAATAAAAACCAAAAGCTTTATCTTTGGCAACTGCTAAAGTGATTTTAGAGTTAGATTCAGGGTTAGGGTTGTCAATAATCACTGCAGATTTAGCGTTAATTTTTATAGCAGGTTTATCAAGCGTTAACAAAGCAGATAAATCAACCTCTTGTGCTACTCTTTGCGCTATTTTATTGATTTGTTGTATTGCTTGATTATCTTCATTAGCAGGCTTTAAACCCAAATAACGCTGTTCTACAAATAATTTATCATCTGTTCTGATTGAGCCGTATATCATTAAGTCTGTATATTGAGCGACTGCTGCAATTAGCTTAGTTTCATGGCGATTAGTCGCAACTTTATTTAAAATTACGCCACTGATTTTAGTGTTATCAAAATTTTGATAGCCTTGTAATAAGGGGGCAATACCCCGAGTAATGCCAGTAGTGTCTATGACTAAAACTACTGCTAAATCTAGTAACTGTGCTAAATCTGCATTACTATCACCCCCTTGAGTGCTTAGACCGTCATATAGCCCTTTATTTCCCTCAATAATAGCAACATCCGCTTGTTGAATATTATCTTGATAACACTGCTGTATTTCAGCATGAGTCATGGTATAAAAATCTAAATTAAAGCAAGGGTTTTGACTGGCTAGGTTTAGCCAAATTGGATCAATATAATCTAAGCCTTTTTTAAAAGGCTGTACGACATGCCCTAATTTTAAAAAAGCACGACATAATCCTAAACTAACCATAGTCTTGCCAGAGGATTTATGCGCAGCTGATAGGTAGAATTGGGTGGGCATAACTAATTTTTAGCCAACTCATTAGGTAGCTTTTCAGGCAAAAATGGTAATATTTTCATTGCCATAACCAATAAAAATACCACTAATGCCATACCACCAACCCCTAATAACATCTCTGGCATAGAGGGAATATAGCCCACTTCAGTGAGTTGTGAGCCGATTATAATTTCTTTTCCAGGAAAAATTTGCAATGGAAATTCTTGCCCACCAATAATTAACACATAAAGTTGTGCCATCCCGCCTAATAAAACTAATACGCCAGCCAAACCGATCATACAACGATGTTGGTTAAACTTTTTACTGTAAATCAATATTAATGGCACAATAGAACCTAATAAAATTTGTCCGTACCAAAATAAAGGCGTATGCGTGTCTGAATTTATCAATATAAACTGCGATAAAGAGGTGTTTTGTGCCAAATAAGCATAACCTAAATGGTAAACAATCACAAAATACAAAACCGCTGCAACAAAAACACCCAATAGGTTAGATAGGCGCTTAATCACCAAATCCCCTAACTCTCTATTGCTGTATTTATAGCTTGTTAATATCACCAATAAAAACACAGATAAACCAAAAGAAAAAGACATAATAACAAACATGGGTGCAAAAATTACCCCATCATAAGCTTGTCTAGCAACAATAAAACCAAAAATTGAGCCTGTTCCTGTGGTTAGAATAATACGCCACACAAAGGCAATCAAACCAACCTTATTGATGTATTTATTCATTTTTTTTTCAAACATAAACCATAGATACACAGCAACAATAACGATAAAACCTATGTATAAAATAATATTCCAAGCAAAGATAGACCTAAAGTTATACTCTGTCATTGCTATGATTAATCTATCTGGACGACCTAAGTCCAGCACTAGCACTGCCAAACCGCCTACTAACAATACAATCGCCAACAAAGAGGACAAGCGCGACATAGGTTTGTAGAAAGCTTGACCAAATAATGAAGCAATAGAAGAGATATTTAAAGCACCTGAAGCAGCGATAATCATAAAAATAGCAAATACATGTGGCATACCCCATACCACTCTATTGTTCATTGAAGTAACCCAATGTCCATAATGTTCTACATATAAAGCAGCACCAGCACCAGCCAATATTAATACGGCTAATCCAATTAACAAGGCATAAAACCCTGTGCTATTTCCCTCTAATTGTGTCAATTTTATTTGTTTCATATTTCTACAAAATTTCTGTGTGTGAAGGTCTAATCTTAAAAGGTATGAAGATCTAACCTTAAATACTAGTATAACGAACGCCGGTATTTAAACCCAAATCAGCACGAATCTGTGTGCTTGGATATTGCTTTAATCGTTTAGATATTTCACTATTAGTATCATACAAGTCACCAAATAAAATTGCCTCATGACCCTCTTTTTTACAAGCATCTGCACAAGCGGTTGTACCATCATCATTATCAACTTTATGAACACATAAGGTGCAAGATTCAACTGTGCCAATCCCTCTAGGGCGATACGGCTTTTGATCACTAATAGCCTCATGCACAAATGACCTAGCATCATAAGGGCAAGCCAACATACAATAACGACAACCAATACAACGGTGCGAATCAACCAAAACAATACCATCTGCTCTTTTTATTGAGGCATTAGTTGGGCAAACATCCACACAAGGGGGTTGCTCACAATGTTGGCACATTAACACTAAATTAGTCACTTTTTTGGTTGCCGTGTCTTTAACTTGAACTTTTCTAATCCACTCTGGTTGTTGCAAAGCATTCGAATGTTTTTCAGTTTTACCCCAACCATTTTCATCTGAACAAGCACTCACACAAGCAGTACAACCATCGGCACATTTATCTGTGTCAATCAACATACCCCAACGCTGCTCATTGCTAACGCCAATATCATCAGTTTGATTGCTTGCTGCAAAGGCGGTTAAAGTTACTCCGCTAGCCAAACTAGTGACAGCAATAGTGGCAGCACTGTTTTTGAAAAAATCACGACGATTTATGTTATCACTATTTTGAATATTGTCTGTTTGAACTAAACTCATTTGACATCCTTATGATCTGATTTATAATAGGTTTTTCCCTCATAAGGGGTTGTTCTATGGCAATCAAAACAGTCTAAGCTAACCGCTATTTTTTCATGACAAGTTGAACAAAATTGACCAGAAGCATTAACCTCATTATAGCTGTCTTTTTCTACTTTTTTACTGGCATGGCAATTAATACAGCCCTGCAAAGAGTACTGATTAGATTTTTTAGCACCTGTTCTTAAAACGCTATCTTGTTTATGGGTTAGTAAATTTGAATGCTGGCGAATAATATACGACACAGGATCACCATTACAAACACCTTTAATGCCACTTTTACTCGCCGCAGATATACCAAACTCATGCTTACCACTATGAGTATTTACTGAAATAGTAAGCACTAATAATATGAGTAAAGCAATTTTTTTAATCATCTCTATTTATGCAAAGGTCTCTAATTACAGACCCATTTGAATATAGCCTGTTGGACATACATCTGCACAAATATGACAACCAATGCATTTATTGTAATCAGTATCTACATAACGACCCAAAGTAGATTCTTTTTTATTGACTTTAAATACCGCATCTTGTGGACAATACATAACACAGTTATCGCACTCAAAACACAAACCACAACTCATACAACGACCTGCCTCTTCTTGTGCTTGTTCTGAACTATAACCAATTAAACGCTCCTCAAAGTTTGCTAACACACTCTGTTTATCCACTAATTTGTGATTTCTAGTATTACGCTTTTCGTAATCAAAATGTCCTAAAAATAATTCATCATGGGCAATAATAGCAGCCAAGGAGCGATCTTCAAAATTATGAACTGCATATTGTGCACCGTCTGTACCACGCATATCGCCTGATTCTTTTGGCTTAAACTCTTCTGGTGATAAGTCAAACTCTCTTAGTTTTTCAAGTAAATTAAAATGATGAACATCTACTTTTGGTCTGGTTTTTAATTCTACTTGATTAATATAATCATGAATGCTTTGAGCTGCAATACTAGCTTGACCAATAGCGGTTGTTAATAAATGCGGACGAATAGCATCACCACAAACAAAGAAACCATCTTTTTTAGGAATTTGATAATTTTTATCTGCGTCCACAAAACCTTTTTCATTAAAGAATGAAGCATCAATACCCTGTGTTTCTAAACCTTGACCAATCGCAGAAACAATTAATTCACACTCAATATCAAATTCAGAGCCTTTAATGGTCGTTAAACCATCTTCTTCTAAACGAATAACGCGTAAGGCCTTAGCACGAGCATTTGAATCATCTAAAATAACTTTTACTGGCACTAATTGCCCTTGAATTTCAACGCCCTCACGCGTTGCGTCATCAACCTCTTCCTGAGCAGCAGACATATTTGAAATACTTTCACGAGTCATTAGTAGGACATCAGCGCCTAAGCGTTTTGAAGTATCAACTACATCATGAGTCGTGTCATCAAAAATAACGCGTTCTGGGCGGTCTTTATCAGCAATATTTTCAATATTACCTAAACGGCGTGCAACAGACACGACATCAATAGAAGTATCACCACCACCAATACAAACTACTTTGCCTGTAATATGTTGTAAGCGACCTTTACAATAAGCCTCTAGGAATGCAACCCCTGAAACACAGTTTGAAGCCTCACCCCCTGGGACTGGTAATGAACGACCTGCCCAAGCACCCATGGCAAATAAAACGGCATCGTAGTTGGATTCTAATTCTTCAATGCTAATGTCTTGCCCTACCTTGGTATTTAATTTAACCTCAACACCTGTATCAGTAATACGGTCAATCTCATAATCCAGGACATCTCTTGGCACACGATAATCAGGAATACCGTATTGCATCATACCGCCTAGTTTAGGGTGTTTTTCAAAAACAGTGACAGCGTGTCCTTTACGGCGTAATTGTAAAGCAGCAGTCAAACCACCACAACCACCGCCAATAATGGCAACTTTTTTACCTGTGTCTTTTGCTTCAATACTAAAGGTATAGCCTTCTTTTTTGGCATTATCACCAATGAACTGCTCAACTGCATTAATACCAACGGTATCTTCTATCTCATTACGATTACAACCATCTTCACAAGGTGCAGGACAAACTCTACCCATAATCGATGGGAATGGATTGGCCGCTGTTGAACGCTCAAAGGCGTATTGCTGCCATGAAGTCTCTTCGTTACTAGGTTTTTCAATACCGCGAACAATATTTAACCAACCACGAATATTATGCCCACTTGGGCAGCTTGCTTGACATGGCGGGGTTTGAGCAACATAAGTCGGGCATTTATGCGAAGTATCTGCTTCAAAGATTTTTTCTTCCCATGACACATCTTCCATCTCATCACCTTCGTCTTTAAACATTCTGAAAGTATGGTTATCGCCTTTCCAATTTTGTCTATATTCATTTTTTTGCATAAAAAACTCCTGCTTAGTTAATTGCTTGTTTAGTTAATTTATTTTTATTCAGACTCTGCTTCTTGAACCTCTAAGGCTGCTAATGCTTCTTTTGAGCCTGTTAGAATAATTGCCTCACTCACCAATTGGTGCGCACTAACAATCATATAAGGGTCAAAATCGTATTTAGGTAAAACTTTAGTAAACTGTGATTTACAAATGGCACAAATAGCAACCAAAGTATCTACCCCATCTTCTTTTTCTACCACTTTAAGGGCTTGCATTCTTGGCATTGCACCTTTGATACGGATTTCCATTAAATCATCAGTTAGTAAGCCGCCACCACCACCACAGCAGAAGGTTGACTCCATAATCGTACTGCGCTCCATATCAACAAAATTATTGCATACTGATTTAATGACCGCTCTTGGTAGGATAAATTGTCCGTTTTCAATGCCACCCATATTGGTTGCTCTAGCAACATTGCAAGAGTCATGAAAAGTAACGGTTCTATCATCATTAGCGGTTTTATCAAATTTCAACTTATCTTCTTGAATCAAGTTATAAGTGTATTCAATAATGTGTTGAGGCTGTGGATAAGAAGAGTCTAGCTGAGTTTGGAGTTTTGCAGCGTATTGGTCTGCTGCACCGGCACCAACACCCGATAAAGTATTCCAGAAACTATAAGCAACACGCCATGCATGTCCGCACTCACCCACAATGATGCGCTTAACATTTAAATCAATGGCTGCTTTTCTAATTCTAAGCGCAGCAGACCTCATAATATCGTAACTACCGATAAACATACCAAAATTAGCCCCCTCAGAGGCATAGGAACTTAATGTCCAACTAACACCCTCTTCATGAAAAACTTTACCATAGCCAATTAGACCATCGATGTGTGGCTCTGCAAAAAAGTCTGCTGATGGGGTGATTAGTAAAATCTCTGAATCCTTTACATCCAGTGGATACTTAATAGCTAACCCTGTTTCTTCTTCAATTTCTTCGGCTAAATCTTCTAGTGTATGCCTCAAGGCAGGTTCTGGTAAGCCTAAATTATTACCAATGGTCATTACTTTGCCTAAAATCTGGTTACAATATTTTTGACCCACACCAATAGTGTCCATAATTTCTCTGGCTGCCATTGAGATTTCTGCTGTATCAATACCATAAGGGCAAAATACCGAACAACGGCGACATTGTGAGCACTGATGAAAGTAGTTATACCAATCATCCATCATCTTGTCATCAAGGTCTTTTGCACCGACTAATTTTGGAAAGTATTTACCTGCAAAAGTGTAATGACGGCGATAAACACTACGCAATAAATCTTGTCTTGCTACAGGCATATTTTTAGGGTCTGATGACCCTAAATAATAATGACATTTATCGGTACATGCACCACACTTAACGCACGCATCTAAAAAAACTTGAACTGAGCGATACTTACCTTTAATTTCACCTAATTTTTCAACCGCAACTTGTTGCCAGTTTTCAATTTTATTACCAGGAAAGCCTAAAGGTTTTTGAAATTCATCCGAGGCTTTAAAAGGACCGTTGCCTTTCATTGCATCTTTTTTAATACTAGGAATTGTTAAAAAAGTCGGAAGTTTTGGGATTTCAAAATCTGCTGCCATATTTTTCATATTTTTACCTATGTGTCCTTACCAAGCGTGTTGGATAGCTTAATTTCGTGATTGGTCTCTTGTGCTAATGCCCAAGGTGCAATGTGTCTTTTCTTGCGTGCATCATCTACTTGGTTTATAGTCGGTGAAAAGAAAATACCCGGCGCATGCAATAATTTAGAGATAGGGAAGATAGCCATTAAGATGAATACGCCTAATAAATGCACCGCTAAATGCACCTCACCTGGTAAATTTGACCAATTAAAGCTTAGTAGGCCTGAGGCAAATTCCTTAACAGCAAGCACATCAGTATGATTACTCGTAAAAGTCATTATCGCACCACTAATACCAATCACCAATAATAAAACCAATAAAAGATAGTCAGAAGGGGCTGAAATATAGCGTACTCTATCCACTAAAAAACGGCGTGCTAACAAGCCAAGTAAACCAATAATCATCGCAAAGGCTGCGTATTTAAAGGGTTGAGCTACTAAAAAAATAGCAGGCACTTCACCTGGCCAAAATAAACGAATATGGTGGATTAAAACTAATAACAATCCAAAATGAAATAAAAAGCCAAAAAGCCAAACCCATTTATTGGATTTGAATAAACTTTCAAAAATAGTAAGCTCTTTAATCATACGCCAAACAACACCGCTTTTAGTTAAAGGTGTAGGTGCGATAGGAATTTTTAAAGGGGCGGGCGTTAGGCTGTATTGTCTAATTTTTCGCACAAGCCCAACGACTAGGATAACAAGTGCTGTGTAAAACAATAGCGTAAATACAATACTAAAACCAGTCATATAATCAATAAAATAATGAGTAGATAATAAAGCCTGTTTTTTAAAAACTTCGTGCAACTATAAGGAATATACTAAATTATTAAACTTAAAAAGTTAAATTTATCATCAGCGTTTACCCAATTATACTGCTATTAGCAACTAACAATACTAAGTCAACTTAGACACAATTAGTTGGCTTAGCTTAGATACAACCAGTGGGTTTAGGAAGACCAGCATAACGACAACCTTGCTTACCTGGACCATATAAGAATAAAGAATACAGGTATTTTGAATTGCCTTTATCTTTACCAAACTTTTTGCCAATAGCTTTGGTTAACACACGAACCGCAGGGGCGATTTGATATTCTTCATAATACTCACGCAAAAAATCTAAAACATCCCAATGCGCTTGGGTTAATTCTAAGTCATCTTTTGTTGCCATCATTTTTGCCACTTCTGGTGTCCAACTAGCAAGATTTATTAAAAAACCTTCCTCATCCACCTCAACCTCTTTACCACCAGCGCTAATAGTCGCCATATCTCTCTCCCTTATTTAAAAAATTCAAAGCCAAGAAGCACTTGCTTCATGCTCTACTACTAATTTAACAAACCCTTTGTAATCAACTAATTGAACGCCATCCATCACCTTATTAGCAACACCACGAGCCTCTAAGTCAGCTTGTAGGGCATAAACTCTACCTGCCTTTACCAACACTTCAATTAAACTTGATTTAGTGCTATTAGTTGCCCCTAGAACACCGTCTTCAATTAATAAAATAATGCCCGTATCGTCTATATTAGCAACACAAGAAGCCAGTGTATTACGCTCAAAAGGGGATTTATTTACCGTATGTAACATATATATGATTCCTTTTAAAAACTTAACACAACTTCTTGCTGGGCTATAATACTGGATAATTCTGCATTAGAGACAATTTTGACAGAAGATTTTTCTGCCCAATCATCGTCCTCATCTTCATAAACTAATGCCATTAAATCATCGCTGGTTAAACCACGCTCATTTAAAGATTCTTGAGAAACATATATTTTGTTAATGTCATAATCACCTAATGCATGGTATGTATTTGAAAAATTTTTCATTCCAATGCCGCCATTAACTGAAGTTTTTTGACCTTGGGTAATTTGATAAACACCATCATCAATAAAAGCAAGACTGACTTCTTGTTCAAACGCAGCAGCAATTAAAACAACCTCTAAAGATTCTAAAGCGTAAACCGTTCCATAAGGGGCTTTACGATTTAAATACATGAATTTTTTTGTCTTGTTTTCTGACATAAGCTAATCTCCAAATACAACCAAACGATCTGATTTAATACCTGCTTCAATCAATTGACCTAGTCCAGAAATACGAAAAGCTGGGTTAATATTATTACCCTCTACTTTGTTTTTTTTTGCTTCTGACTCATCTAATAAACCCCGACGCAAAGCAGCTGCAACACAAACTATTTTATCAATCTCACTGCCGTCAGCATTTTTTAGTTGTGCCCAATTATTCACGACATTACGGTCATCTTGTGGTGGTACTGCAAATCTTGAGGCGTTATTAACCCCATCATGATAAAAGAAAATGCGAAAAATTTCATGTCCTGACTCAACGGCTGCTTTAGCGAATTGATACGCCGTATCAGCAGCTTGATGCTGATACGGCCCTTCGTTTATTTGTATAGATAACTTCATGACAAATTAAAAACGAATATGAGCAGAAGAATTTAACTGATGACGCGTTCCTTTCCAGTCTGAGATATGGAATTTAGTAAACGGTAGTCCAGTTTTTTCAAAAAATGCTGGCCAACCAATACGATCAACCCACTCACCAACACGCTCCCAATCTTTAGCATCAGCCTTATAAACAGATAAAATCTGTTTAATAATTGCTGCAGCTTCTGGCCATCTAGGTGGATTATTTGGAATACCTGAGGCAACTAATTTTTGAAAAGAAGGCTTGCTTCTGGCATTTGAATGCTTACCACCGATCCATACTGCTAATTTAGAGGCTTCTGGATCATTGATTTGCATGGGTGGACAAGGTGGAAAACATGCACCACAACAAATACATTTTTTCTCATCAACCTCTAGTGTCGGTTTACCATTAACCATTGCTGGACGAATCGCAGCCACTGGACAACGCGCAACTACCGTAGGACGCTCACACACATTTGCCACTAAATCATGGTTGATTTTAGGGGGTTTAGTATGTTGAATGTTGATAGCAATATCCCCATGACCGCCACAGTTAATTTGACAACAAGAAGTCGTCATATGAACACGGTTAGGCATTTCTTCGACACGATACTCAGTAATCAACTCATCCATCAAA
>WASV01024465.1_pt1 | contig 13527 bp, 12 predicted proteins | sample 5698531 | NCBI WGS metagenome assembly WASV01 (sample SAMN11175559, study PRJNA528189) | sponge metagenome | isolation source: marine sponge | host: Myxilla | place: Antarctica: Western Antarctic Peninsula, King George Island | collected 2013-01 | reverse complement strand
AACTGGAAGAACGGTTGAAATCTATCATGCATGCTATCCACCAGCAATGCATTGAATATGGAACCGAAAAAGATCACGTCGATTATGTTAAAGGAGCCAACCTTGCAGGGTTTGTAAAGGTTGCAGACGCAATGGTTGCTTATGGCGTAATTTAGAATTACTTGAACGAAACCTTAATTTTTTAAACATCAAATCAGGACTATGGAATATGGCCTCTAAAAGTTCATCCTTTGACATTGTTTCCATAACCGATATGGCAGAGGTTCAAAACGCCTGCAACCAGACAATGCTTGAAATCAGGCAGCGGTTTGATTTCAAGGGAAGTAAAAGTCAGGTCGAACTGGACTTGAAAAAGGCTCAGGTCACCATCATCGCTGATGATGGACACAAACTTAAATCTGTTATCGATACTTTGCAAAGCAAACTAATCAAAAGAAAGGTGTCGATCAAAGCGTTGGAATATGGAAATGTTGAACCCGCTTCAGGAGATACCGTCCGACAGGTCATTACTATCCAGCAGGGAATCCCTCAGGATAAGGGAAAGGAAGTCATGAAATTCATAAAAGGCCTGGGCATAAAAAAAATACAGGCCCAGATAGAAGATGATCAGGTTCGTGTGTCTGGAAAAGATAAAGATGACCTGCAATCAGTCATGGCAAGCCTGAAGGGGAAAGACTTCGGAGTCGATATGTCATTCACGAACTACCGATAAAGTGCGGTCAAACAAAACCCAAAAGTTCCAGGATTTTTTTGCCAAATAATCTCCCACCGGAATCATCCCTAGCAGTCACAATTTGATTTGAAAAAGTAAGGGGTTCTTCAACAACAAAAGCCCCCGCCTCCTCCAGTTCTCGGATACAACCTTCATGATCTGGGACCGATGCCTCCTGGCGGGCTAGCAATCCAGCCCGAGCCAAAGAAACTACTGATAGGCCTAAGGCACCCACCACTTTACCAGCCCGATAATGATCGGTTAAAATTTGCGGAAGAATCGAGTCATTCCATATTGAATTTTTAGCGCCCTTCCCTCCCACCACCACAACAGCATCATATTTTTTATTTGGCAAATATCTTTTATCCCAATCCGCTAAAATCCCATCGGGAATCAACCTTGTTTTCATTTCCCCGACAGCCTCATTTCCAGATTTTGAAAGGATAACCGTTTTCAGCGGTACCTCTTCAAAAACAGCTTTTAAGTCTAATAATTGCTGATCGCAAAAACGGTTTTGGGGAATAACAATTAGGATAATTTTGGGTTCTGGATGCACCACTTCCGTTTTAATCTCCATCCATACTGCAATAATTAAGGGACTTATAATATTGAGACAATTTGATCATAAAACTTGCACACTAGAGTAGTCATATAAAAGACAGGGCCTGCATTATTATTGAGCCTTGAAATGATTTTTAAACCTATGCTAAAGAACAATTGCTTACCATAAAGGCCCACAGGCTGAAAACATTGTTACCAGGTAAACCTGCAATTCATCTATAACCCGACAAAGTCCTCAACCCGACAAAGTCCTCAACCCGACAAAGTCCTCTGCCGGTTTTTTCATTTATGGCCTATAATCCAGATATCACCCTCTATTTCCCAAGGAGCCTTTATGCCAGTTCTAATGACAGCTCGCTATCAGGTCCGGGCCCATGCTGTTGACCGTTGTAAAAAAGCGATTCAGCTTTTGGCTGACCATGTTAAGGAAAATGAGGAAGAAACCCTTTTCTATATGGCACAACAAGAAGTATTAAACCCCTATGCCTTTTTACACATTATGGTATTCAAGGATGAAGTGGCTTTGACCATGCACCGTTCTTCGAAAGCGGCCGAACATTTTGTTAACGTCGTGTATCCTGAAACCATCGACCCTCTTGAATTCAAGGAATACAATGTGATCGGCACAAACTTCAATCTTTAAATATCATTAATATCCTTTAGAAAGCCTGCCAATTCTTCAAGGTTGCCTTCAAGGCCGGGCAGGAAAGATCATCGGTTCCAAACAGAACTTTTTTTCTGATGAAGATGGTCAGGTTCTCCGAGGATGCATTTCAGACTTTGCTTTTTTCCTCGACGAATCATCACTACTTTTAGAGGTTTAGCAGGCATGAACAGAGAATTAAAGGACAGGATTAAGGAATATTAGCCGAAGAGTCAGGGCGTGACCCCCCACTAAACAAGTCGGCCACCATTAAGGCTACACCAATAGTTATGCAGGAATCGGCAACATTAAAAGCCGGGAAGTGATGTCCATTAATAAAAAAATCAACAAAGTCAATCACTTCACCGTGAAGAGTTCTATCGATCAGGTTGCCAATCGCCCCGCTAAATATCAAAATCAACCCGGTTTGCACCAATTTTTTTTCTTTGGGGGTCTGGTGAAATATTACGAGGATCGCTATAATCGCAATAGTAGATATGGCTATGAACATCAAGGCTTTGTACTCAAATTGCTGGCCCGCAAACAACCCAAACGCCACCCCCGAATTTCGAATATGGGTCAGGTTAAAAAAGTCTTCAACCACCTTTATCGAATAATTGAGCGGAATATGAAGTGAAACCATGAACTTGGTATATTGATCCACCACGATCAAGGTTCCAGATACGAAAAATAGCACAAAGTATTTATTTCTCAAGCCTCTCAAGCTCCTGCCGCCTGAAGGTGATCCTCACAACGCAGGCAAATTTCACCATTGGCCTTGCCTGCCTGCGCATCAGGTTCAAAGTAATGCCAGCAACGTTCGCACTTTTTCCCTGGATGTCTTTTCGAAAAAACTTTTACCCCAGGCAAAGAATTACTCTCATAGATATTCTCTTCCGCACTCAGGTTATCGACCAACTGTACTTCGGAAACGATAAAGATATACTTCAATTCATCGGCAAAACTTGTAACAATACTCTTATATTTTGCAGGCAACTCCAGTTTAACAATAGAGTCCAGAGAGTGACCAATCACCTTTTCTCTTCGGCTTGTTTCCAGGGCTTTGCTCACCTCCCCTTTCAAATCCACGAGAAACTCCCATTTCCCAACAAAGGCGTCATCAAAACCCACGTTTTCGGGTTCCGGAAATTTGGAAAGGTGAACACTTTCTTCATCCGCGCTTTTCTTGGGAAGGTATGACCATATCTCCTCAGAGGTAAAGCTTAGAATGGGTGCCATCAACCGCACCATCCCCATCATAAGAATATGCAGAGCAGTTTGGCCCGAGCGCCTTCCATGCGACTTAACCGGATAGGTATAGAGCCTGTCTTTAATAATATCCAGGTAGAATGCGCTCAATTCAACAATACAAAAGTTTGAGAACGAATGATAAAACACATGAAACTCATAATTCTCATAAGCGGTTAATATTTTATCCCGCAAAACATTAAAGCGATAAAGAATATACCTATCCAACTCGACCATTTCATCAACAGGCACCCGGTCTTCCTTGTAATCAAAGTCATGGAGATTTCCCAACAGATACCGGAAGGTATTGCGGATTTTCCTATATGACTCCGTCAAGCGCTTTAAAATCTCATTGGAGACGCGAATGTCTTCGCGGTAATTTTCCGAGGCAACCCAAAGGCGGAGTATTTCCGCACCATGCTGGTCAATGATTTTTTCAGGAGCGATCACATTGCCAGCAGACTTGGACATTTTCTTACCCTTCCCGTCCACCACATAACCATGTGTCAGCACTGCCTTATAAGGCTCTTTGCCTCTTGTCCCGATTGATTCCAACAATGAACTGTGAAACCATCCCCGGTGCTGGTCACTGCCTTCAAGGTAGAGATCAGCTGGCCAGTGAAGTTCCGGGTCGTTCTCGATAACCGCTACATGGCTGACGCCGGAATCGAACCAGACATCAAGAATATCGTTCTCCTTAGAAAACTCTTTCCCTCCACATTGACAGACCGTTCCTTGCGGCAGGAGTTCTTCAGCGTCAAACCAAAAGTCCGCCCCATGCTTTTCCACCCCTTCGGCAATACGTTCAAACAATTCGCTCGAGTTAACAAACTCCCCACAGGCATTACAGGTAAACAGAGTAATTGGAACTCCCCAGGCTCTTTGCCGGGAAACACACCAGTCGGGCCGGTTTTCCACCATGCTGTAAATCCGCTCCCTGCCCCATTCCGGGATCCACTGGGTGCGATCAATGCCTGCCAGGGCATTCTCACGTAAATCTTTTTTGTCCATCGAAATGAACCACTGATTCGTTGCCCTGAAAATAATGGGCTGATGACAGCGCCAGCAATGCGGATAAGAATGTTTAATCTTCACATCGAGAATTAAAAAACCATCCTGCCTGAGTTTTTCTATGATCTCCAGATCGGCCTTCCTGACAAACATTCCACCAAAATGTTCCACCTCCGGAACAAACACACCACCATTATTCACCGGATTATAAGGCTCCAGTCCATATTTTAGCCCAACGATATAATCGTCCTGCCCATGCCCCGGCGCAGTGTGGACACAACCTGTGCCCTGCTCAAGGGTAACGTGCTCACCGAGAATGACTTTAGACTCTTGATCTATGAAAGGATGATGGCAAACTGAATTTTCCCAGTCCGCACCTTTAGAGGATGCTAATATTTTATAATCCTTCAGCTCCCATTCCGTTACCAGAGCCGGCAAGCGGTCTTCCGCCACAATATAAGTATCACCAGCGTGACTAACCGCAACATAAGTAAACTCGGGATGTAAGCAGATAGCAAGATTGGCCGGGAGGGTCCAGGGAGTCGTGGTCCAAATAACCATATAGAGGTTTTCTGGACTCACATCTGCCATACTTTTGGGAATTCCCGAATCAACCGGGAACTTGACATAAATCGATGGCGAAGTGTGGTCGGCATGTTCAACCTCAGCTTCTGCCAAGGCAGTCTGGCAGGAAGTACACCAATGAACCGGTTTCAGACCTTTATACACCAATCCGTTTTCGACAAACTTTCCAAATTCCCGCACAATAGTCGCTTCATAGGAGTAGTTCATCGTCAGATAAGGGTTCTCCCAATCTGCAAACACTCCCAGCCTTTTAAATTCCTCTCTCTGAATTTCGACAAATTCCTGTGCATAAATCCTGCATTGTTTGCGGATTTCTGACTTTTCCAAACTCAGTTTTTTTTCTTTAAGCTTTTTGCCTACCTGGTGTTCAATAGGCAGGCCGTGGCAATCCCATCCAGGTATAAACCCCGAATCAAACCCTTTCATGTTCATGATTTTGACAATGAAATCCTTCAGGAGTTTGTTTAAAGCATGGCCCATGTGAATATGACCGTTGGCATAAGGCGGCCCATCATGAAAAACAAATTTAGGTTTGCCTTTGGACGACTGGCGGATTTTTTTATAAAGCCCTTCCTTTTCCCAATGAGCCAACATTTCCGGCTCACGCTGGGTCAAACTGGCCTTCATGGGGAAATCCGTGATGGGCAAATTAAGCGTATCTTTCATTTCCATAAGGACAAAAATTCCTACTTCAACTTCATTGCTTGTTTCGCCTGCTCCAAGGTAGCCTTGGCTACGTCATGAGCCTTGAGCGTGCCTGCGCGCAGAATCTCTTTCACATCATCGGGCCGGGTGAGAATCTCCTGCCTTTTTTCCATCATCGGTCTCATGCCTTCAAGCATGGTTTGTGCAAGCATCTTTTTACAATCTCCACAGCCTATTTTAGCTGTCCTGCAATCGGAGTCTATTTCATCCTGCATCGTTTTGGGAGAATAGATTTTATGAAACGGATACAGGTTGCACACATCGGGATCACCCGGGTCCTCGCGCCTGGCGCGGGCGGGATCTGTAAGCATGGACTGAACTTTTTTGCTAATCTCCTTTTCGCTATCTGAAAGAAAAATGGCGTTGTTATAGGCTTTGCTCATTTTTCTCCCATCCACACCGCTCAACTTGGGAATATCAGAAATTTTTGCGCCAGGTTCGATGAAGACCTTCTTATAGAGCTTGTTAAATCGACGGACGATTTCTCGGGATAGTTCAAGATGCGGTGCCTGATCTATGCCAACAGGCACGTAGTCCGCTTTATATAAGACGATATCCGCGGTTTGCAGAACCGGATAGCCCAAAAACCCGTAAGAACTCATATCTACATTTTTAATTTCATCCTTCTTTTCCTTGTAGGTCGGGTTTCTCTCCAACCAGGGCACAGGAACTATCATGGATAAAATCAGGTGGAGTTCGGCGTGTTCAGGAATTTCCGACTGGACAAACATCGTGCTTTTTTCTGGATCCAACCCAGCACTCAACCAATCTACCGCCACTTCAAAAGAATATTCTTTAATACGGTGTGGGTCTTCATAAAGCGAACTGAGCGCATGCCAATCTGCTATAAAAAAATAGCATTCAAACTCATTCTGCAGACTCACCCAGTTTTTCAGTGCTCCAAAATAGTTTCCCAGATGCAGTTTTCCAGAAGGCTGCATTCCACTTAAAATTCGCTTACGTTTCATTAATTACCTGTTCCGTTTGTTATCGAGCAAAGGTGGCCATTAAAACCTGCTGGATAACCGGGAACTGTTCCTGGGTCAAAAAAAGTACCGAGTAATTGATGGGCAGGCCAATCACCTTTCCTAATATGCCGGTATGCGCAAAGTGATCGAGCAGAAAAACACCCAAAATCAGCACCGCCCCGAATCGGTCCAGGCCGGTCAGTTTTTCCGCCATTTTATGGGAAACCATTCCCTTGAGAACACTGGATCCATCCAAGGGATACATGGGCAGCATATTAAAAAGTGCCAAAGCTACATTTATAAAAACCCCATACGTTAAAATAATGAACAACAATTGGTGGTCAACAGGCGAAATCATCCGGATAAAAAAACTACAAACCACCGCCATGGCCACATTGGACAAGGGCCCCGCCATAGCCACATACATCATGTCCTTGCGGGGATTTTCAAAGTTCCGCGAATCCACCGGAACCGGTTTCGCCCAGCCAAATCCGACAAAATAGAAAAAAAGCACCCCAATAATATCCAGGTGCCGTAGAGGATTAAATGAAAGCCTGCCAAGACGCTGAGCGGTTTCATCACCGAGCAATAAGGCCATTCTGCCGTGGGAGTATTCGTGCACCGTAAGGGAAAGCAAAATGACCGGTGTCATTAATAGCATTAATTGTATTTTATTCAAGAAAAAAGCCTTTCAGGTTCATTCATCAACAGGGGGAAAAATCAGGCTACCGCGCAAAACGTAAGAAGGGCCAATTTCGAGGCAACATCCTATCTGGCAATATTTTAACACAAGTCCAAGCCACCAAAAACCATTTTAGCCGTAGATGGACACAGACAAAAAATTCCTCCCTCTCATGAGGAGGGCTTTACATAACCCGATATTCTTCGTCTCCCTAAAGGGACGTACCAGGCCTTCAGCTCTTCAAGGATGACAAACCGGCGTTTCTTGTCATTCGTTTCTTGTCATTCTGAACGCATTGAAGACGTGACATCCTCTTCCTTAAACTTCGTGCCCCGCAGTCGTCATGCTGAGGCCCTCGAAGCATCTCGCCTTTCCGCTTTTTCGACTTACACAACGGGTTTTTGTCAGGAAGAGTTTTTAATTCTCCCTCTCTATGAGGGAGAAAAAATATCAGGTACTTTTGGTCTTGGCATATTTCAAAAAAGTATAAAACGCAAAAGCAATAGCTAGAAATAGCCCTAAGAAACCATCTCTAAATCCTTGTTTAAAAATATAATTTTTAATAAATGATACCAGGGGACGTAGCACCAGATGAGACCAACTCGCGCGGAATCCACCGCTCATTTTTTCACGGGCATAGAGAGAAGAATAATGATTTTGCCGCTCTATATAGTCTTCTATCCCGGAAAAGGAATAATGCCGAATGGGGTTTTGCAGGGAACCCACATTCTCATCCGGGACCAGCTTTTCGTGCACTTGGGGTTCGGTAAAACTCACCTGCGTTTTGTCATACAGTCGGGAGATTCGGTCCGGGTACCATCCGCCATAGCGAACCCAACGCTTAGCAAAAAAGTTTTTACGCGGAAATTGATAAACAGGATGTTTTGGCCCATTCCGCAAAACCGCCTTTATTTCTTCAGCACCTTCCTGGCTGATTTCTTCATCCGAGTCAATATTCAGGATCCAATTATGGCTAGCCCGGTCCGCACATAAATTTTTCTGCTTGCCGTACCCATGCCAGTCCACGCAAAAAACCTGGTCGGTGAACTTCCGGCAAATTTCCACCGTACGATCCGTACTGTTCGTATCCAGAACAATAATCTCATCGGCCCACTTTACACTCTCAAGGCATCTTGCAATATTCTTCTCCTCATTCAGGGTAATGATAGTGACCGACAGTTTTTCCATTAATTCATTGTCCAATAAGCTAAATATTTTTAAATGCCGTCTGATTATAACACCTAAGCAGTCCCGCAAAAACATCCCAAGTAATTAATTTTAATGGATTTTTGGATTTTTATGCTAATATCGGGACAGGGACATAACCATAGTGTGATCTTGAAATTTTCTTGTATTTCATCGAGGCTAGAATGCCAAAACAGGAAATTTTTGGCTCCGGTCAGGCGAACCCAACCCTGAATTTAGAAAAAGGGGATCGTTATTTTCCAAAGAGAAGCACTTGCATCACGTTTCTTTTCTTAAAGCCCCAACTCACTAAAATAAAATGATCGAGCAATTTTTGCAATCTGCAAAAGAGTTTTTTGAAGAAATCTGGTTCCTACTAGATTCCCGATTCGGTCTGGAAGATGCGGAGGCTTTTAAATTCCTCAAACCTTATCTCACTCAATTTCAAGACAACCCTCTCTATATAGCAATTTCCCTGACCGCACTCTTCATGGTTCCCTATGGACTGATAAAAGTCAGGAGCATCTCCAAAGAACGCGAGCGCAAGCTCGATGAGATGATGGAGGAAATGGCGGAGGAATATGATGAAGATGATCCTCGAAGGCTACGCCAACCTGAGCCCCAAACGGGGAGTGACGAAGCAAAATCCTTATTTGAAAATGACAAAGATGCCCCTCCTCCCTATATGAAGGTTCTCGATGAAATGGAAGGAAAGGATGTGGATGATTTTGAGTCCAAACAGGAGGAGTTTGAACCGGAATTACCTTCGTCTGACAATGAAGAAGCTATCGACCTTGAAGAAAACACAGAGGCTATCAGTCCACAGTTAACGGAAAATGAATTTGAAAAAGACCTGAATGAGTTCATGTCGGATGATATTGACATGGAAAAGGATGCTGAACTCCACCTCGATGACTTTGAACACGATCAAGCCATCAAGAAAATTCAGGAAGAATCGCCTTCCATCTCCGAGCTTTCAGGCTCTGAAACTCTGTCCTCTTTGGAACAGGATAATGCTCTTGATCTTGAATCAATGCTCGAACCAGAAGCAGAGCCTGAAACAAAACCCGAAACAGGATCCGAAGCAATTCCAGATACTCGTGACTATGAACCAGAACCTTCTAGCTTCACTTTTGCAACAGAACCGATGGCACTTGAGGAAACTCAGGAACCAGAATCGGATGCTGAACTACCGCCATTGACTGATGAATTTACTTCTCCAGAGAAAACAGACAGCCTGATAGACCGACTTAAATTTTTGCAGACTCGCTTTGAAAGCCGGTACCAGCAGTTAGAACGTCCTTCATCACCCATTGAAAAGGATATTCCAGCAAAAAGCTATTCCTCTGCGAATTTTATAGAACCCGGACGTCACTCAAGTGCGCCAGCACATCTGCCTCCGGGTAGCAAAAAGTATGTGGATTTATTGGAATCCTTCATATTCATGAAAGACCAGAAAAAGCATAAATAACCTGAGTATGGAGTCCGACTCATTCAAAACGCAAACACAATAACGAGCCCAACTAACATAATCGCCTTAGGAGGCGGAAAAGGCGGCATAGGGAAAAGCGTTATCTGCACCAATCTGGCAGCTGGAATGGCTTTAAGTGGTCAAAAAGTTGTTCTCATGGACACCGATTTTGGCGCATCCAATCTGCATGCCCTCCTAGGCATCAGCAATCCCGATCACGGCTTTCAGGATTTTTTCAATGACGATATTATCGATCCTAAAGCGCTGCTTCTTGACACCGGCATCAGTAATCTGAAATTTGTCAGCGGAGCAGGAGACAATCCTGGAAGTGCTAACATTGATACCGAGAGTATAGGCACCATAATTTCTTTTATAAAAAACCTGGAGGCCGACACCATCCTCCTTGACTTGGGTCCTGGAACCAACTACAACGTCATTGATTTTTTTAATATCAGCACCCAGGGCGTGGTCATGACAACACCTGAAATGACTTCCATCATAAAGACTTTCAGCTTCATCCGGGCGGCCCTGTTTCGCAAAATATCGCTCACCTTTCAGGTTTACCCGGAAATACAGAAGATGGTGGATCACTCCAACCCAGGTAGTGCCAATATGGAAGCCTACACCATCGGATTGTTGCGTTCAAAATTCAAGGAAAAATTCCCCAAATATTCCGAACAACTCGACACATTAATCAGTGAGTTCAATCCCTGTCTCGTCGTAAACCGAGTAAGAAACCGCAAAGACCTGATGGCCGGAGATAATCTTCTCAGTCTGGTCAAAAAATTTCTGGAGATTGATGTCACTTATCTCGGGTACATCATTGAAAGTGATCATGTGCGGGATTCCGTCGATGAAATGATCCCATTTTTAATCAAGGACCCGCAAAGCAAACCCTCGAAAAACCTCCAACAAATTATCAGGGCTTTGACCAACACCGACATGCAGTTTGTGAAAAGAGACGGAAGAATATTTGTCTCAAAACAGGTCCCCCTCTCATCCGGTTGGGGATCCTGATTAAATCATACATGCCCTTTTAATAACCCCCTGCCCTTTTAATAACCCCATCCCCTTATCTCTAACAGATTTAGAAAACCTACCCGCTCAATTTTCTGTACAATGAAATTCTCATTTTTCTGTACAATGAAATCCTCATTGACCAACAACTTATTTTTAAAAACATGAATCCTTTAACCCAGTCTATCCTGTTAGAACTTTTGAATTTTTCCTCAAGCCGAAGCAAGAAACTTTTTGTTGTTGGAGGAACATTGAGAGATCACCTCTCCAGGAAACCCTGTTCAGACTTCGACCTGACCGGGAAAAATGCGGCCGACCTCGGAACTGATTTTGCCCGTTTCCTGAATTTTACCTGCGTGCCTCTAGGTAAAACCCCCGACCGAAAAACAGTCCGCGTTGTCCTGGACCAAAAACAACATCTCGACTTCACCGACATGCAAGGAAGAAATATTGAGGAAGATCTATCGCAAAGGGATTTCACCATCAATGCTATGGGGCTACTCTTATCAGAATTTTTGTGCGGCATAAAAACCCCCATTGATCCTCATAGGGGGCAAGAAGATTTAATAAATAGAAAAATCAGGGTGCTGCCAGGCCCTATTATTTCGTCCGATCCGCTGCGCATGCTTCGGGCTTTCCGTTTCGCGGCAACTCTAGGTTTTGAAATTGATGAGAACACGTTAACCAAAATCTCTTTACATAAAACCGAATTGAACAAATCCGCTCCAGAACGAATCTGGCACGAGCTAACCCTGTTTTTTAAATCTCCAAGTACCCTTTCATTGCTGGAAATCATGCAGAGCTGTGGGCTGTTGAACTGCCTTTTCCAAACATCTGATGAAGTCAAAACCCTCACCCACTACCAAAGACTGGAATCGCTCTTAAAAGACCCATCGGAAATATTCCCCGAATATGCGGATAAGTTCAACGATAACGCATTTCTCAGCAAGCATTATCTCTTAAAGCTTTCGGTCTTGCTGAAAGGGCTAAATCAAAGCTCGACATCAGGAACTGAGACAACAGAGGGTTTTCCTCACATCCCAAAATTGAATCTCAAGCCTAGCAATGCGGAAATGAAATCCATGGACCAGACACTGGGCGGAGCCAAATCTTTGACAGAAACACATTTAAAAGACAGTCAGGATCAAAACGAAATCTACGAATTGACCACAAAGATTCATGAAGAACTACTGGCTTCGCTAATCTTATTTATTACGGACTTCTCTTTACTAGACAAGCCCGACACTGAAAATAGAGTTCTTTTCTGCAACCGCGTGCTCAAATTCTATTATGGTAGATTTTTGCCAGTAATAAATACAAAGCCCTTATTGAACGGAGAGGATATCATTCATCAATTTAGCCTTTCTCCTTCTCCACTTATTGGTAAAATTCTGAATTGCGTCCAAAAAGCGCAAGTACTAGGCGATATAGCCACCAGGGAAGATGCGATTGCGCTGGCAGGGAATATTATTCAATCACAAATTGAAGAATCGGACGGATGACAACCCGATACTCAACTACAGAATGGAATAGCAAAAAAGTCATATTGGGTGACAGTGAGATCGACCCCGAAAAACCGGTTAATCTTTTAATTGGTTTTCATGGCGCAAGTTCTACTCCAGAAAATATGCTTGTTCAGGGAAACCGCTTAAAACTCCAGAACACCCTGATGGTTTTTCCAGAAGGCCCAGTGAACGCAGGGGACGGAATTTGGAGCTGGTGGGAAGACGGCCCCCTGCAAGGCAAAACGGTAAAAAGTTTTGTCAGCTATACTTCGCAAATCATCGATTCCGCCTACAAACATTATTTAAGCAATAATCCTGAAAGAAAACTAAGAACCTCCTTATGGGGATTTTCCCAGGGAGGTGCCGCGTCCCTGACTTATACCCTGCTTGGAGAACACACGCTGTTCAAAGTGGCCTCCATTTGCGGTTTCCTTCCGGAAATGCAAGACCCTGTAATAGAGAAGAAAGAGCCCCTCCCCATACTCGGAATATTTGGCAGTAACGATGAGGTAGTACCTTCTTTTCTCGCCGATTATGCCCTGGATGAAATGAAAAACCATGGCCATCTGGTGAAATCCAAAGAAACCACCCAACCCCATGAAGTAAATTCCGAAAATCTGCAGGATTTGTGCGACTTTTTTAATCCCTGAAAAGGGCAGGTATGAATTTATGAAAGCAAAAACATTGATGATTCAAGGAACTGGGTCCGGTGTCGGGAAAAGCCTTTTGACGGCGGCGTTCTGCCGGTATTTTTTTAAAGCCGGATACAAGGTGGCCCCTTTCAAGGCGCAGAATATGGCTTTAAATTCTTTCGTGACAGAGCGTGGCGAAGAAATGGGGCGAGCCCAAGCTTATCAGGCAGAGGCTTGTGGATTGAAACCGGAAGCTCTCATGAACCCTGTTCTATTGAAACCTTCAGGGGATAACAATTCCCAGGTCATTTTGATGGGAAAGCCTGATGGATTGCGGAACGCTAAAAATTATTATGCACAATATAAAAAACATCAGCAAATCGTGTTATCCGCTCTAGAAGAACTCCGGAGCAGGTTTGACATGGTCATCATTGAAGGAGCGGGAAGTCCGGCGGAAATCAATTTAAAAAAAACCGATCTGGTCAATATGTTCATTGCCGAAAAGGCCGACGCACCAGTCCTCCTTGTGGGTGATATCGACCGGGGAGGAGTGTTTGCCTGGCTGAAGGGAACCTATGACCTCCTCACCGATAAAGAGCAGG
>WASV01175690.1_pt1 | contig 13608 bp, 15 predicted proteins | sample 5698531 | NCBI WGS metagenome assembly WASV01 (sample SAMN11175559, study PRJNA528189) | sponge metagenome | isolation source: marine sponge | host: Myxilla | place: Antarctica: Western Antarctic Peninsula, King George Island | collected 2013-01 | reverse complement strand
GCGACGGAGTCTGATCGCTGGCTTGCATATAGCTCCTGATAGCCGGTGTGGTGGTGGCACATATGGGTAGTTTAATCCGCATGATTGAGCCTCCGTTTGATGATTGATATATCTAATTGGATAGATGGAGAGTCTAATGTATCAGGTGGGACAGTACACGTAAGCGGCAATGACAGCAATGTTTCCCTAATCGGCGGCAATAATTAGTGAGGGCTAATTCCCGGCACTGGATATTTTTTGCAGAACGTTTTGACTTCTTCGTGTAGGTGATTCAGCGCGGTTTCGTCGCGGTGTTTTTCTATTGCGGCTAACATGAATTGCACCAGTTGGACGATTTCAGGTTCTTTCATGCCGCGGGTTGTTATCGCGGGTGTGCCGAGGCGCACGCCGGATGGGTCAAGCGGTTTGCGTGGGTCGTCGGCGATGACATTTTTGTTGAGGGTGATGCCGATGCGGTCAAACAATTCTTCCACTTGTTTGCCGGTGAGCCCCCAGGATTCAACGCAATTAATCAGCAGTAGATGATTGTCGGTGCCGCCGGTGATCAATCGTGCGCCGTGCGCCATGAACTCGTCCGCCATGCATTTGGCGTTGACGATAATTTGCTGAGCATATTGCCTAAATTCGGGTGTCGCAGCCTCTTGGAAGGCGACTGCTTTGGCGGCGACCATCTGCATAATTGGTCCGCCCTGAAATCCGGGGAAAACCGATTTATCTATCTTTTTACCGAGCTCGGCTTCGCGCGTCAAAATCAAACCGCCGCGTGGGCCGCGCAGGGATTTGTGCGTGGTGGTGACCACTACATCAAAGTTATCGTCAAACGGATTGCGCACCGCGCGACCGGCGATTAGCCCAGCGATATGCGCCATGTCGGCGACCGCATATGCACCGACTTCGGCGGCGATAGATTTCATCTTGGCGTAATTCAATTCGCGCGGATACGCCGAGAATCCAGCCAATATCATCTTCGGTTTTTCACGCAAGGCGACGCTGCGCATTTCGTCGTAATCAATCTCGCCGGTCTGTGGGTCTTTCATTTTGTAGCGTACGAAATTGAATATTTTGGTGATGTAGGTGACTGGATGGCCGTGGGTTAGGTGTCCGCCGTGGCTCAAATCCATACCTAATACGGTGTCGCCGGGCTCCAGTAGGGCGAAGTAGGTGGCGATATTTGCCGGTGCGCCGGCGTGCGGCTGGACATTGGCGTGCCCGGCACTGAAAAGTTTTTTGGCGCGCTCAATGGCGGTTTGCTCCACTTGGTCGGCGTAGGTTTGACCGCCGTAATAACGCTTGCCGGGATAGCCTTCGGAATATTTATTGTTGAACACCGAGCCCATAGTCTCCATCACCGCCGCCGAGATGTAGTTTTCTGACGGAATCAGTTCCACGCCTTCCGTTTGGCGTTGCATCTCCCCATATACGGCGGCGTATATATCGGGGTCTTGTTGTTTGAGTGCGTCGTAGGTGGGCATGGTCGGGCTCGGTTGTGGATGATTGGGGATGCCGGGGAGGTTATGAATGCCATGAATATCATGAACAAAAACCGGCGATTGGTTTCAGGGCGGATTGTAAAGAATCATCTGCGTTAATGGCAATTCGTTAATGGCATTTTTTTATCGTTGGGCGCGCTTGAATAATGGCTTTACCAATTGAAATGACCGCGTATTTTAAGGGAATGCTCTGATTTCTGATTGAGCGCTCGTTATTTTTTGTTCAGCCGCTGAACGATTCGACGAAGGCAGCGAAGCGATCTTCCGCCAAGGCGAGGCGGATGCGCTGCATTAAATTTTGATAGTAATGAATATTGTGCAATGAACAAAGGCGCGCGCCTAATATTTCGTTGGCGTGATAAAGATGGCGGAGATACGCACGCGAATAATTTTGGCAAGCATAACAATCGCAAGCCGAATCTATCGGGGCGGTGTCGCATCGGTGCGCGGCGTTGCGGATTTTGACTACGCCATCGTGAGTGTATAGCCAGCCGTTGCGCGCGTTGCGGGTTGGCAAGACGCAATCAAACATATCAATGCCAGCAGCCACGCCATCCACTAAATCTTGCGGCGTGCCGACGCCCATTAAATAACGTGGTCGGTCAACCGGCAGATGATTCCCAACTTCATCCAACATTCGCAACATCTCTTCCTTCGGCTCGCCCACCGATAAACCACCAAGGGCATACCCGTCAAAATCAATCGCAAGCAATCCATGCAAAGATTCCAATCTCAAATCTGTATACATCCCGCCTTGAACAATGCCGAACAACGCACCATCGCCAGCATAACTTTGCCGACAAATTTTCGCCCAGCGAGCGGACAATTCCATGGACGCACGTGCTTGCGCTTTTGCGGCCGGATAGGTGGTGCATTCGTCAAACGCCATGACAATGTCAGAACCTAACGCCGTCTGCACCGCCATGGATTCCTGTGGACCCAAAAACACCTCACGACCATCCACCGGCGAACGAAAAGTCACCCCGCGCTCTTCCAATTTTCGCAACCCAGTCAAACTCCACACCTGAAATCCACCGGAATCGGTCAGGATGGGATGTTGCCAGTGCATGAAATCGTGCAACGTGCCATGCGCTTCAATCACCTCCACGCCTGGACGTAGCATCAAATGAAAAGTGTTCCCCAAAATAATCTGCGCCCCAGTATTAGCCACCTCCTCCGGCGTCAAAGTCTTCACCGTCCCACTCGTCCCCACCGGCATAAACGCCGGCGTATCCACCCTCCCACGCGTGAATTCCATTCGCCCGAGGCGAGCTTTTTTGCGGGTGTGGTGAAGGGTGAAATTCATAAATATTGCCTTATCTTTAAGAAATGTTGATAAAAATACTGGTAAAATCCGCGCCACGATAGCACTTCAGTCTCTCAGGTGGCGGGTGCAACAATCCATATAATCTTGCCAGAAACCGTGTAAATTAACGCAACTTGAGAAACATGTGCAATTTTTGGCATATTTTTCCACTCATCTATTCATGAAACATCAAATCGCCCTACACGACAGAAGCATAGTAATTGTGGGGCAAAATCATAATCCATCCATTCTCAATCCCGATTTCCTCTGGCGCCACCGTATTGTGCCGGAGGATATAGCACTTGCCGGGGATGTGCCGCCAATCAGTACACCGATGATATCCCGGTGCACTTTCAAGAACAACTTCCAAATTGAAAGTGAACCGAATAGGATAATTTTTTCCCAGAAATGTACCGCGGAAAACCCTTCGGAAAACAGCGGGTTTTGCTATGAAGTGGCAAAACGTTACTTACGAGTTGTGCCACTTGTGCACTATAGTGCCGTAGGAATCAATTTTTCTAGTTCCGTTCCCGACCTTGATAGTAAATTGACACCGTACGCAATGTTGAAATCTGGAAGGTGGGATCAATTCGAGAGTGTGACCCCATCTGCGGAAGTTCTGTTGACTTACCATCTCGTCGACGGAGCTGCCAATTTGACAATTAAAAGAGAGCAATCTACCGACGCTAAACATGAACAACGCATTGTGTTTGTTGCAAATTTCCATCATGACATCCAAGTAGAGCAGGACGAGTCACACAAAGTCGCAATTGCCACTGTGGATGATTGGGAAAAAGACCGGGAGCGTTTTACCTTATTAGTTAATAATATTATCAAAAATCTGGAGGAGAAATGACTACGGCAACCGCACATAGTATCGGCGTATTATTTCCGCAGCACACTATAAAAGCAAATGGGAGTGGTTTTTTTGATTCGACAGTGGACTCCCAAAAAACTACCGAACATGCAAGTCTGACGGTAGGGGATATTGTTGATTCGCTTAACCCCTTGCTTGCAAGTAATTTTCTTATTGGTATTGGCATGGATATTGTTCCAAGATCATTTGTGGGCACTGAAAATGTAGACGCTATAAGTTCGATGGGACAGGTTGCGTCCTCATCTATTTGGCGTTCGGAAAATAGTTATGCGCAGGAAAATTCTTTTCGCAATGCGTTAAGTGAGCTTGAAGAATTGGATGATTACGCGAAAGAAGAAAACATCGCTCCGCCCTCACCGGTCGCTAAAGAATTAGCCTTGGGTATTCTTAAAAAACTTACCAGCGCATTGCCGCTCGACTACTCGGTCTCTTTGTGGGAAGACGGTGATGTGGTTGTTTATTTTGCCGGGGCGGGTTCGCGGGTTAATCTTTTTTGCCGTACCAATGGCGGCGCGTCCTATTATGTCAATACGCCGGATCATCGCGATTACGAAGGGCATTATCAATCGGCTGATGATATGGATATGATGTCTGTCATGGATGCACTGAGGAAAATTTCTGCGTGACATCCGTTTCCGCTGGAAATATTATCACCGAGGGTGCCGTGGGACGCGCTATTTTCCAGAGTAGCGATTGGAAGAAAATAATAAAAAGAACGGGGAATGCTCCGCATCAAATTTTTCTCGATGAAACAAGCCCTATCGAAATATCAGTGTTTCATTTAGATAATGCTTCAGATAAAGATTTGACAGAAATCGGCGATGACATGGCAACACAGCGTGGTATAAATCGTGAATTCTACGGTTGGGCGGAATTGTCAGTTGCAAATGCCAGTGAAAACAAAAGAGAGGTTCATGCTACGCCGAACCCTTTAAATCAATGGCATGCGGATATCGTGCTTCCATCAATAGCCGAGACGGATAAAATGGAGCGGGAACGGCACGCAAATGAATTGGCGCAGATGGTGGTTCATCGCGATCCCAAAAGATAAACCCATCATCAAGTATCACTATTTAATAAGTGTGGCAATTGCGATGGCACCATTTCAATCGCTGCCAGCAGTACCGCCCTGCCGCTCAACAAACATCGCATCCCCATAACTATAAAACCGAAAGTCATGATCAATCGCATGTTGATACGCGCGCATGGTTTTTGCGTAGCCGGCGAATGCGCATGTGAGCATTAGTAAGGTTGAGCGGGGTAGGTGGAAGTTGGTGATGAGGGCGTCTATTGTGTGGAAGTGGTGGCCGGGTAGGATGAATAAATTGGTGTCGCCGCAGAAGGGTTGTAGTTTGCCGCCGTGGGTAGATTGTGCGGCGGTTTCTAAGGCGCGGACGACGGTGGTGCCGATGGCGATGATGCGCCCGCCGCGGGATTTGGTTTGATTGATAGCTGCGCATGCCGATTGGTTCACTTCCATCCATTCGTAGTGCATGGCGTGTGCGGTTGGAGATTCGCTGCGAACCGGTTGAAAGGTGGCGGCACCGATGTGCAAGGTTATGGTTGCCCAATGGATTCCGCCGCGGCGCAAATCATCTATGAGGGCTTGATCAAAATGTAATCCGGCGGTGGGGGCTGCGACTGCGCCGTTGATGCGCGAGTATACGGTTTGATATCTTTCCAGGTCTTGCGCGCCCGCGTCGCGTTTGATATACGGCGGCAACGGCATAATGCCGTGGGATTGAAATAGCGCCGCCAAGTCGCCGTGTTCGGATTCAATGATAAAGAATTCGTTGCGTCGGTCGGTTACCGTTAATTCCGTCGTCAGTTCCGTTGTTATTTTCATAGAGCCGACCAATAGCATCTGTGGAATGCGCACGGGTTTATTGGTGCGCAATTGCACTAACGCAGCACCGCCGTCTAACATTCGTTCTAGCAAAATTTCCACCTTGCCGCCGGTGGGTTTGCGCGCAAACAGCCGCGCCGGTAGCACACGCGTGTTGTTTGCTACCAGCAAATCACCGGGTTGCAATAATTTGCCGATTTCAGCGAACTGGAGAATAATCGGCGGTGCGTTATCCGTCGCCGGGCAATCGCCCTTTGACACCGCCAACAGCCGGCTGGCGGTGCGTGTCACCGTTGGAAATTGAGCGATGCGCGCGTGCGCGAGCGGATAATCAAAGTCGTTAGTTTCTATTGGAGTTTTCATTGAATTTGGGCAAGTGAGGAATGACAATATAACGTCAACATGATGACACTTAAATATACTAAACTTGCGCCTGCACATGACCGATTGCTTGCGTCTAACTTAAATAGTGCCAGCGGAGATTGGGCGAATGAAAGAAAACGATATTGCAACCCTCGTCACCCCACAAATCGTGCGCGATTTTGATGCGGATGGAGTGGTATTGTTGCGACAGGCTTTTGCGGCCGATTGGATTGAGAAGTTGCTGGTCGGCATCGAAAAAAATATCGCTACGCCAACTGCGCGTGGGCGTATTTGGGATCGTGATGAAAATGATTGCGTGTGTTTTTTTGATAATCAAGCGTGGTTGAATATTGCCGAATATCGTGAGTTTGTTGAACAATCAGCGGCCAGTGAAATCGCCGCGCGGGTGTTGAATACCAAGCGGGTTAATTTTTTTTATGATGCGGTTTTTGTGCGCACGCCCGGCGCGCAATTTCGCACGCCATTTCATCAAGACGAACCGTATTGGTCGGTGGAAGGTTTTGATACTTGTTCAATTTGGATGCCGTTGGTGGAGGTGGAAAAAAAGAGCGCGCTTGAATTTGTGCGCGGCTCGCATCGCTGGCAAAACCGTTTTCGGCAAACGAATTTCGCCGCGCTCACCGGCGACCAACGCGATCAATGGGCATCTTCCCCCGACGACGAATACGAAGCGTTTCCGGATATTGAAGGCGAGCGCGATCGTTATGAAATATTGAGTTGGGAGATGGCACCCGGCGACTGCGCGCTATTCAATGGACGAATTATTCACGGCGGCTCCGGCAATCTTTCCAAAGATCGGGAGCTCAAAGTATTCAACACTCAGTGGCTGGGAGATGATGTGCGCGTTTGTTTTCGCAAAGAAGGTATGGATCCCGATCATTCCCAACTCATGACCAAACTCGGACTCAAGCCCGGCGACCGAATTGGCACCGAGGTTTATCCGCAATTCCATCTTGCTTCGGTTTAGTGGGTTGTATTTTCGCGGATAATGCTTTGATGCATGCCCGGTGGCATGCGCGCAAGCATGCGGTTGCGCATCTCGCCGCGATTTATGCTACCTTTGCAAGGCGACACCATCCCGTGTTATCAAAAATTACTATTTTCGCCGTTAGATCAAGCTGTTAGGTCAATTAGACTGGTGAGACGCAAGCGGAGCGGAGTTTGTATCGGAATAATCTATTCATGACACTGAACATGATATTAAACATGACATCCAGAAAATTCAAAAGTGGATTCAACAGCGGACGACACGCCGGACGACATGCTGGGCGATTGTGGTGCCGTCCATTAATCCGCATGGGCAATCAACTGTGAGCGATATTCTCAAAATGCTGGGGCAGCGATTGTCGCTGGGGCTGGTTACATTGTTCGTCGTGTCGCTGATTATTTTCCTTGGGGTAAGTATGTTGCCGGGCGATGCCGCCGAAGCGATGCTCGGGCAATCGGCGACGCCAGATACTTTAGCCGCGCTGCGCTTGCAAATGGGGCTTGATCAACCGGGCTACCTCCGCTATTTTTCGTGGCTCGGTGGTATCCTTCAAGGGGATTTTGGCATTTCCATCTCCAATAACCGCGAGATTGCGGAATTGATCGGTGGAAGATTCGCCAATACGCTGTTTCTGGCGTTGATGGCGGCCATCATTTCAGTGCCTATTGCCCTGACGCTCGGCATCTTGGCGGCGTTATACCGCAACAGTTTTTACGACCGAGCGGTGAATGTTATTACGCTATCCTCTATATCCACGCCGGAATTTTTTGTCGCCTACATTTTGATTCTGGTCTTTGCGGTCAATTTAGGATGGTTTCCAAGCCTCGCCAATGTCAGCGCAGATACATCATTGTTGGATCGAATTTATGTCTGCATCCTGCCGGCTACCACGCTAACGCTGGTGGTGGTGGCGCACATGATGCGCATGACCCGGGCGGCGATTATCAATCTGCTTGCCAGTCCGTATATTGAAATGGCGGCGCTCAAAGGAATTTCGCGACGGCAAATCATCACCCGCCACGCATTGCCCAACGCCTGGGCGCCGATTATCAATGTCATCGTCATCAACCTCGCCTATTTGATTGTCGGCGTGGTGGTGGTTGAGGTGGTATTCGTTTATCCGGGCTTGGGGCAACTGCTGGTTGATTCGGTTCAACGACGCGATTTGCCGGTGGTGCAGGCCTGTAGTTTGGTTTTCGCGGCGACATATGTGTTGCTGAATTTGACCGCTGATATTCTATCCATTCTCACCAACCCGAGGCTTCTTCATCCCAAATGAACGATGTGAAGAACGACACCACTAACGCGCAAAAATCGGCAGCAGAATCATCGCCGCGGATGCAAAAAATGGCGATTGCCTGGCGTGAACTCAAGAAAGCACCACCGACCGCAATTTTCGGATTGTTTGTCATCGTCACCTATTTGCTGGTAGCGTTTTTCGCGCCGCTACTCGCGCCATTTGGCGAATCGGAAATAGTCGGAGATCAGCTGGATGTCTGGCGTATAGAAGGTGGCGAGTTTTTGCTTGGCACTGATAACCTCGGGCGCGACATGCTAACGCGCTTGATTTACGGCGCGCAAAACACCGTCGGCATCGCGCTAGTGACTACGTTACTGGCATTTTTTCTCGGTGGCATGACGGGCATCATGGCGGCGGTGCTGGGCGGCTGGTATGACCAAGCCACCAGCCGTGCGGTGGATGTGCTAATGGCAATCCCAGCACTCATCTTCGCTATGTTATTGCTGACCATTTTCGGCACCAGCACCTGGACGCTCATCATCGTCATCGGTGTTCTTGATTCGACCAGAGTATTTCGCATTGCCCGTGCGGTGAGCCTCAATGTGGTGGTGATGGATTACATTGAATCCGCCAGATTACGCGGCGAAGGCGTATCGTGGATTACCTGGAAAGAAGTGTTGCCTAACATCATGCCGCCGCTGGTTGCCGAATTCGGTTTGCGTTTTTGCTTCGTATTCCTCACCATCAGCGCGCTCAGTTTCCTCGGGCTCGGGCTCCAACCGCCGACCGCCGATTGGGGTTCCATGGTGCGCGATAACGCCACGCTCATCACCTACGGCGACATCACGCCGCTACTACCAGCCGCGGCAATCGCGCTTTTGACCATCGGCGTTAACTTCGTGGTGGATTGGTTTTTGCATAAAACCAGCGGCATTAAAGACGATCATTAAGCGATGAAATCCATGACAAGAAAAGAACGAATTGATGAGCATGTTCATGCGATTGCGCAAGAAATTCTTGACTACATCAAGGAAAATGAAAGTGAGTTTGATGGCAGATGGGTTCCTTCAATTCAAATTACGAAACAACTTGGTTTGAAATACGACTGTTGTCCAAAAAGTAATAAACAGTATGGCACAAGAGATTGGCTGTTCGGTATTGCCGCACGAATTCTAGAAGATCAAGAATATGTGGAATATAAAAAAGATGGAAGTCGAGCTTACTATCGCGTAAAAAATGGCTGATGAAACTTTAATTTCCATGAAACAACTTATCAGTGTGCTGTTTATAGTTCTTGCCGGTCTGACTTGGTTCGGGTCAGGAATCTATGGGCTGGTACTTAGTATGAAAATAATCGATGGTTATTTCGGGTTCATTGGTCTTGTGGTTTCTTGGGTATTTTTCCCTATGGTGTACACTTTTGTTTCTTTATATGAAGGTGTCATCCATTCTAGTTGGTTTCCAGCACAAGTCGTTTATGGTGGTTTGTTCAGTGCGTTGGTGCTTGGAATGATTGGTGGTTCATTAAAGGAGAGCAAGATATGAATAAAAAACCCCTGTTGGAAATGAAGGGACTTCGCATTGAAGGTTTCAGCGATGAGAAATGGCATCAGATTGTCAAGGGCGTTGACCTCACCCTGCATCGCGGCGAAGTGCTCGGTTTGATTGGCGAATCTGGTGCTGGCAAATCAACCATCGGCATCGCCGCGATGGGCTACGCCAAGCCGGGCTGTCGCATCAACGGCGGTAGCATTATATTTGACGGCATCGATCTGACCTGCGCGTCAGAAGAAGAAAAGCGCAAACTGCGCGGCTCCAGAATCGCATATGTAGCGCAAAGCGCGGCCGCATCTTTCAATCCGGCACACAAACTCATTGATCAGTTTGCCGAGACCGTAATTGAACATGGAGTGGGCAGTAAAGATTCAGCCTACGCCGACGCCAAGGAATTATATGGCAAAATCAAACTGCCCGACCCCGACCACATCGGCTTTCGTTATCCGCATCAAGTTTCCGGCGGGCAATTGCAACGCGCCATGACCGCTATGGCGTTATCGTGCCGTCCCGATTTGCTAATCTTTGACGAACCCACCACCGCCTTGGATGTCACCACGCAGATTGAAGTGTTGGTAACTATGCGCGATATCGTTGAGCAGTTTAACTGCGCGGCAATTTATATCACCCACGACCTTGCGGTGGTTGCGCAGATGGCGGATAAAATCATGGTGCTACGCTACGGCGAGACCGTGGAAGAAGCTGATACGCGGAAAATGCTATCGGCGCCCGAAAAAGATTACACCAAATCGCTGTGGGCGGTGCGTTCATTCCGCAAGCAAGAAGTCGCGCCGCCGCCAGAGAAAACGCCATTGATTAAGGTAGAAAAAGTGACCGCCGCATATGGTCCGATTGAGGTGTTGATGGATGTGGATTTTGAAGTGCATCGCGGGCATACCGTGGCCGTGGTGGGCGAATCTGGTAGCGGCAAAAGCACCACTGCACGAGTCATTACCGGGCTGTTACCGCCCAAACATGGCGATGTTTATTATGACGGCGTACGTTATCCGCGGGATTATCGCAAGCGCAATAAGGAGCAATTGCGTCAGGCGCAGATGATCTACCAGATGGCTGATACGGCGGTCAATCCGCGCCAGAAAATCCGCGATATTGTTGGCCGCCCGCTATCGTTTTATCTCAATCTGGAAGGCGCGGAAAAAGAGCGGCGGTTGCGCGAATTGATGGACATGATTGAGATGGACCCGAATCAATTTTTGGATAGATTGCCCGGCGAATTATCCGGCGGGCAGAAACAACGCATCTGCATCGCCCGCGCATTAGCAGCCAATCCGACCTTTATTATTTGCGACGAAGTCACCTCGGCGCTTGATCAGTTGGTCGCCGAAGGCATCCTCAAATTGTTAGACCGCTTGCAACGCGAATTGAACTTGGCTTATATGTTTATCACCCACGACTTAGCTACGGTTAGCGCCATCGCCGACGAAGTCATCGTGATGTTAGAAGGGCGCATCGTTGAACAAGGTCCCAAGGACGAAATTTTTTCGCCGCCCTATCACGAATACACCAATTTACTACTCTCCTCGGTGCCAGAGATGGACCCGGATTGGATGGATAATGTGCTTGCCAAACGAAAAGATCAGGGCGGGCTGGCATCTGGCGGGAATTAATCTGCTGACATATTAAGCATTGCCATAATGCTATCGCTCATGCAAAACTCAACCAGACAGTTAACCGCAGTACTGACTCCCACGAAGGAAGGTGGGTTCGTTGCGATGAATCCGGAAACAGGCACGTATAGCCAAGGTGAAAATATTCAAGAGGCGTTGGTTAATTTGCAAGAAGCAACTCAACTTTATCTTGAAGAATTCCCGCAAAAATCTTCCGTTAAAGCGATTGTGGAAATGTTTGAAGTTGTAGCACATGCCGGCTAGTCTACCGCGTGTTTCCGGAAAAGAAACAGTGCGTGTACTCGAAAAACTTGGATTCACTGTTATACGCTAAAAAGGTAGTCATATCGTTATGCGTCGTGAGTCATTCGGATGCGTTGTGCCGAATCATAAAGAAATTAAAATCGGAACTTTGTCTGGACTACTTAAGCAAGCGGACGTCACTCACGAAGAATTTTTATCAACTTATAAAAATAGTCACCGCTAAATTTTGCATTGATATTTTTTCTCTACCGAGCGCTATTCAATACAGCATCTCGATCAAGCCCGGTCAACGAACTAACCTATCAATTTTATTTTTATGGGCGGGGTGGGAGCGGAGTTCATTGTAGTAGAGTAGATATTCTTCCAGTCCGTCTTTTAATTGCGCAGCGTTGTCGTAATCTGTGTCTTCGATCAGTTGCAAGGTTAGCGTTCGTCGTGAGAGGTAAATTGTGGGGTGTTGTTGCTTTGTATTTCGGTGAATTGAATTCCGTATTTTTTGTTTAGAAAATTTATCATTTTCAACGCAGTAAACATGATGGTTAGTTCCGTATCATCTTGCGTCAATTCAACCCAAGCAATTCGCGTGTAATCATCCATCACACCAATTAAATAATACCGCTGTGGATTCGGCAATAATAATTCGCGCCCGAGTCGATGACAGTCAACGTGACCTAACTTGCCGGTTTTTTCTTTCATTCCAACTTCACATATCCGGTCTTCGATACGCTCCCAGTGGGGCGTCTTTGGAGATGACGAGTTGCCATAGTTGTAGGTTGCGGGCGCGGAATGCGCCGGCGCATACATGCAAGTAATATTTCCACATGCGGTTGAATTGTGGCGAATAGTTTTTGTTGAGTTGTGCCCAGGCGTTGTCGAAATTATCAAACCACGCCATCAAAGTTTTATCGTAGTCGGCGCCGAAGTTGTGCACATCTTCAATCACCAGCAACGATTCCATCGCGGCGGATAGTTGTTTGAGCGAAGGGATTTCGCCGTTGGGGAAGATGTATTTGGCAATCCACGGATCAACCCCTACATATGAATGATTGTTGCCGATGGTTTGTAGCAGAAATTTGCCATCGTCTTTGAGGCAGCGTTGCGCGACTTGCATATACGTTCGGTGGTTTTTGTGCCCGACATGCTCAAACATGCCGATGGATGCGATGGCGTCAAATTCTTCATTCACATCGCGGTAATCCTGCAGCCGTATTTCAACCGGTAGCCCGCGGCAAAATTGATTGCCGAGCTCAGCTTGTTGCTTGGAGACGGTCACGCCGACTACCTCAACCGCGTAATTCTCCGCCGCGTATTTAGCGAATCCTCCCCAGCCGCAGCCGATGTCCAGCACCCGCATGCCGGCGCGCAGTTCTAGTTTGCGGCATACCAATTCCAGTTTATGTTGCTGCGCGTCATTCAGATTATCAGCATCGCGCCAGTATCCGCAGGTATAGATCATGTATGGATCAAGCATCGCGTGGTAAAGGTCGTTGCCGATGTCGTAATGTTTTTCGCCGACTTGAAAAGCGCGTGCACGGCTTTGCAGATTGGCGACGAGCGACAGCAGATACGGTATGAGGTAGGCGGCGAACGTGCGTCGGTGAATCTTCGGCGAACGCAGTATGCGGTTATACAATTCATCCAGTTGCGCGCAATCCCACCAGCCGTCCATGTAGGATTCCCCCATGCCTAACGAGCCGCCGGTCAACACCCGTTGATAGAATCCCGGATTGCGCACCTGTGGATCCCATGGATTGGGTCCATTTACTTCAATGCTTGTTCCCGCCAGCATCTTTCTGAACCGGCGTTCGGCGAATGATGGGTTGCGCGTAGCTGGGCTGTGGGATGTCGTTTGTGGTTGGATAGATTCGGGCAACTTATTGGCTTCCGACAAGGCGTGATTGACCGAGGGCAATAATGCATTATTGCGGGAAAATGTGCAACCGAGTGACCATGCTCACCCCATCTACGACAAAATAAAATTGCTGAGGTGGGTTGCTGATAATACTCCATCGGTGTCATTAGCCCCAAGCT
>WASV01132907.1_pt1 | contig 13630 bp, 12 predicted proteins | sample 5698531 | NCBI WGS metagenome assembly WASV01 (sample SAMN11175559, study PRJNA528189) | sponge metagenome | isolation source: marine sponge | host: Myxilla | place: Antarctica: Western Antarctic Peninsula, King George Island | collected 2013-01 | reverse complement strand
GAATTTCATTGCTAGGAGTAGGTAGAAACTACAATCTGCCAAAGAATATAAATTTGTAACAAGCTTCAATAGATATTTCCTTTATTGCTATTTTAGTTATAGGGTTTGGTTTTTTGGTTATTCTGGTTGTCTTAACAAAAGGACAGTAAAGTTAGCCACTATGATGAGTAAAACCCTGTTAAATATTAAGTTATTTAAAAAAATAAATGAGTAATCAACACTATTCAATCATCGTCATCGGCGGTGGACATGCTGGCACAGAAGCTGCTTTAGCTTCTGCTCGTATGGGCGTTGATACTTTATTGCTCACTCATAATATTGATACACTAGGGCAGATGAGTTGTAATCCTGCTATTGGTGGTATTGGTAAAGGGCATTTGGTTAAAGAAATTGATGCAATGGGGGGCGTAATGGCACAAGCCATTGACCACAGCGGTATTCAGTTTCGCATATTAAACGCCTCTAAAGGGCCTGCTGTTAGAGCCACTCGCGCCCAAGCAGATAGGGCTTTATATAAGGCATTTGTACGTCAAACCTTAGAAAATCAACAAAATCTAAGTATTTTTCAACAAGCTGTTGAAGATCTTATTATTGAAAATGATGAAATAAAAGGCGTTATTACCCAAATGGGGCTTAAATTTTATGCCAATAAGGTTATCTTAACCACAGGCACTTTTTTAGGTGGTGTTATTCATATTGGGCAACAAAATTATGGCGCTGGGCGCGCAGGTGATGCCCCTTCTAATGGGTTATCCAAACGCTTACGAGCATACAATTTAGGAGTTGGTCGACTAAAAACAGGCACACCACCACGCTTAGATGGTCGTAGTATTGATTTTAGTATATTGCAGGTTCAAGCAGGGGACGGTAATTTAGCAGACAATACCATACCTGTGTTTTCATTTATGGGTAAGGCCAGCCAGCACCCAAGACAAATTTCTTGTTATATCACCCACACTAATGAAAAATCCCATGAGATTATTCATCAAAATATGCACGATTCACCAATGTGGACAGGTAATATTGGTGGCACATCCCCTAGGTATTGCCCTTCTATTGAGGATAAAGTCGTACGGTTTGCCCATAGAAACTCCCATCAAATTTTTGTAGAACCTGAAGGGCTAAGCACGAATGAGGTTTATCCTAATGGCATTTCAACCAGCTTACCATTTGAAGCACAAATGCAATTTATCCATTCCATTAAAGGGTTTGAAACTGCCAAAATTATCCGCCCTGGTTATGCGATTGAATATGATTTTTTTGACCCAAGAGGTTTACAATCAACGCTTGAAACTAAGGTGATTAAAGGCTTATTTTTTGCAGGGCAAATCAACGGCACAACAGGTTACGAAGAAGCAGCAGCCCAAGGCCTATTAGCAGGCATTAATGCAGCCCTACAAGCCCAAGATAAGCCCAGATGGTGTCCTAGGCGTGATGAGGCATATATCGGAGTGATGGTAGATGATTTAATCACCAAAGGCACCAAAGAGCCGTATCGTATGTTTACCTCGCGTGCTGAATATCGCTTATTGTTAAGAGAAGACAACGCTGACAATCGCCTAAGCCCTATTGCTGATAAAATGGGTTTAATCGGTGCAGATCGCATGGCGGTGTTTGAGGCGAAATACCAAGCCACAGAAATAGAAAAACAACGCCTAAGCTCAATCTGGATTCAAGCAGGCGATGCTAACGGTGCAACACTTATTGGCAAGCCTCTAACACATGAGCATTGCTTAGTAGACCTGCTCAAACGCCCTAATATTCATTACACTAATTTAAAAATTTTGCCACAAGCACAGCCTTTAGTCACAGATAGAAGCGTTGTTGAGCAAGTAGAAAATCAAATCAAATACGCAGGTTATATCAAACGCCAACAACAAGAAATTAACAAATACCAAAAACACGAAAATACCAAATTACCACCAAAATTTGATTATTCAACTATCAAAGCCTTATCGCATGAAGTAATAGAAAAACTCAATAAATATCAACCAGAAACCATTGCTAAAGCACAACAGATAGAGGGTATAACTCCAGCTTCACTATCCATCCTTTTAGTCTATCTCAAAACGCTTGCTTGAGTTTTTGGCGTTTAACTGCGTTATGCTTGCAAAATATTCGGTCATTTATAAAGCATAAACTCCCTCATATTTTACTACGCAAGCCTTGTTAAGCATCCAAAACCTCTTCGCAATACTTGCTTGAGTTTTTGGCGTTTAACTGCGTTATGCTTGCAAAATATCAAGCAATTAGTATTCGCGCATGGGGTGACCTGTATATATTTGAGTTGGTCGGAATATTCTATTATGACTCACCTGCTCTTTCCAATGTGCTATCCAACCTGCTGTGCGAGCGATGGCGAAAATTGGGGTAAATTGATCAGCAGTGAAGCCAAAAATTTCAGCATAAATAATACCTGAATAAAAATCTACATTAGGATAAACACCTTTTGCACCCAATAGTTCTTCACAGACTTTTTCTATCTCTAAGGCTATCTCAAAACGCTGACTTAGTTTGAGACCTGATGTTTTAATATAGTCTTCTAGCATGCCTTGTAAAAAACTCGCCCTTGGGTCTTTGGTTTTATACTCTCTATGCCCCATGCCCCATATCACTTGTTTATTTTTAACTCGGTTTTCTAACCATGGACGAACATTATTTAATGTGCCAACTTCATCCAACATATTCAACACTTTTTCATTAGCACCGCCATGCAAAGGACCTGCTAATGTGCCAACAGCTGAAGAAATAGAAGCAAATGGATTAGCAAGGGTGGAAGCAGTTACCATAGCTGAAAAGGTTGAAGCATTGATTGTATGCTCGGCGTGTAAAACCAACAAAGCATTAAATAGTTTGATTTTTTGATCGCTAGGTTGCCCGCCAAAGAACATATGCAAAAAGTTTTCAGCATAGCCCATATTACTCTGTGGCGCAATTGGGTCATAACCATTGCGAATCTGTTGCCACATTGCCACTAGTGTACTCATATTAGAGATAATACGAATCATAGCATTTTGGGTTTTTTCTGAATCAGGGGTTTGTGCCTTAGCTTCAGGATAAAAGGTTGCCATCCCTGCAATTGCCATTTGCAAAACATCCATTGGATGCCCGTTGAATGGTAAAGACCACATCATACGGCTGATATTGCTTTTGGTTCGGTATTTGTCTTGTAAGGACTTTTGAAAAGCGGTTAGTGCTTCAGCATCAGGAATTTCTCCATGCAATAACAACAATACCACTTCCTCAAAACTACAATCTCTAGCTAATGCTTCAACAGAATAGCCACGATAGGCCAAAATGCCTTGCTTACCATCAATAGATGAAATTTTAGACTCAGTCGCCGGCACACCTGCCAAACCCGGGATGTATTCAATCATTGTAATTCTTCTTTATATTTAAAGTTTAAATTATAGAGGAAAGAAAGAAGATAAAAAACTTAAATAGAGAATGATGAACCACAGCCACAGGTGGTTGTCGCATTTGGGTTATGAATGATAAAACGAGAGCCTTGTAAATCTTCCAAATAATCAACTGTTGCACCCGCTAAATATTGATAACTCATTGGGTCAACTACTAGCTCAACGCCATCTTTTTTAACAGTGCTATCCCCTTCTTTGTATTTTTCATCAAATGAAAAACCATACGAAAAACCCGAACAACCGCCGCCTGTAATATAAACCCTTAGTTTTAAATTGTCATTTTTTTCTTCAACAATTAACCCTTTAACCTTTTTAGCAGCGCCATCGGTAAAAATAATTTCTGCCTCTTCAAATATCTCTATTGTTTCACTCATACTGCCTCCTATGGCATAATTCCAATACTTGGTAATCCGGTTGTTTCGGGCAATCCAAACATAATGTTCATATTTTGCACCGCTTGACCTGATGCCCCTTTTAATAAGTTATCTACGGTTGATATAATAACAACTTGGGTGTTATTCAAGACCGTCACCCCGATTTGACACAAATTACTGCTTGTAACAAAACGCGTTTCTGGCAAAACACCACTAGGCAAAACTTGTACAAAGGCTTCATTTTGATAATGATTTTCAAATAACACCTGCACTTCATCTTGGGTCATAGGTTCAACCAAATCCACATAAATAGTTGCTAGCATACCTCTAATCATTGGTACTAGGTGTGGAATAAAGGTTAGCCCTATTTTTGTGTCGGTGTTTGAGGTACTTGATATTTGAGTCAAGGTTTGGCTTATTTCAGGCAAATGCCTATGTCCTGATACACCATAAGCCTTAAAGGTTTCAGATGCCTCACAAAGGCTTGTAGCACTATTAACACCACGACCTGCCCCGCTTACGCCTGATTTACAATCAGCAATAATACGATTGGTTTGAATATACCCACCTACCAACAATGGCTTTAACCCTAAACTGACTGCGGTTGGATAACACCCTGGGTTTGCCACTAATCGTGCAGTTTTAATCGCTTCTCTATTCATTTCAGGCAAGCCATAAACCGCTTGTTTTACCCAATCAGTTTGAGTGTGTGTTAAGCCATAAAATTTTTGCCAAACAGCAATATCTTGTAAACGAAAATCCGCCCCTAAATCAACAACTTTAATACCCTTGGCTAATAATTTGGGTGCAGTATTCATAGCAACCCCATGCGGTGTGGCAAAAAATACTAACTCGCAATTTGATAAGTTATCTACCTCTGGCAAACTAAAACATAAATTGGTTTGCCCAACTAAACTTGGGAACAAACTACTCACAGGCTGACCTACTAAGCCTCTTGAAGTGATTGCAGTTATTTCTACACTAGAGTGAGTTAATAACAGCCGTAATAATTCTGCCCCTGTCCAGCCTGACCCACCAACAATACCAACTTTAATTTTTTTTATCATATGAAATCTGTCAATCAACCCTAAACAAGGTTGTTATTTTTTCCTATGTAGGTTTTTTTATTTACCATCATCTAGTGAATTTAGATATTCAGCTAAAACATCGCCATGACATGCAAGAGGTTTACAATGACAACCTAAAATTTTACCCCTTAATTTTAACGCCTCTTTTTTATTTTTTTTTAAAAAACCTTTTTCAAAATCATATTTGTATTTTCTTATAGCCTCCTCTCTATCATTTTGCTCTTCCCCGGGTGATGCACCAAAGCCAACAGCGTGAGGATTTCCCCAGTTCGAACCACGACCAATATAAACATCATATTTTTCACCCTTGTCCTTATTGGCAACCCGGGTGATACTAGTATTAATTACTCGTGCTTTAATCCCTTGATTTCTTGCCTTATCAATTAGATGATTAAAGGTCTGACCATCGTTAAATATAACGGCATGGCTAACCTTACTTAAATGCTCTTCATTGATTGATGCAGTAATAATTTTACCAACCCTTTTATCCAGTAATAAATGCTTATTAATGAAATGATTATCATCTGCCATATAGGCAACATAAAATTTATTAAAATTAGCGAGAATGTTGGTTAATTTTCTTTCAAATTTATCATAGCTTAAAAATGTTTTTGGGTAAGCAATTAGCACAATGGGTATCTCTTGCATGCTCATATCAGGTGAACCACTTTAATATCTGTATCCCAATAGCTATTTAGATAATCTACCACTAGCCTTCTGTGACAGTAATGTGGCTTGTGTTCACTGCACAATAAACAACCATTATCCAACATTGATTTATCAACTGATCGTTCAATGTTTCTTTTTGCAATAAGATTTAAAAACTTATCTTCGTAAGCCTCCCATGTAATTATTTTTTTCTTGTAATCACTTAAAATATCTTTTGTTGGGGCTAATTCTTCAAGATGAATATAATCGGTATCACATAATTCAGACAGGAAAAATTTTAAATCATCCCGCTTAGCAAAACCGGCTAGTTGAGACACATTGTTTAACCTAACATCAATAACCCTAGAAATATTATTGTTTTTAATAAGTGTAAAAAACTTATTTGCGCCTTTTTGGGTAAAACCCATAGTGTATGTTTTCATTAGTTTTTTACTTTTATAAAATTGCAGCAACAATCTTGTAGCAATAACCATGAAATTTCTCTCCAAGGCTAATGCAGAGGATATGATATTGCTTTTCCTCTACTTTATAGTTCTTAAAATTCGGATCAGTTACCGCTAAATCATAATTAATGCCTCTGTACTTGAAAATAGCGCGTCTTTTATTATCGCTTGTCTTGCTAAGCTGTAAATCCTCCAGTTTTACAAGGTAAAGTGATTGGTTGATTTTGATGGTTTTATTTTCTATCTGTGCATAATTTACACTATCACCACTACCCCATAAATCTTCAGGTGTATCTAGATAATCTAAAATATCCTTCTCTTCAATTTTATATCTTTGTTGCCAAGTTTGATTAGATATAAGGTGATTTTCTGGTTGATTGATTAACGGTACATGTTGTGAAAAAGTCATTTCAATTTTTTGAAGAAGCTTTGTCGGAAATTCTCCATATTTGTTTTTACACAAGCATTGTTGATCTGATAACTCACTGCCTTGAACATCTGAGACTGGTCTAACCCATTGTTGAGTCCCCACAATTTTGCCAGCAATACAATGTTTTTGATGTTTAATTGAGTTTGCAAAAATAACAATTGTTTTCTTCACAGTATTTTCCATCACTTTAGTTTTTCTATTACACTATACCCTTTAAAGAATTTCATTTCACCAATATACCTAACTAATGATGCTGAATCATAAAATTTATTACCACTAAAAATTATTTCTACACCGTAACCTGCATCACTGCTTTCATACACATTAATAACATACTTATCATTTTGATTTTTTGTAATGCAAATTTTTCCTCTATTATGTTCAGAGTATTCAATACCTCTAATACTATCTAAGTAATCTTGAATCTTATCTTTTTTAAAGGCGTCAATGACTTTCTTGACAAAGTCCTTGCTATGATGACTCCCTTTAGATTTCTTCATTGGTTGACTAGATGATGTTATCCCTTTAGTCAAAACCTTTCTTAAATAATCTCGATTACTTGCTAGCTCTGGTTGATTGTATTTTTCGTTCTCTTCTTGTTTTTTCTGAAATTCATTAATCTCATTATTTTTTGTTTTTAATTTCTCTTCTATTTCTTTTAATTTCTCTTCTATTTTTCTAGATTCTTTGCTTTGAATTTCAAAAAGTTCATTGGAATCATCAGATTGGTTTTTATAAGACACTATTTCTACCCTAAGGAGCTCCACTTCTTTTTCAAGGTGCCTTTTATCTTCCAACGCTTCATTGCTTTTAGACTCTTCAGCGATTACCTGCCTAGAAAGGTTTCTTTTACTTCTTTTTGCCAGCCAAGACAAAAAATACAATAATAATGCAAATACAAAAAAGAAAAATGCAGGTCTGCTTCTAGGAATAGCAATATTATCAATATACTCTTTCACTTTAAAATTACTATCACGATACCATTTTGGCACCCAGTCAAAAGTTGAAAAAGTTACACTCCTAAAAACACTCATCCAAACTTTCGAAGTTGGATTAATGGCAATTTCTAAATTTTCATTAAGGTTGCTTTGCAACTCATTCCTGTCTTTTATTTTTGACCAAAGTATTGGATTATTTTTTTTGTAGTCATTCTCCAAATTTCTAGTATTATGCTGCAATACAATTACATTCTTGTCTTTAATAGTAACACTGGCTTTCTGTTTATTCTTATCTAAAAAATCTTTAACTTTATCAATACAACGACCTTTATTGCTACTTTTAAGGCAGTCTGAATAAATAAAATCAATTATTATTGCAATACTAGTCAGTTTTTTACTTTTTTGGACGTTTTGATACTCGTAAAAATAATAATTATTTATAAAGGTTAGCGCTATAAAACTTATAAAGATACTAATCCATAAAGATGTCTTTTTGTAAAAATTAAAACTCATTTTCTATCCATATTACAGATACAACGCACTCTATTTCAACCCCCGGGTTTTTTTAATAGCATCATAAGCCTTATTGATTTTTTTGCTTTGCTCGTTTGCAAACGCTAAAAAAGATTCAGGCAAGCCTTTGGATTGTATTTTATCAGGGTGGTATTCTCTCATTGCTCTACGATAGGCTTTTTTAATATCACCGTCTTCATCATCAGGGCTACAGCCTAAAACCTCATAATATTGAGCCAAATCACTGGCTGAATGTGAAGTATTGGTATTAGACCCTGTGCTGTATGTTTGATAGATACTTTGATGAATCCCTAGATAACTGGGGATATTTCTAAGAATATCATCCTCTGCCTCATCTAAAACCCCATCCGCATGAGCAACTTTCCATAAAGCACCATATAAGATTTCACGCATTTGAACATTAGCAATGCCTTTATATTGTGTCGCATAATCATAAATAGAGTACTCATCGTCGATGGCATTTCTAAAAATTGAAATAGCAGCAGTTCTATCCTGTTCATCTAAGCGCATAGAATGCATAAAATCTGTGACCGCTTGGATTTCTGCCTGAACTACTACACCGTCGGATTTTGCCATTTTTGCCAGCATTGAAAACAATGAGACAAAAAATAGCGTTTGGTTTTTTTGAGCATCATTTACTGCAGCTGATTTACCAAAAGTACTGCCAATAAAAGCACCAATACCTGCACCAATAGGCCCACCCATCACAAATCCTAATCCCCCTAAAATCCCTGCACCTAACCAAGACATAATATAACCTTATAAAATAGATTCTAAATAATGAATATTAACTTCCCCATCAACAAAACCTGCATCATTTAGTATCATCTCATGCAAGGCAATATTAGTTTCTATGCCCTCGATAATCGTTTCACTAAGGGCAGTTTTCATTTTAACAATGGTATTATTGCGATTGTTTGAAAAGGTGATGAATTTGCCAATCATTGAATCGTAATGCGGCGGCACGTTATAGCCATTATAGATATGCGACTCAACCCGAACCCCTAATCCTCCAGGCATATGTAGTTGAGTGATTTTGCCTGGTGATGGGATAAGGGTCTGGGCGTGTTCAGCATTAATACGACACTCAATGGCGTGCCCTTTAATTTTCACTTCACCTTGGGTAAGACTTAAGGGCGAACCATTGGCAATTAAGATTTGCTCACGCACAATATCCACCCCTGTAATCATTTCAGTAACAGGGTGTTCAACTTGTACTCTGGTATTCATTTCAATAAAATAAAACTCCCCATTTTCATACAAAAACTCAAAAGTACCTGCACCACGATAGCCAATTTTTTTACAAGCATTGGTACATACTGCACCAATTTTATTACGCACAGCCTCGCTAATGCCTGGGGCTGGGGCTTCTTCTATTACTTTTTGATGACGGCGCTGCATAGAGCAGTCTCGCTCACCTAAATGGATTGCATTACCATGGGTATCAGCCAATATTTGAATTTCAATGTGTCTGGGTGTGGTTAGGAATTTCTCCATATAAACTTCTGCATTGCCAAAAAAGTTTAAAGCTTCAGTTTTAGTCAAAGTAATAGAGTCTGCTAATTCTTGAGCATTATAAACCACACGCATACCACGCCCACCGCCACCACCTGAAGCTTTGATAATAACAGGAAAACCGATTTTTTCTGCCACAGCCAAATTAGCCGCATCATCTTCACCTAGTCCACTGCCTGAACCTGGTACACACGGCACGCCTGATTCTTTCATTGCTCTAATGGCGGCTACTTTATCACCCATAACACGGATATTTTGTGCATAAGGCCCAATAAAAATAAAACCACTGTTTTCAACCTGATCTACAAAATCAGCATTTTCTGATAAAAAACCATAACCAGGATGGATGGCATCAGCGTGTGTGATTTCTGCTGCGCTAATCAAAGCAGGAATATTTAAATAACTGTCTTTGGAGGCAGCAGGACCAATGCATACTGCCTCATCGGCCAATAAAACATGTTGTAAATCTTTATCTGCTTGTGAATAAACCGCAACGGTCTGAATGTCTAATTCTTTAGCAGCACGTAAAATACGCAAGGCTATTTCCCCGCGATTGGCAATTAAAATTTTCTTAATCATAGTCTGAATACCTTTACTCAATAACAACTAAATTTTGTCCAAACTCAACACTATCACCATCTGAGCATAGAATATCCACCACTGTTCCTGCTTTGTCTGATTCAATTTGATTCATAATTTTCATCGCTTCAATAATACAAACTACATCCCCTGCTTTAATGCTTTGACCTACTTTAATAAAAGCGGCTGAGGTCGGTGAGGCTGCCCCATAAAAAGTACCAACCATCGGCGAAGTAATTGCATTAATACTGCTAGCATAAGTCGCTAAAGGGGTTGTTTCACTAGAGGTAATTGCTTGAGTCGCCATAACAGCAGCAGGATGGGCAATCTGTGTTACTGGCGTAATTGTTTGAGATTGACGCGAAATACGAACCGACTCCTCGCCTTCTTTGATTTCTATTTCTGCTAAATTAGACTGCTCTAGTAAATCAATCAGTTTTTTAACTTTGCGAATGTCCATATTTATTCCTAAATGAATGTGTGAATTTTTAGGCAATTTTACCAAACTTTATTGATAGATAGGCGAAGTTATTACCCATATTAGCGAAAATAACTACTCATACTATACATATAAAATATGACCGTGTTTTAACTAATTGCTATTATTTAGCAGCTATTAACGCGTATTATCAACAACAAATAATTAATATTTTTATTACTATGGCAAAAGTGGTCGGTGGCGGTGCAAAAAAAATCTTATACACACTCAATACACTTAAAAAAATTGGGATTAAAAAATCAGCCAAGGCATTGCTATCTAACAATACTTGCAAGGCTTGTGGTTTAGGTATGGGCGGTCAATTAGGCGGTATGACTAATGAACTGGGTGAATTTCCTTCAGTTTGTAATAAAAGTATTCAGGCACAATCTAGCGATATTCAAGCGGCTATTCCTAATGAGATTTTTAAACACAGTGTTGATGAACTGCGTGAACTTAGCCCGCATGAATTAGAACATATAGGTCGCTTAAACACACCTTTATATAAGGCAAAAGGTGCTCAACACTTTAAACCAGTTGATTGGGATTGGGCTATTGATTATGGCGCACAAAAATTTCAAGCAGTGCAGCCTGATAAAAGTTTTTTTTATACCTCAGGGCGCTCATCCAATGAAGCTGGGTTTTTATTACAACTAGCAGCACGCGCTTATGGTACAAATAATATTAATAATTGTTCTTACTACTGCCATCAAGCAACCAGTGTTGGTCTGGAATCAACGATTGGCACAGGTACAGCAACCATTGAGTTAGAGGATCTAAAGGCATGTGATTTAATTTTTGTTATTGGTGCAAACCCTGCCTCAAATCACCCTCGCTTTGTCCATCAATTAAAGAATTGCAAAGATCGTGGTGGTCATGTCATTGTAATAAACCCTGCAAAGGAAGCTGGCTTGGTGCGATTTTCAGTACCAAAGAGTGCAAAGTCAATATTAACAGGGGGTACAAAAATTGCCTCACTTTACTTACAGCCAAATATTGGGGGTGATTTAGCACTTTTTAAAGGTATTGCTAAAGCACTCATCCAAACCACACAAATAAACGATGCCTTTATTCAAGCTTATTGTGAAGATTTTGATCAATTTAAAGTTGACATTGATAACACGCCATGGCAAACCATTATCGAAGCCTCGGGGGTAACAAAAGCGCAAATAGAACAATGTGCTAGTCTATATGCCCAATCAAAGCAGGTGGTTTTTGCCTGGGGTATGGGTATGACACATCATACTTTTGGTTCACAAAATGTTGAATACATTGCCAATTTAGCAATGCTACGCGGTATGCTTGGTAAACGCTATGCAGGGTTACTGCCTTTGCGTGGTCATAGTAATGTGCAAGGCATTGGTACAATTGGTGTTAAACCTGTTTTAGCGCAAGATGTTTTTACTAAAATTGAGCACTGTTTTAAGATAAAACTCAAACGCGAAAAAGGCTTAGATACCTACCATGCCTTAAAAGCCGCTTACGCCAACACGATTGATTGTGCGATGATTATGGGCGGTAATTTATATCAAGCCAGCCCTAATTCACCGTGGGTTGCACAAGCGCTTGATAAAATAAACTTTAAAGTGTTTTTAACAACCACGCTTAACCAAGGTCATCTTTATGGCATTGACTCAGGAGAGACGCTTATCTTACCTGTTAAGGCCCGTGATGAAGAGCCACAAGCAACGACACAGGAATCAATGTTTAATTATGTTCGTATGAGTGATGGTGGCATACAACGCTTGGATAATACTCGTTCAGAGGTGCATATTTTGGCTAAATTCGCGCAAGCTTTGATGCCAAATAGCCCGATTGATTTTGGTGCATTTAATACCTTTAAGAATATTCGCAGTGCGATTGCTGATATTATTCCTGGTATGGCTGAGCTTAAAAACATTGATGTTGCCAAAGCTGAATTTCATATTAAAGGACGCCGATTATATCAACCTGTCTTTAAAACATCTAGTGGTAAGGCTCGTTTTATTACCTGTCCACTACCACCAAAAAACACTAAACAAGACTACCCTTTTTTACTAGCGAGCATTCGTAGTGAAGGACAATTTAATAGTATTATTTATGAAGAAAAAGACAGCTATCGTCATAACGCCACCAGAGACTGTTTATTAATTTCACCCCAAGATATCAAAACTTTAGCACTACTAGAGGGTGCTAGAGTTGATGTAATTTCTGAATTTGGTCGCTTAAACAATATGCGTATTGTCGCTTTTGATATTACCCCGGGTAATGTATTAGCTTACTATCCTGAGGCAAATGTACTAACCGGCAATGAGTTAGATTCGCGTAGCCTAACCCCAAATTTTAAATCCATTAAAGTGATGGTTAAACCCACGAGTGTCACCTAACAATATTAGCAAAAATAATGACACTAGAATATGCTCGTACAAACTAAAAGCAATAACTAAAACTAGGTTTTTTCAAGTAGTAACTTTGAGCTAAAAGTGGTAAGCACATTAGTCAACCAACAGACACTTTGGCTTATCTATTTACTTTAATTTACAACCAAGTTCAGATTGAACGTATTTGTCTATTTTAAATTTAGACAAAGTATTCCAGTTATGGCTAAAAGAATATAATTCTGGCACCGTTTTATTGATAATGTACTTTCTAATCACAAATTGACAACCGTACTTATCTTTTTGATTTTTAAAAAAAAGTTTAAACTTTTTGATTTTAGTAAGATTGCCATCATTGCTTAATTTAATACCTCTTTTAGTTGTGTTAGGTAATTCTTTTTGTTTATTTTGTTTTGCTACTTTATTAATAGTAATTGAATCTTTCTTATATGTGTCAATGTATTTTTTATTATCGACCAATGGTTTCTTTATCGTTTTTTTTATAGGTAAATTTAAAGCATCTGAATCTGAATTGCTACATAAAATTTGAACTGTAATTTTCCCCCCTACATCAACCATATTTTCTGATGATATGGACTGTGTATTGGTTGAATACTGGATAGGTATATTCAAATTATTTATGAACTGCTGTGCCACTGTTCCTTTAATGGCAAAGTTAAGATTGTCAATCTTATTGCCTGTTAATTTTGCTGTGTTTATTCCAATAACGCTACCACTTGTATTCAAAAGAGCCCCTCCAGAATTACCAGGTTGAATAGAAGCTGTATGTGACAGAAATTCAGTAT
>WASV01120744.1_pt1 | contig 13648 bp, 10 predicted proteins | sample 5698531 | NCBI WGS metagenome assembly WASV01 (sample SAMN11175559, study PRJNA528189) | sponge metagenome | isolation source: marine sponge | host: Myxilla | place: Antarctica: Western Antarctic Peninsula, King George Island | collected 2013-01 | reverse complement strand
TAAAAATTTATTTTTATTTTTATTTTTATTTTTATTTTTGATAACAACTACCCAATGCCAACCCTTACCACTGTCGTTTTTAACCCCCACAATATAAACACCGTTTAAATCAGCCCAACTGGTAAATTTTAACCTCTCATGTTTAATATCATTCTTAGATAGCAAGGTTTCAAAATCTGTGATGCTAGTAGAAGCCCCTGTTTTGTTTCGGTGCTTCTTAATTTCTGTTTTAATATCATCAAATGTTTTATCACAAATCATTGCTATACAAGCAACGCCGCAGCCTAAATCTCCTTCTTGTCTAACTATTTTCATAATATTTTCCTTATAATGTTTTTAGGTATTTTTTGATTAATGGCTTATTAAATCCAGTAATTGATGGTTATTTTTGTTTGGGTGATTATTCTGTTTACTTAGCAGAATCTTCTTTTTTGGTCGCTTTGCTTTTTTGCTTAGGTGGTTCTTCTTTTTGCTTAGGTGGTTCTTCTTTTTGCTTAGCAGAATCTTCTTTTTTAGCAGAGTTGTCTTTTTTCTTAGCAGATTTTTTTGGCTTAGGTAGGGTTTTTTGTTTGGGTGAATCTACTGTGCCTTTTGGCATTCTTTGATTAATGGCTTGTTTTTGTACTTTTACCTCAACCCCTGGGGCGATTTCAATGGTGGCAAAAGTATCATCGACATCTACTTGAGTTACCTTAGCAAGCACGCCACCATTGGTTAAAATCTCATCCCCTTTTTTTAAATCAGATAATAAAGCTTTATGGCTTTTAGCGCGTTTTTGTTGTGGGCGAATGAGTAAAAAATAAAAAACAACCACCAACACAACTAATGGAATAAAACTGGTAAAACCTGCTTCAGAGCCTTGTGCTAAAGCTAAAGTGGGAAATAGAGATAATAGGACGATTAAAGGAGTTGAGTTTTTCATAGTATTGTATTATTTGTTAGGAAATCTTTGTATAAATAGAGATGATGAGAAAAATGTGAAATTTTGCTGCTGAGGATTAGCCATAACCCAAGCAGATTTATCATCTAGAACACCTAAACGCAGTGCAAAATTTCTACTTTGCTTGATTTTTTTCATATAATGCCGTTTAGAATTTATAAGTGCTAGGCCTAGATAAATCAACGGCTTTACTAGGTGTTGGATGATAAATTTTTTTGATAAGGGTGGGCAACCATAAAAGAAAATGTGATAAATTGTTAACCTCAATAACAATTCAACCATTCAATAAAAAAAGCAACCCAAAGGTTTGGCAACAATAATTTATATCGTTGCTTACTGCTTTGGGCTATGTATCCTAAGTATTATACTAAGATATTATTTAGTGTCAAGCGCTTCCTATAGATAGCCATTGTTTAACCTTATCCATTTCTTGATAATTAGTTAAATCAATTTGTAGCGGGGTAATAGAGACAAAATCATTAGCAATGGCATAAAAGTCTGTGCCAATGCCGTTGTCAGCCTCTTTGCCATTTTCACCAATTTGATAACCTCCTATTGGTCGCCCTGACTTATCTTTAATGGCTATCATGGCTTCAGAGGCGTGTCGTTTTCCTAGGCGGGTGGTTTTTAGCCCTGCTAATTGTTCAAAGGGTTTATCTGGCACATTGACATTTAAAATCGTGCTGGGTAGTAAATCACTGCCTTGAATCGTTTGTACTAAGTTTTTAGCGACTTGGGCAGCAGTATCAAAATGCGTAAAGGTATCACCTGTTAATGAAATAGCCATAGAAGGTAACCCTAAAAAACGCCCCTCAATCGCAGCAGCGACTGTGCCTGAATAAACCACATCATCTCCTAGGTTTGCGCCCGCATTAATACCACTGACCACTAAATCAAAAGGCTTATCAAAAAATCCACATAAAGCCAAATGCACACAATCACTGGGCGTGCCATCTAAATAGTAATGATTGTCTGCTATCTTAATTGGGCTTAATACCTGATTAATCGATAAGGAGCTACTTGAGGCAGATTGATTAACACTAGGGGCTAATACCACCACGGTTGCCATGTTAGATAAGGCTTGAGTTAAAGCAATAATACCTTGTGCTTGATAACCATCATCGTTGCTGATTAAAATTCTCATGAGTTTACTATTTGCCAATGGCTGGGTTTTAAAATGGGTTTTTTATTGGTGGCTATCTGATCAGGTAAATGAAATTGAGATAATCCATAAATAATCATTAAAATACAATCTTTTTCTAATCCTCTCTATTTATGCAAAGCACTCTAATAATCGTTTTCATCTAGGATATTCCTTGTGCAAATATAAAAAAACCGCTTAATCCATATAAAACTAAGCGGTTTTTTAGCCCGTAGCTTATATTAATTTAATAATAAAACAAAGGGAGGGTTGTGATTAATATTATACACTTGTAAGTGATTATTTATGCAAAGGTCTCATTTAATAAGACATTAAATTGCTTTTATAACAAAGGTCAGTTTATCCTTTTTAACATCAACCTTAACACTACCACCCTTACTAAGTTTGCCAAATAATAACTCATCGGCTAAAGGTTTGCGTATTTCTTGCTCAATTAACCGCGACATAGGACGCGCACCCATTTTGGTGTCATAACCATTGTCTGCTAGCCATTGTTTAGCTAGGTTGCTGACTGATAATGATACTTGTTTAGCTTCTAAGGTGTTTTCTAGGGCGATGAGGAATTTATTAACCACAAATAAAATACTTTCTTTGGCTAAAGAATTAAAGTAAATGGTTTGGGTTAGTCGGTTTCTAAATTCAGGCTTAAAGGCAGTTTTTAGCTCAGTTTCATAATCTAGACTATGATCTTGTTCATTAAAGCCAACAGAAGCACGACCTGAGTGCTGTGCGCCTATATTGCTAGTCATAATTAAAATCACATTTTTAAAATCAACTTCACGACCATTTGCATCGGTTAAAACACCTCTATCCATGACTTGTAGTAAGATATTAAAAATATCAGGATCGGCTTTTTCAATTTCATCTAACAATAGCACGCAATAAGGTTTTTTATTAACAGCTTCGGTTAATAACCCGCCTTCCTCGTGTCCAACATAGCCTGGAGGTGAGCCAATTAATTTTGAGACACTGTGGCGTTCCATGTATTCTGACATATCAAACCGCACCAAAGGCATGGTTAAAGCGTACGCTAATTGTTTGCAAATTTCAGTTTTACCCACACCAGTAGGGCCGGCAAATAAAAATGCACCCATGGGTTTTTCAGGGTCTGCCAAACCTGAACGAGCCAGTTTAATAGCGGTGGTTAAACTACTAATTGCTTCATTTTGCCCAAAAACAGTGAGTTGTAAGGTTTTTTCTAAATTGGCTAACACTAATTTATCATCTGTATTAATTGCTTGAGAAGGAATGTTGGCAATTTTGGCAATGGTATTTTCTATATCAACACTATTGATGAGTTTTTTACGCTTTGAAACCGGCAATATGCGTTGGTATGCACCAACCTCATCAATCAAATCAATGGCTTTATCAGGTAAGTATTTGTCCGTAATATAGCGCGCTGATAACTCAACTGCACTCACTAAAGCAGTATTACTGTATTTAACTTGATGATGGTCTTGATAATATTTTTTTAAGCCTTTTAAGATTTCAATGGTTTGTGGAATACTGGGTTCGTTAATGTCAATTTTGCCAAAACGGCGTGACAGTGCTTGGTCTTTTTCAAAGATTTTGCGATACTCACTATAAGTGGTTGAGCCAATGCACCGTAGGCGACCGTCTGCTAAGGCAGGTTTGATTAAATTTGAGGCATCTAATGTCCCGCCTGACACACTGCCTGCGCCAACAATAGTATGAATTTCATCAATAAACAAGACACAATCTGTATGTGCTTCTAGCTCGGCCAAGATAGCTTTTAGGCGTTTTTCAAAATCACCGCGATATTTTGTACCCGCAATTAAAGTGCCGACATCCAATGAAAAAACCGTAGTTTTGGCTAAAATTTCAGGCACTTTTTGATTAACGATACGGTGTGCTAACCCTTGAGCAATAGCAGTTTTACCGACCCCCGCTTCGCCCACTAATAATGGGTTATTTTTACGCCTTCTGGATAAAATTTGCACAGTTCTTTCTACTTCATCATGGCGACCAATAAGTGGGTCAATTTTACCTTTGATGGCCTGATCGTTTAAATTAAGGGTGAATTCTGCAAGGGCTGAAGATTTTTTTGGGGTAGATTTATTTTTAGTTTGAGTGCTATTTTGCTGAATAAATTCATCAATATGACTATTACGATAGTCAATTACTGTTTGTTTATTAACCCCCATACTGTCTAATAAATAAGCGGCTTGAGATTCTTGTTCTGAAAAAATAGCAATCATAATATCAATGCCATACACAGTTGTCTGTTTGGAAGATTGGGCTTGATACACAGCGCGCTGTAAAACGCGTTGAAACCCTAAGGTAGGCATGGTGTCGGTCTGACCACTATCAACAGATAGGATAGGCGTATTGGTATCAATATCTTGCTCTAGTTGTTGTTGTAAGCTTGGAATATCAATAGAATGCTCATTAAAAAAGATAACCACTTGTTCTAAGCGACTCACCGCTAATAATAAGTGCTCAACCGTAATAAACTCTAAGGCTGAATTTCTAGCATCCGCCATAATAGCGTTAATTTCTTTTTGTAAGTTGTTTTCAATCATAATTTAGTTTTTAGAAGCAATATAGATTAGTCAGTAATAATTTCTCTTAAGATACACATTAATGGGTGTTGTTTATGCTGGGCGTAGTCTAACACTTGTTGGACCTTACTTTGGGCAACATCAAACGAATAAACCCCACAGACACCTTCACCTTTTAGATGTATTTGCATCATAAGTTGGTGTGATTCATCGGTATTTTTATTAAAAATATGTTGTAAAACTTCAATCACAAATTCCATAGTAGTGTAATCATCATTAAGTAATAATACTTGAAATTGACTGGGTTTTTTAACAGTAGGCTTAACAGGTTGTTCTAATAGTGCTGACATTATAGTAAAGTCGTTGTGGTAATAGTTAAATACGGCGGGTGTTTTTATACAATAAGATAATAGCGACAAATAACAAAATAACAATAGGGGCGATCATACTAAAAACAACATTTTGCACATAAGTCAAAGAAACTTCCACCATAAGACGGTTAACAATGTTTAAAGTAAAACTAAACACAATCCCTAAAAATACTTGCTGTCCAATATTGAAATTTTGCTTAGTTTTAAACATAAATACCAGCCCCATTAAAATCATTGTAAATAGCAAAATAGGCTGAGCTAAGCGAGAATAAAAGGTTTGCTGATGTTTGATATAAGGTAAATTATGGCTAGATAGATAGTTAATCTGTTGCCATAATTGCCAAGTGTTGAGGTATTCTGGCGCAAGGTGCAACGAACTTAATACAGATTGAGGCAGTCTAATATTAAGTAGTTGTGTTGCCTGCTGGGTTTGGTTAATCTGATAATTGCCCCCAGTTAGTTTGAAGATGTGTTGCGTATTGACCTGCATTAAAGTGATGGCTTTAGTGCGGTAATCAACCTCATCACTACTTGCAATATTTGTAATCTTATTGTCTTTTGTTTTAATGACATTAATGGTATTGTGTTGATCGCCATAAGATTGAATATAAATAAATTCATTGCCTTTTTTTAACCAGGTTTTTGATTGACCAATGGTTTGTTGTCCAAGCGCTTGTTTTTGATAATTAGTGGCAAACCTATGTAAATCAAACGCAAAAAACTCATTGATAACAATGATAAAAATAATCACCACCATACCTGTTATTAGTATTTGAGTAGTAATTTTTTTAGCCGTTAGCCCGCTACTACGCATAATAACCCATTCATGATGAGTCATTAATTGACCCACCCCCAGCATAACCCCGATCATAATAATCATTGGTAGCACAACTTGTATAGATAATGGCAGGGTTAGCAACACATAGAGTATTGCATCATTTAATGCATACGCTTGTTTGCCAATATCACCGATTTGTGCCAAAAAGTTAAAAATACTAAAAATCGCCAACAAAATTACCAGCACTAGGCCGATTTGTTTGAGCAAAATTTGAGCAATGTATTTATTTAAAATGGACACTAGGGCGTATAATTTTATGCAATATTGTAAAATGTACTTTACCCTTGCCGACTAAACATTGTTTTTAACACAAAGGCTTAAATGAATTTTAATAGAGAATCCCATGAATAATACCAATATCCATAGCCATAAAATTCTTATTTTAGATTTTGGCTCTCAATATACCCAACTTATCGCTAGGCGTATTCGTGAAATTGGGGTTTATTGTGAAATACACCCTTATTATAGCACGCCTGATATGATTGCAGGATTTGAGGCAAATGGTATTATTTTATCAGGCGGCCCTGATACGGTGCATACTGATAATGCCCCTAGTGTGCCTCAAGTTGTGTTTGAATTAGGTGTACCAGTTTTGGGTATTTGTTATGGTATGCAAACCATGGCACACCAATTAGGGGGTCAAACTATTAGTGCAGATAAGCACGAATATGGTTTTGCCAAAATCCGTGCTAGAGGACACTCAGCATTATTGATTGATATTGCAGATGAGATTAATGAACAAGGGCATGGTTTATTAAATGTTTGGATGAGCCATGGGGTTGAGGTCAGTCAATTGCCAGAAGGCTTTAAACGCATTGCCTCTACTGGTAGTTGTAAAATTGCAGGCTTTGCAAATGCAAGCAAACATTTTTATGGTTTACAATTTCATCCAGAAGTAACCCACACCCCCCAAGGCTTACATATTTTAAAACGCTTTATTACCGGTATTTGTGGGTGTGCCACTAATTGGACATCAAGCAATATTATTGCTTCACTCATAAACGAGTTAAAAACCACTATCGGAAAATCTCAAGTTTTATTAGGGCTTTCAGGTGGGGTGGATTCTTCTGTGGTTGCTGCACTTTTACATAAAGCTGTGGGCGATCAACTCACCTGTGTTTTTGTTGATAGCGGCTTATTACGCCACAACGAGGGCGATGAGGTTATGAAAACCTTTGCAGACAATATGGGTGTTAAAGTCATTCGCGATAATTCAGAAGATTTATTTTATAATGCTTTAAGGGGGTGTTCCGACCCTGAACAAAAACGCAAAATTATTGGTAAAACTTTTATTCAGGTGTTTGATAAGCAAGCCACACAATTAAACGGCATTGATTTTTTAGCCCAAGGCACAATTTACCCCGATGTTATCGAGTCAGCAGGGGGTAACTCTCAAGCTAAAGTCATTAAATCCCACCATAATGTGGGTGGTTTGCCTGATGATATGAGTTTTAAACTAGTAGAGCCTTTACGCGAATTATTTAAAGATGAAGTCCGCACCATTGGCGTTGAATTAGGCTTACCTGCTAAAATGTTATACCGCCATCCCTTTCCAGGTCCAGGTTTAGGTGTGCGTATTTTAGGGGAAGTTAAACGCGAATATGCCAACACCTTACGCCAAGCAGATTATATTTTTATCAGTGAACTCATCAAGCATAATTTATACGATAAAGTCAGCCAAGCCTTTGCTGTATTTTTACCTGTAAAATCAGTCGGCGTAACAGGTGATGAACGCCGATATGAGTATGTTATTGCGCTAAGAGCCGTAGAAACTATGGATTTTATGACCGCACGCTGGGCACACCTGCCGCATGAGTTTTTATCGCTGGTTTCTAACCGGATTATCAATGAAATATCCACAGTGTCAAGAGTCGTCTATGACATCTCAGGTAAACCGCCAGCCACCATTGAATGGGAATAATGCTGCGTCTTTGTGTGTTTTGTGCTTGCCCAACTAAGCAAAATTTGACATTTTTTTAATTCTCTGTATTTATAAAAAGGTTTGCTAGATTTATAAAAATTAAAAATCTACCAGACCATCAATCTTTCTTTAATGCTCTCTAGTATCTAAGAATTGTAGATTAGGGTGTCGTTCAATGGTTAATTGTAAGTTAACCATACTAGGGGCTAAATAGCTCAACATACCTGCGTTATCTATAGCGACATAATGACCGGCCTTGCGTTTAAGTTCTTCAATGTCTTTATCTGCACCGACCACCCAGCGCGCTACAGCAATATTAATGCCTTCAAACTGACATTGCACGCCGTATTCATATTGTAAGCGGTGAGCAACTACATCAAATTGCAATACGCCCACCGCCCCTAAAATTTGATCACTATTATGAATCGGTCTAAAAACCTGAGTAGCCCCTTCTTCTGATAATTGATTTAAGCCTTTTTGCAGGGCTTTTGCTTTTAAAGGATCTTTGAGCTGCGTGCGTTTAAATAATTCTGGGGCAAAATTAGGAATCCCCTGAAAGCTCAATTTTTCACCCTGAGTAAAAGAATCTCCAATTTGCATACCGCCATGCGTGTGAATACCGATAATATCCCCTGCTTCTGCTTGTTCTGAAGCGATGCGTTGTTGAGACATAAAAGTAATGGCATTGCTGATTTTTACCTGCTTACCAGTGCGTACCTGTAATACTTTTATGCCTTTTTGATATTGACCGCTCACAATACGCATAAACGCTAATCTATCGTGGTGCTTTGGATCCATATTGGCTTGTATTTTAAAAATAAACCCGGTTAATTTTGTCTCATTAGGCACAACTAAGCGACTGTCTGATTGTCTTGCTTGTGGCTGTGGTGCATATTGGACAAAACCATCTAATAAAGTTTGTACACCAAAATTATTAATCGCTGATCCAAAAAAGACAGGGGTTTGTTTACCTGTGCTAAATTTATCTAAGCACAATTTTGGCATAACGCCAGTGACTAACTCTACTTCTTCAAATATATCATCAATCACATCTTGGGCTAAATATTGAGATAAAACCGTTTTATCTAGTTCTAAAACTTGTTGCTCACTAATCGCACTATTGCCTTGGGAGCTAAATAAATAAACTTTATTTTCTAATAAATGCACCACGCCTTTAAACGATCTACCCATACCAATAGGCCAGGTAATCGGCACGCATTCAATTTTTAGCACCTGCTCAATCTCATCTAGCAGATCAATCACCGTTTTACCTTCTCTATCTAATTTATTGATAAAACTTAAAATAGGGGTATTACGCAAGCGACATACCTCCATTAATTTAATGGTTCTATCCTCAACGCCTTTAGCAACATCAATCACCATCAGGGCAGAATCTACTGCAGTTAAAGTACGATAAGTGTCTTCAGAAAAATCTTCATGTCCTGGTGTATCCAAGAGATTTATCACGCAATTATCATAATTAAATTGCATCACCGATGAGGTAACCGATATGCCTCGTTCTTGTTCCATTTTCATCCAGTCAGAGGTTGCATAGGCATCAGATTTACGGCTCTTAACGCTGCCTGCTGAGTTAATCGCACCGCCAAATAATAATAATTTTTCAGTAATGGTGGTTTTACCTGCATCAGGATGAGAAATAATGGCAAAAGTGCGTCTATTAGAAGTGGTGGGCATTAGATAAATTTAACAGCGGGTTAAAATAAAGAGGGTATTTTAAAGTTTTTTAATCCGCTATTATAGTGAGACCTTTGCCTAAATATAAATAATCCTTAAAAGACAACCTTATTTGCAAAAAACCCAAACCCAAGCAGAACACACATTTACCGATTTTTAAAAAACCTATTGTAGCGTTGCTAGGGCTGGTTTTGTTAAAATCAACAAGCAAAACCTCACATTTTTCTAACCCTCTCTATTGATGCAAAGTGCTCAATACATAACCCTAAGTCTATGTATTTTAAGGTCAGAGGTTGAGTCTCTGACAATGTTACTTTAATTTTAATAAGACCTTTGTAGTGGTATTTTAATAGTATAATGATAATAATTCTCATTCTCATTTGCAACGATTTTGCTACATATTAACAATCTCAGTATTTACCATGAATCAAATCAAGCGACTATTGAAGGGCTGAACCTAGATCTAGCGTCTGGTGAAATTCTAGCAATGTTGGGCAGTAGTGGCAGTGGCAAAACCAGTGTTTTAAAATCTATTGCAGGTCTAGTCAAGATTAACTCTGGCACTATTATTCTAAATAAAACAACTTTAGATGACACTAATCACCATATACCGCCTGAAAAACGCAATGTTGGTATGGTATTTCAAGATCATGCTTTGTTTCCACACTTGAGTGTTGAAAAAAATATTGGCTTTGGTTTGAGGGGTTTTACTAAAATACAAAAAAAACAACGCATTAGTGAGCTACTTGATTTAGTAGATTTATCAGGCTGTGAGAAAAAATACCCACATCAATTATCAGGTGGCGAACAACAGCGTATTGCGCTTGTTCGCTCATTAGCGCTAAAACCTAAAGTATTACTATTGGATGAGCCATTTTCCAACTTAGATACTTCGCATAAAAAGAAATTGATTAAACAGGTGAGGATTATCCTAAAACAAGAAAATATGACTGCCATTTTTGTCACGCACGACACTCAAGAAGCAACAATGCTAGCCGATACTATTGCGTATATTAAACAGGGTAAATTAAGCCAAAATCAAACAGTTATGCATTAAAATCTATCTAAACTATCATAGAGACCTTTATATAAATAGGAATAGCCATTAAAAAACCACTTTTTACCCACCTTAGCATTTTCTTAAAGCCTGTTGTAGCCTTGCTAGAGCTAACTTTGCCTATTTATGTAACCGTCTCATAACAATATAAAAACTATGAAAAATTTATTAATAATTTTATTTTTAATGGCTGGTCTCCAGTCAACTACTGTAATTGCAGCAAATTCTACTAACCAAAAAGGTTATATTTGGGGGGGTAAAAGCGCTCAACCAATTGTTGTTTATAGTGCTAGAAAATCTCATTTAATCAAACCTTTGTTTGATGCTTTTACCGAGCAAACTGGCATCAAAGTAAAATATTTAACAGGAAAATCAGGCTCGCTCATCGAGCGTTTAAAACTAGAGGGTGAAAATACACCTGCAGATATGTTGATTACAGTCGATGCAGGTAATTTATGGTATGCTAAAACTCAAGATTTATTCCAAGCCATTCACAGCACTTATTTAGATAGCACGCTTCCTAGTTATTTGGTCGATGAAGATAAAACTTGGTTTGGTTTGTCTGTGCGTGCTAGAACGCTGGTTTACAACACTGATAAGGTCTCACCAGCAGAGCTATCAACCTATGATGACTTAGCTCATAAAAAATGGCAGGGTCGCCTATGTCTTCGCAGCGCTAAGAAAATTTACAATAAATCTTTAGTGGCTTCAATGATTCACCATAATAAGATTAAAAAAACACAAAACACTATCCAAGGCTGGGTTGATAATCTAGCGACTAAACCTTTTGCTAAAGATTCGCAAGTTATGAAGGCAATCGTTACAGGTCAATGTGATGTAGGTTTGGTGAATACCTATTATTATGGCAGATTTAAAAAAGATCAACCTAATGCATCGCTTGGCTTATTTTGGGCTAACCAAAACACCACAGGCACGCATATTAATATATCGGGTGCTGGCATCTTAAAACACGCCCCTAGTCCCAAACTTGCTCAACAATTACTAGAGTTTTTAAGTTCTATTAAGGCACAAAGTATTTACGCACAACTTAATCAAGAATACCCAGCTAATCAAAATATTGCCGCAAGCGATTTAGTAGTGAGTTGGGGTAAGTTTAAACACGATACTATGAATTTATCTCAAGTAGGTAAAAAACAAGCTCAAGCGGTTAAACTTATGCAAACCGTAGGTTATAAATAACATAACCATCACTTAACCATCACTTAAGAAAGCCCTGAACAAGCATTAAATATAGCCTCAATGAATTTATTTAATGCTTGCCTTGCCCACCGAATGCTAGGTTTTTTACTAGCAAGCATTATCGCCTTACCTACTTTTGTCATCGCCCTTAGCTGGTTAAGCCCTGAGGTGGTATTATGGCAACACTTTCAAGACACGCTACTCACTGAATTATTGAGTAATACCGCTATTTTATTATTAGGTGTCTCAATTGGCGTTGGTGTCTTAGGTACAAGCCTTGCTTGGTTGGTGGTTATGGTGGAGTTTCCTGGACGCAAATACCTAGAGTGGGCATTATTATTGCCTTTTGCCATTCCTGCTTATGTTTTAGGTTTTGTGTATTTAGGCTTATTTGATTATTCTGGCCCTATTCAGAGTTTTTTAAGAGAGAATTTAGGCTTACCCAGTTTTGATATTCGAGATAATTACTTTTCACTCATTATGACTTTTGTCTTAGTGTTTTATCCTTATGTTTATATGATGTGTCGCGCCTCATTTAAACGCCAACAGGCTAATATGTTTGCCTCTGCTAGGCTACTGGGTGCAAATATGTGGCAGGTATTTTGGTCAATGTCAGTACCATTAGCGCGTCCTGCTATTGCAGCGGGTATCTTGGTTACGATGATGGAGACTTTAGCGGATTTTGGCGTGGTTTCTTTATTTAACTACGATACTTTTACCACGGCTATTTATTCGGCTTGGAGTGATTTTCGTTCTGTGATTGTTGCTGCTCAACTAGCCAGTATTTTAGTGATTATCGCCTTTGTTTTAATTTATCTTGAGGGCGTGGGTCGTGCGCATATCAAATACCATAACGCACAAGTGGTAGCACACAGACCCTATCAGCTAGTTGGTGCTAAAGCTTATATCGCCACAGGTTTTGTCTCATTTATTGTTTTATTAGCCTTTGTTGTGCCAATGGTGCAATTATTACTATGGGCAAATGAGGCATTTAGTGTTAGCTTATGGGTTCAAAGACACCAGTCTTTGCTAGTTAATACAATCTTACTATCGCTATTTGCTACGCTAATTATTATCAGCGTTGCCATACTATTAGCCCTGCCAAACTCATGTGGGGCATTCCATAGTCAGTCTCATAGTCTTAGCACCAAATTAGCCACTCTGGGTTATGCCATTCCAGGTTCAGTATTAGCAGTGGGTTTATTGTATGGCGTGCATTATCTGTCAAACTTTAGTATGGCTTGGTTTGGTGTTTCGCTTAGTGGCTATTTATTTGGCAGCATTGCTTTGTTATTATTTGCCTACACTTCGCGATTTATGGCCGTGGCTTATAATGCTATTGAAGCCTCTACTAAGCAAATAAAACCCTCACTGATTGACAGCGCACGCCTATTGGGTGTAAGTCGTTTAGGAATGATGTTTCGTATCCAACTACCGCTTATTATGCCCGGCATTATTGCTGCGTGTTTATTGGTCTCTATTGATGTGATTAAAGAATTGCCCGCTACTTATCTATTACGCCCCTTTGGTTGGGATACACTGGCTATTGAGGTCTATGAGTTGAGTAATGAGGGCTTGTATGCACAAGCCGCTATCCCTGCACTGATTATGGTGGGGTTAGCGTTAGTCTTGATATTGGTATTTCAACGCTTTGATAAGCGTTTAGCTCGGTAAATATTGTAATTTAAAAGAATATTCCAGCACAATATTAACAACTTATCACATCCCAGACTATTAGTCATCCAAGCCTAAAATCGCCTTCCCCCAAAAAAAAACCGATCTAAAATTCTCACCTGTTAGCCGGGCGGTAACGGCTTTTGACGTTGACCTTTCTCCCCCACCACCAACAAACTCAATAATGATAAATACCACAGATACCCCAGTCAACCCCACGCACTATCGCCGTCTAGGCGAAGCCTTGCAAAGCAAGGCTGTATAGTGC
>WASV01027850.1_pt1 | contig 13669 bp, 13 predicted proteins | sample 5698531 | NCBI WGS metagenome assembly WASV01 (sample SAMN11175559, study PRJNA528189) | sponge metagenome | isolation source: marine sponge | host: Myxilla | place: Antarctica: Western Antarctic Peninsula, King George Island | collected 2013-01 | reverse complement strand
ATCTACTGGATTTGTTGGTAGCGTCCTTATCTACCAATCCGCTGCGCGGACTACGCGCTATTTCGCTCCCTTTGAGATGGTCAACAAGCTGGAATGGGGGGGGGGGGGGTATTTAGGATGAGATTCCCGCTAACACACTGCGGAAACGGCGGCCGGGGGACTGCTAGAATGAGGATAATAATCCAGTATAACTCTCGATGATTTCCATTCCAGCAATGCTGGAATCCAGTGCACCTGTGCGGCGTAGCGGCTCCTTTATCAAACGCGGCGAAAAACAAAATACGCCCATAAAAAGCTAATGGGAATCGCCCAAGCGATATGCGCAAGCGCGAGCATAATCCAGAGCATGTGGATATACGCGCCGCCTAATAATGAGATAAATAATCGGTCGCCGCGGGTGGTATGCAAACGAAAAATGCCCAGGCGCGGGGCACCGCCCGGGCGCAGATATTCCCATACCGCCATGCTGATTAGTAGGGCCGCAATAAAAATAAAAAATACCGCGGTTTGCCAAGTCCATGCCATCCAACTCATCGTATCATTCTCATCTTATTTGCTCCTACACCCTGCCCATAGAAAAACCTTTGGCGATGTAATCGCGCACGAACCAAATCACCATCGCACCGGGTACTAAAGTTAATGATCCGGCGGCCGCCAACAGCCCGAGTTCATAACCCGAAGTGCTTGCGGTGCGCGTCATGATGGCGGCGATGGGTTTGGCATCTACTGAGGTTAAGGTTTTCGCCAACAGCAATTCTACCCACGAAAACATAAAGCAAAAGAATGCCGCCACGCCCACGCCCGATGCGATTACCGGTAACAATATCCGAATAAAAAATCGCCAGAAAGAATAGCCGTCAATAAATGACATTTCATCCAATTCTTTCGGCACGCCGGATATAAACCCTTCTAAAATCCAAACCGCCAGCGGGACATTGAACAGGAAATGCGCGAAAGCCACCGCCAGATGCGTGTCAAACAAACCGACCGATGAATACAACTGAAAAAATGGCAAAGCAAATACTGCTGGAGGTGCCATGCGATTGGTCAGCAGCCAGAAAAATAAATGTTTATCGCCCAAAAAACGATACCGCGAAAACGCATATGCGGCCGGCAACGCCATCATCACGGAAAAAACGGTGTTGATGGACACATAAATTAGCGAGTTGAGATAGCCCCAATACCATGTCGGGTCGGTGAATATGGTGCGGTAATTTTCAAGGGTAAAATTTTGCGGGAACAATGAAAAACCGCCTAAAATTTCGCCGGCGGTGCGAAACGACATACTCAGCAACCAATAAATTGGTAGCAACAAAAAAATGATGTATACGATTGGCACTAAGCGTGACCACTTCATGGCTTGACACCTTCTTTAGACATGATGACGTTATAAAATAACCAACATACCAATAGCACAAACAAAAAATAAATCAGCGACATAGCGGCGGCTGGTCCTAAATCAAATTGACCCAATGCAATTTTTGCCAAATCAATGGAAAGAAATGCGGTGGCATTGCCGGGACCGCCGCCGGTGAGTACGAATGGCTCGGTGTAAATCATGAAACTATCCATAAATCGTAACAAAAAGGCGATGGTCAAAACATGTTTCATTTTGGGTAATTCAATATAACGAAACACCGCCCAACGCGACGCACCGTCAATTTTCGCCGCTTGATAATACGGCTGCGGAATCGCCACCAAGCCAGCATATGCGAGCAGCACAACCAGCGATGTCCAGTGCCATACATCCATCGCCAACACAGTCAACCACGCGGAAATTACTTGGCGGGTAAAGTTATAGGGAATGCCCATTTTATTAATAGTCCACCCCAGCAAACCAATGTCCGGCAATGCAAAAATATTCCACATCGCCCCGACTACATTCCATGGAATTAACAAAGGTAACGCCATCAACACTAAACAAGCCGTCACACCCCATCCTTTGCGCGGCATGGTCATTGCAATCGCGATACCAAGCGGGATTTCAATCGCGATTACAGTGGCGGTAAAGAAAATTTGCCGCGCGAAGGCATCGTGAAAACGACTGGAAGTGAGCACATCGTAGAACCAACCCATGCCATGCCATAAAAATAGGTTGTTGCCAAAAGTTTCCTGCACCGAATAATTAACCACGGTCATCAACGGCACCACCGCATTGAATGCAACCACCAGCAGCACCGGGAGTACTAGTAGCCATGCGCGGCGATGCGTAGTGCGGCGAATCATGTAGCCTCGTCGGCTAGCCAGCCGTCGTAATAAATATAAGTGCGTTCGCGCACAAACGAAACTTTGGGATGGCTCGGTATCTCTTCCCCGTTCGCAATCAACGATTTAAATGTCGGCGTCACGCCATCAATTGCAACTTCCGCAATTCGGTAACGCCCGACATCAGTGACTCGCTTAATGGTCGCGGATAATAATCCATCGCGTCCAACTTTTACGAACTCGGGGCGCACTCCAATCTCAACTGTGGCACGCCCCGGTGCAGGTGCTTTTCGCGCCAATGGAATTTTAATACCACCGAGCACCGCTGCGCCATCGGCGATTTCACATTGGGCAAAATTCATGCCCGGCGAGCCAATGAAATGACCGACAAATTTATGCCGCGGTGCTTCAAACAATTCAACTGGCCCACCTTGCTGCACGATGCAGCCATCGTGCATCACCAGTATATGATCGGCGAAAGTTAACGCCTCGGTCTGGTCGTGGGTTACATAAATCATCGTGTGCCCAAAACGACGGTATAGCGTTTTCAGATTGGCGCGCAATCGCCATTTAAGTTCGGGGTCAATAACAGTGAGCGGTTCATCCAGCAAAATCGCACTAACATCGGTGCGCACCAAACCGCGCCCCATAGAAATTTTTTGTTTAACATCCGCGCCCAAACCGGCCGCTGGTTTATTGAGTTGCGATTCTAATTCTAACGCCTGTGCAACTTCATTCACACGCACACTAATTTCTTGCCCGGAAAAACCGCGGTTGCGCAGCGGAAATGATAAATTATCGCGCACCGACATGGTGTCGTAGACGACCGGAAACTGGAAAACTTGCGCGATATTGCGCTGTTGCGGAGATTGGTGAGTGACATCTTCGTCATCAAATAAAACCTTGCCGCAACTCGGCGCAAGCAACCCGGAAAGAATGTTGAGCATCGTACTTTTGCCACACCCCGAAGGTCCGAGCAATGCAAACGCACCGCCATCTTCCCAAGTATGCGTGGTCTGCTTAATCACCCAATCGGGACTACTCGGTGCGCCCGGTTTTTTCAAGTAGGAATGCGCAAGCCCTTGAAAACATAATTTAGCCATCCAAACACCTCTCGCGATTATCGGTTTCCGTGCCTGCACCGTGCGCAAATACCATGAGATTATCCACCGCCACATGCATAGCCACTCGGTCTTTATCTAAGTGAGCGATGACTTCGTGCGTTTGTAATACCCATTGATAACCTGCTCGCCCGCCATCACCCGGCGCGCCATCGCCAACGCGCACATACATAAAACTTTCCGACCCCGAGATTTCGCTGGCGATAACTTCCCCCACTAATGACACCGATTTTATTTCCGCAGGCGGCGCGCCGAGTTTCAAGTGGTATGGGCGAAATGCGACATAGTACGCACCATCGGCAAGATTTGCTAACGCTTTACATGGCGGCAATGAAATGCCGGATTCTTCGGCGACTATTTTTTTATTGCGCGATACGACGATCATCTCATTAAGCGGCGGGTCAGAAAAAATGCGCGCCGCCAATAATGTTTTGGGATGATGATAAACCTCCGCGGTGGCACCAAATTGCACGACCTTGCCCTGGTGCAACGCCAGCGTATTCCCGCCCATCAATAACGCCTCACCCGGTTCGGTCGTTGCGTAGACAATCACCGAACCACGCGCGGCAAATAACCGTGGTAATTCTTCGCGCAATTCTTCGCGTAATTTATAATCCAAATTCGCCAACGGCTCGTCCAATAATACCAATCTGGATTCGCGCACCAATGCGCGTGCGATGGCGACGCGCTGTTGTTGTCCGCCGGAAAGCTCATTCGGTTTTCGCATCAGTAGATCAGATATGCGCATCATCTCAGCGACTTCTCCCACCCGTTGCTTCCAATCGGACGGTGGTTTTCCCGCGGCGCATAGTGGTGAGGCGATATTATCAAATACATTCATGGTCGGATAGTTAACAAATTGCTGATACACCATCGCAACATCGCGCGCGCGCACCGACATACCAGTGACATCTTCGCCGTCAACTAAGATTTTACCGCTGCTGGGGGCTTCAAGCCCGGCCATTAAACGCATCAATGTCGTTTTGCCGGAAAGCGTCGCCCCCAATAAATTATTGAAAGTTCCCGATTGCACAACCAAGTCGGTCGGATGAATATACATCTCGCCGGCTTCTTGGTAACTTATATTTTTAAGTTCCAACATCAACTCGCTCCGCGGTGCTAAAAGTTTCGCCATGATTTATTGCATGCCTTTGTTTAATCCACTCAGCAAGATAATTCTGCTGCGCATCATTCACACGCAATCCGATTTTACTACGTCGCCACAACACATCTTCCGCAGTGCGCGCCCATTCATAATCCATCATGTAAGCGACTTCGCTTTCATATAGATCAGCGCCAAAATGAATGCCTAACGATTGGATATTGGTAGCATGCCCTATAATTTCGCGCGCGCGTGTGCCATAGCCGCGCACCAATCGCAATGCAGTGACATGCTTCAAACCATCGCAAGTTGCGCATAATTCCTGCGCGATATTATCCAGATCATGTGCGGAAAAATCGCCGCCGGGTAATGCGACGCGAGTCGTCCATTTGCGTTTCATCTTCGGGAAAAACGGTTTAATTCGATGCAACACATCCTCGGCTAATTTTCGATAGGTTGTGATTTTCCCGCCAAAAACATTAAGCAATACCGAATTGCCACCAACTCGCTCAAGCAACAATACATAATCGCGCGTCACTGCCGATAAATTATCTGTCGATAAATTATTCGTGCCGTCATTGAACAACGCACGCACTCCGGAATATGTCCAAACAATATCTTTTCGCGTGCAAGGCGTTTGGAAATAGCGATTGACCGCATGCAATAAATAATCAATTTCTTCATCATCAATTTGAACATCTTCATCGTCGCCGACATTGTTATCATGCTCGCATTCGGTGGTTCCAATTAAGGTGTAATCTTCTTGATAGGGAATTGCAAACACAATGCGCTTGTCATGGTTTTGCAAAATATAAGCACGCTCCCCTGGAAACATTTTCGCCACCACGATATGGCTACCGCGCACTAACCGAATTGAATAATCGGCACGCGCCGTGTCGTTAATATCGCCCCAAATTGCATCGCGTATTTTGCCCGCCGATACACCCGCAACATTAATCAACACACGCGCAGATACAGTCTCGACATTATTATCTTGGGTATTATCTTCTGCATTATCTTCGGTATTATCTTTTGTTGCCAGGTCAATGTGCCATCTATCATTATCACGCCGGGCTGCAATGCACTTTGTATGGATACGAATATCCGCGCCGTGTTGGGCGGCGGCGATTGCGTTGAGTATCACCAATCGCGCATCGTCCACTTGGCAATCCGAATATTCATAACCGTTTTTTAATTCTGCGACGAGCGGAATACCAGCCGCATCTTTTTTTAAATCAACGCTGCGCGTCGCTGCTAAAATTCGCCGGCCGCCAAGGTGATCGTATAAAAATAAACCAAGGCGAATCAACCACGCCGGACGCATATCGGATACATGCGGCAATATAAAACGCAACGGTCGAATGATGTGTGGCGCGATGCGCAGCAAGCGTTCGCGCTCCCTTAATGATTCACGCACGAGACGAAACTCCCAATGCTCTAAATAACGCAAACCGCCATGGATCAATTTAGTGCTGGCGGAAGAAGTGGATGCCGCTAAATCGCCCTTTTCACACAACAGTACATTGAGCCCACGCCCGGCGGCATCGCGCGCAATCCCGCAGCCGTTAATACCACCCCCAACAATGACAATGTCATATCCCCTCATTAATTATTTTTTATTTTTTGTGAATCTTTTTTTGTGAATCCTTGTTTTTTGTGATCAGTGACGATGACTTCAACTTCTGCTTCATTGCAACGTTTGATAAAAGTCGCGGGCGGCTTAATGTCGGTTACGAAGCAATTTAGGTCGTTAATAGTGGCGATGCGTATCGGTGCGCGGCGCTGAAATTTCACCGCATCAGCCACCACAATTACTTTGCGAGAATTTCGGATAATGGCTTGTGCAACTTGCACTTCGTGCGCATCAAAATCAAGCAAAGAACCGTTCGCATCAATTGCGGAAACGCCTATCAACGCATAATCAATCATAAACTGGGAAACAAATTGCACCGCAGTTTCTCCGGTAATTGCCCCATCATCGCGCACCGTGCCAGTAGCCACTAAAATTTTTATCTTTTCACAACCAATCAGCGTGTTCACCACATTAATATTATTAGTTGCCACCAACAAATCGTTATGATCGGTTAAGTTATGAATTCGCTCATCCATTCAGTCAGCAGAATTCATTTGACAGAATTCGCTCGCTGGCGGTGCCTATCAAACGCCACCGCCCGCCAAGTGCGCACATCGCTTAGTTGGTATTCCACCGCCTAATCAATTCCTCATAGACAATAGTTTCACCTTGCGGCTTCTCGTTCGCCAACTTTGCTTTCGGCGATCCACTTTTTGCCAGCCACTTCGCCGGATCGCTCTTCTCATTCAAACGCGGACCACAACCACCATAAACATTTGCTTTTTCATCCGCTGATTGCATGCGCGCCATAATGGTATCCATTTCTTCGGCAAGACGATCCATCGCTTGTTGCGGCGTAAATGCACCGGAGTTCACATCACCAATCTGTTGCCACCAGATTTGGGCTAACTTTGGATAATCCGGCACATTGATACCGGTAGGCGACCACCTAACTCTATCCGGCGAGCGATAAAACTCAACCAACCCACCCAAATTGGGCGCGCGCTCGGTGAACGATTCATGACGAATGTCGCTATCCCGAATCGGCGTAAGGCCGACATGCGTTTTTTTCAACGAAACCGTTTTAGAGATGACAAACTGCGCATATAACCAAGCCGCTTTGCGACGCTTGAGCGGAGTGGATTTAAATAAAGTCCACGAGCCGGCGTCTTGATAGCCCAATTTTTGTCCATCTTCCCAATAGGGACCATGCGGAGAAGGCGCCATCCGCCACAATGGTTTACCGTTTGCGTCCACCGTATTATTGCCTTCGCTACGCGGCGCGACCATGCTGGAAGTAAATGCGGTATACCAAAAAATTTGTTGGGCAACATTGCCTTGTGAAAGCGCGGGTAGCGATTGATAAAAATCATAATCGGCAGCCCCCGGCGGCGCGTATTTACGAATCCATTCATCCCACTTGCGAATCGCGTATACCGCCGCGGGACTATTCGCCGCACCACCGCGCGCAACCGACGCACCAGCCGGATTACACGAGCCTTTTTCCATACGAATACCCCATTCATCAACCGGCTGACCGTTTGGCAATCCTTTTGAACCGGCACCGGCCATAGAAAGCCACGCATCAGTCATTCGCCAACCGAGATCGGGTGCGCGTTTACCGTAATCCATGTGACCATAGATACGAACGCCGTCAATATCTTTAACATCGTTAGTGAAAAAATCAGCGATATCTTCGTAAGCCGACCAGTTAACCGGCACACCTAATTCATAACCATACTTTGCCTTAAATCTTTTTTTCAAATCGGGACGCGAAAACCAATCGTGACGAAACCAATACAAATTAGCAAACTGCTGGTCTGGTATTTGATACAATTTTCCATCGGCTCCGGTGGTGAAAGATTTACCCATAAAATCATCAATATCCAAACCCGGATTGGTTACATCGCGACCCTCGCCCGCCATAAAATCGGACAGCGGAACTGCTAATTGCAAACGCGAGTGCGTACCGATTAAATCAGAATCGTTGATATACGCATCATAGAGATTGCGTTTTGTTTGCATTTGGGTTTGCACCGCCTGCACAACTTCACCCTCGCCTAACAATTGATGATTGACCTTAATGCCGGTAATTTCCTCAAATGCTTTGGTTAATGTCTCCGATTCATATGAATGCGTCGGAATCGTTTCCGATAAAACATTAATTTCCATTCCTTGAAACGGTTGGGATGCTTGGATGAACCATTTCATTTCATCCACTTGCTTTGCACGCGAAAGCGTTGACGGCTGGAATTCTTTATCAATCCACTGTTGCGCCGCATTGAGGTCGGCGTGTGCCGGCACAATCAATAACATGGTGATGGCGATGCTGGTAAATCTGCGCGTACAAGTTGCCAATGATGCTGCCAATAGCGACGCCAATAACGCTACTAATTGCAATGATAATTTTTTCATCATCATATCCTCTGATAAGAATGGTTATGGTCAAGGATGTTTTCTTTAACATAACCATTTTCACTTGTCAACATAAAAGATTTATTTTTGTTGAGTTTGTGCTATTTTAGTGTGCGGCGGCGCGGTGAATAGTGCGTTACAATCCCCCCGCTTTCTATAGAATAATCTCCATTAGAATAATCCCCCAACCACCTCACTCCCAACCCCCAACAGTGCCCATCCAATCTTTTTTTCAATGGCTGGAAGGATTATGCGATCCGTTTCCGCCGATGCAACCAAACAAGCCGCCGGAAAGTTTGTCTGGATTCGTGATGCACTACGCTCGGCCGTTCTGGCCCTTGTTATTCGTCAGCGCGATTTTATCAACGATAATTGCGTTGATAGAAGTTTCGTTATTTGCTTTCGTCGGCAGTTTGGTGGATTGGCTATCAACCGCCGAGCGTGAGACATTCTGGCAAACCTATCGCAACCGATTGATTGGCGTTAGCGTAGTTGTATTAGTGGTGTTACCGTTATTGAAATTTTTCTATGAATGCGTAGTTCATCAAGGAATGCTCGGCAACTTCGCCATGCGCACCCGCTGGCAAGCGCATCGTTATTTACTCCGCCAAAGCATTGAATTTTTCCAAAACGATTTCGCCGGACGAGTCGCCGCCAAGATGATGCAAACTTCACTCGGCGTGCGCGAAGCGGTCATTAAAGTAACCGAAGTGTTACTTTATGTTGCGGTTTATTTTACCGGCGCGGTAATTTTATTCGCCACCAGCGACATCCGATTAACCGCGCCCATGGGCATTTGGCTTTGCGGTTACTTAATAGCGATTCGATATTTTGTACCACGACTGCGCGCCGCTTCTATGGAGCAAGCCGAAGCACGTTCTATGGTCACCGGGCGTGTGGTGGATAGCTATACCAACATCACCACGGTAAAAATGTTCGCCCACGCCGATCATGAAGACCGCTACGCGCGCGAAGGAATGAACATTTTCTTAAACACTGTATATAAACAAATGCGATTAGCGACGCTATTGACCACCACGCTCACTTGCATGAATGGCTTTCTATTATTTTCCGTTGCTGCCACTTCCATTTATCTCTGGCAATTGAGCGCGGTTACCACCGGCGCCATCGCTTTTGCCATCGGATTAGTATTGCGACTGCAAGGAATGTCGCAATGGATTTTGTGGGAAATCGCCGGGCTGTTTGAAAATATCGGCATCATTGAAGACGGCATCCATACCATCGCCAGGGATATAGACATCACCGACGAGCGCGACGCAAAAAAATTAGTCGTGGACGGCGGTGCGATTAAATTTGAAAACATTCATTTCAATTACGGCTTGCTCGTCCCGACCAATCACTTTGATGCCGACGCCCAGAAATCCGACACCATTAACGATGCCAGCAAAAACGTCGGGCGTGGCGTAATCGCTGGAATGTCCTTGAACATCGCACCGGGTGAAAAAATCGGCGTGGTCGGCCGCTCTGGCGCCGGTAAATCTACCTTAGTGAATTTACTATTGCGATTCTACAATCTGCAACACGGAAAAATTTTAGTAGACGGCCAAGACATCGCGCAAGCGACCCAAGATAGTTTGCGCTCAAATGTCGGCGTGGTAACCCAAGACACTTCGCTATTACATCGCTCAGTATTTGATAATATCTGCTACGGTTATACGGTTGCCGATGAGCGGGAAGTCGCCGCCGCCGCCCAAAAAGCGCGCGCCCATGACTTCATTCTGGGGCTGGAAGATTCCGACGGACGCAAAGGTTATCAAGCGCATGTCGGCGAGCGTGGGGTAAAACTTTCTGGCGGGCAACGCCAACGCATCGCCATCGCGCGAGTGCTATTAAAAAACGCGCCGATTTTAATTCTAGACGAAGCCACCAGCGCGCTTGATTCAGAAGTGGAAGCCGCCATTCAAGAAAGTTTGTATAGCCTGATGAAAGGCAAAACCGTGCTCGCCATCGCCCACCGGTTATCCACCATCGCCGCCATGGACAGATTGGTGATTATGGAGCACGGCAAAATTATTGAACAAGGAAGCCACGACCAACTGCTACAAAGCGGCGGGCTCTATGCGGAATTGTGGGCGCGGCAATCCGGCGGATTCTTAGTCTGCGAACCGTCGTCAGCGTGGCTCGGCACGCAACGACAAGCGGGATAGTTATCGCATAGTTATCGCGCATTCATCGTCATCGTTTGCGTAATCGCATCTTCATTATTCAGCATTTTAATTTATAATAGCGAAACTATAATCACATCAACCACGAGGAATACCATGACCACTACCCAAAAAGACAATGCCAAAAAATCCGACAAAATCAAAAATTCATTTTATGAATCCGAGCTCGCGCGCCTGCAGATTGAACTGGTGACCTTGCAAGAATGGATCAAAAAAGAAGGGCTCAAAGTCGTGGTGCTATTTGAAGGACGCGACGCAGCCGGCAAGGGCGGCGTCATCAAACGCATCACCCAAGTATTAAACCCACGCGTATGCCGCGTCGCCGCATTACCAGCACCGACCGAGCGCGAAAAAACCCAATGGTATTTCCAACGCTACGCCGAACACCTACCCGCCGCCGGTGAGATGGTGTTGTTTGATAGAAGTTGGTATAACCGCGCCGGGGTGGAGCGCGTGATGGATTTTTGCAGCGAAAATGAATACCAAGAATTTATGCGCTCTTGCCCGGAGTTTGAACGCATGTTAGTGCGCAGCGGCATTCAGTTAATTAAATACTGGTTCTCAGTGCGCGACGACGAACAAGAAAAAAGATTCCAAGCCCGCCGCCTTGACCCCACCAAACAATGGAAACTCAGCCCCATGGACATAGAATCCAGAAACCGCTGGGTGGCCTATTCCAAAGCCAAAGACGACATGTTCGCCCACACCGACATCAAACAAGCACCATGGTATGTAGTAAACGCCGATGTAAAAAAACACGCCCGCCTAAACTGCATTCATCACCTCCTCAAAATGATTCCCTACCAAGAAATCAAAGCAGAAAAAGTAGAATTAGCAGCGCGTAAAAAACAAGGCGCCTACATCCGCCCACCAATGTCGGATCAAACTTTTGTGCCGGCGGTATATCCTTAAAAATAGTGCATCTGCAGGCGTTAATATCTGTTATATTGCCAATAGGAAAGCGCAAACCAAGCATCAAACCCACATGTCACCATAAACAACCGCGCACCAATCAAGGAGATAAAATCGCATGCCTAATTTTTCTATAACACACCTACTTGCACAAGTATTGATATGGTCTATCGTTATCGGAATTTTAATTCTGGTTTGGAAAATATCAGCTTGGAGAACAAACGTTAAACTCAGATTGTTGTCCGTAGAAAAATCGGTGGGGAAAATAGAAAATCTGTAGCAGATTTATCCACAAAATTGGATAAGATTTCTATTGCGATTAATTCTAAAAACTCCTCTCCTTAAAAAAGAGCGGTGCTTTGATGCGGCGGAGGGGTTATGAAAATACCAGCAGCATAACCTCTCTCCCCGCCGCCATACCAATATGCACCCATTAATTCGCTAACAATATTCAAGGTTTTACCAACCCTGCCCCCACGACTATTCCAGCGGACGCTGGAATCCAGTAATTATTAACAGCGCGAAGTCGCTGACATTTAGGCGTAAAGTCACTTGTGGAAAGAATCTTTCCCCAATATTTCAATAGTTATAATAGATTTATACTAAAAATGGATAAAAAAAGACCAAAAATAGCAATACTTCCCCTTAAAATAATTTGTTTTTTCCCGGAACGCCCTTATAGTGAATATTGTAACAGCGGGGAATATCCATTAATCTTATAGCAGGTGATGAAAATGGCAAAAACAATTATTTTTAGTTTTGATGGTACCGGCAATGAGGTGAGCGATGCAAAGAAATTTGCAGTAGACACTAGCATTAGCAATGTATTGAATTACATACTCTCGCGGGCGGTAGGATTGATGGAAGTCAACCGAAATCTACCACCCCGGCGGGAGACAAGCAAGTAACTCACTATTACGAAGGGATAGGAACTAGCAGCGCATCCACATTCATCAAGCGGGCTTATCTAAAGGTGCGAAATTTATACAATCAAATGTTTGCACCAGTGTGTGGCGATGCTAAGAAAATATTAAAGGCAGCAGACCGCGACTTCAAGAAATCATATCAGCCCGGTGACAAAATTGTTATCTTCGGGTTTAGCCGTGGTGCTGCGTTAGCGCGTAAATTTGCATCTCTTATGCTCAAAGATCCAGAGTGCAAAGTTTCATTTTTAGGGGTATTTGATACGGTTGCTGCGATGAATGGTATTCATCGAAAAAGCGAGCGCATCGAAAGCGATGTGGTTTTCGAACATGGAACGCTTAATAAAAATATTGAACGGGCGGTGCATTTGGTTGCTCTCGATGAAAACAGAGTATCTTTTGAACCGACCTTAATAAATAAAGATATAGCGAATCCACAACGCATTTTAGAGATTTGGTTCCCGGGTGTTCATAGCGATATTGGTGGTGGATACTGGTTTGATGGCTTATCGGATATCACTCTTGCTTTTATGATTGAGCAGTGTAAAACAACCCTTGGCAAAGACATTACCATTGCAGATGGTACCGATATTGACGCAATTGCGATACTCCTTAGCGAACAAAAAAGCACGATATGCCCGGACGACATTTCAATCAACCCACTTGATAATGGGACTATGCACAAGCACTCTGGACTTATGACTATAGATGCTCGTCCAAGAAAGGTGATCGTTAATATTGATGACGACCCGAGCGGTGATAAAGCACTGGTGCACGAATCAGTCAAAGATAGATTTACTACCGTGCCTCATTATCGCCCAGCGGCATTGCGGAATGTTGCATTTACCTTAAGGAGCACCGATGACAAGACACAAGATATATCGGGGATTTGCGGCTTGCGAAATTGACACAATCAAAAATTTCGGCAAATAATGGTGCGAGTGATTGTTAACCCTATACTTGGGATAAGAATAGGAATAGAAATAGAAATAGCACTACCCGCCCTTCGGGGCGGGTTTTTTGTATAACTCCGCCGCCCTCAACCCCATACCGGACTTGATCCGGTATCCAGCACCGTTAAAGCCGCATCCTAAATCCACAACCCCACAATCCCCTGATCACCCATAGAGATGCGGGCGGTTTTAAAATGTTATTTGAAAATGGTTGAATTCTTTGATATAAATAATGCTTGCCCCGCTTCGGCGGATTTCAAGCCGATACAACGATTATCG
>WASV01118362.1_pt1 | contig 13717 bp, 11 predicted proteins | sample 5698531 | NCBI WGS metagenome assembly WASV01 (sample SAMN11175559, study PRJNA528189) | sponge metagenome | isolation source: marine sponge | host: Myxilla | place: Antarctica: Western Antarctic Peninsula, King George Island | collected 2013-01 | reverse complement strand
ACCTTATGCGCGCCAACTTCCAGGATTTTTTGTTCCAATTGGTCGGCGACTCGCAATCCATACTCGCGCGTCGATTCGCCCGGCTGGCGGTTGCGATAGGCGTAGCACGGCGCTATCCGCTCGCATCCCATCAGCAACGGTTGATAAGCATCGCGACGCATCGGATTGCCGCTTAACGCTAACGCCCCCAGCGTGTTGCCATGGTAACTTTGCTCGCGGGAAATGAAACAAGTGCGTTGCGGCTCGCCAATCTCAATAAAATACTGGCGCGCCAATTTGAGCGCCGCCTCCATGGCTTCAGAACCACCGCACACAAAATAGACATGGCTCAGATTATCCGGTGCGTGTTCAATCATCTGCTCGCCCAATGCTTCCAGTTTTTCGGTGGTGAAAAACGAAGTATGGGCATAACTCAGCGCTGCCAATTGCGCGCGCATCGCCGTTAATATCGCCGGATGATTGTGCCCTAAGCACGACACCGCCGCGCCGCCAGAGCCATCGAGATATCGCTTGCCGTCGCTATCTATGAGATAAGGTCCCTCGCCGCCGACCGCTTTTGGTAGGTGGGTGCATGTGTGGCGATGTAGGATTTTACTCATGGCATGAATAGTAGCGCATCATGTATCGGCAATGCACCGCCAAGTCCAGCTGCATTGAATAGCGCATTAAAGATATACTAATCGGCATAAAATACCGCTGTATGGGTTGTTTTTTGCGGTAAAATCTCTATATGCCACCATATGTCGGTGACCGCTTGAGAATATTTTGCTATGATTTTGCGTAGATTTTGTTAGGCAATGTTAATAACTGTCATCAACCAAACCACGCCCGAGGAGGGCATTGACATGAAATTCAAAACTGGAAAATTAAAAATTAGTATGATCGCACTTAGCATCGCGGCATTCGGTTTGACTGGCAACAGCCAGGCGGCTGAATCCAACGATCCGATTAAAATCGCCGTGAATGAATGGACTGGGCAACACATCTCCGCCCATGTCTTGGGTCAGTTGCTGGAAAAAGCTGGCTACAACATTGAGTATGTAACCGCCGGTGCGGTTCCACAATTCGCCGGCATCGCGCAAGGTAACCTGCATGTGCAACCGGAAACCTGGGACAACAACGTCGGTGCTATTTATCCCAAAGCAGTGGAGTCCGGCGATATCGTACAAGTCGGCGCGCTTGGTTTATCGCCACGTGAAGGCTGGATGTATCCGGCGTATATGACCGCGAAATGCCCGGGCTTGCCAGCAGCGAGCGCATTGGTGAAATGCGCGCAATCTTTCGGCACCGCGGAAACCTATCCAAAGGGCCGCCTGATTACCTACCCGGCCGATTGGGGAACAAAATCCAAAGATTTGGTAGAAAAAGAAGATCTGCCCTTTCAAGCGGTCGCCGGCGGTAGTGAAGGCGCGATGATTGCTGAGTTGAAAAGTGCTTACGCCGCCAAAGAGCCGATGCTGATGATGTTCTGGGCACCTCACTGGATTCACGCCGAATTGCCTGACATGGAATGGGTGGATATGGCTGAGTGGGGTTTTGCGCAAGCCAATATCGGCAAAATCGTGTGGAAAGGTTTTGCGGACAAATGGCCTGGTGCGTATAAACTGGTGCAGAAAATGTCCCTTGATAACACCGCGCAAAACAACATGATGCTGGAGATTGACAGCAACAAGCGCGATATTGACGAGGTAGTTGGCGAGTGGTTGGCGGCAAATGAATCCACTTGGAAACCGTGGGTGAAAGCCGCTCAATAAACGCTTCCAGTACATAAAGAGCAGCCACCCAATGCCGGAGTAGATAATCACTACCCCGGCATTTTTTTATTTATGACCATAATGCATGACCATAATGCATGACCATGTTCATGTTTCACGCTGAAATAAGAGTGCCAGAAAAAATGCCATCCCAACTGCCCACCGATACGCCAAGCACCGACACCCAAACCGCCGACCATGCACCGGTGGTGATTTCGTGCCGTAATGTGTGGAAAATTTACGGCGAGAATCCAGCGCAATTTTTCCCTAACAAAAGTGGCAAGGTTGATGACCCGCATGGTCTTGCTGATAAAATTCGGCAATCCGGGCATATCTGCGCGGCCGCCAATGTTAATTTTGAAGTGCATGCTGGCGAGATTTTCGTCATCATGGGATTATCCGGCTCGGGCAAATCCACCGTCGTGCGTTGCCTGTCGCGTTTGGTGGAAGCCACCGCTGGGCAGATTTTATTAGACGACGCGGACTTGTTGGAAAAATCGGCCGCCGAGTTGATTCAAATTCGCCGCCACAAAATGGGCATGGTGTTTCAGAGTTTCGGCTTGCTCCCGCATCTCAATGTTATTGATAACATCGCCTTCCCGCTGAAATTGCAGGGCATTGCGTTAGCCGAACGCCGCCAGCGTGCGATGCGCGTGATTGAGCTGGTCGGCCTTTGCGGGCGCGAATGCAGTTATCCACGGCAACTCTCCGGCGGACAACAGCAACGCATCGGCATCGCCAGATCGTTAGCGGTTGAGCCGGATTTGTGGTTTTTGGATGAGCCTTTCTCCGCCCTTGACCCGCTCATCCGCCGGCAGATGCAAGATGAATTTCTCAGTATTCAAGCAAAACTCCACAAATCAATCGTATTCATTACCCACGATTTTCTCGAAGCACTGAGAATCGCCGACCGCATGGCAATCATGCGCGACGGCGAAGTGGTGCAAATCGGTACGCCGGCCGAATTAATTATGCATCCGGCGAATGATTATGTATCCGAATTCACCAAGGATGTGCCGATTACCCGCGTACTAACCGCCGCCGTAATCGCGAATAAATCGGCTAAGCCGGCGGCGAATGCACCTCGTGCGCGCGCCGATACCACGCTCAATAAATTGCTGCCGATGTTAACCGACAATCAATCGGTCACCGTGGAAGATAATCAAGGCAAAATTATCGGCGTCGCAGAAGCGCAAGATGTGGTGCGCGCGCTTGCGAAACATGGGTTGGATGCGGATGAAATCGATCATGATAATAATGACCATACCGCGACTAAATAGTTAGCAACCCATGCAACCCATGCCAAGCGCGCTGCCCAATCCTAAGCCCACGCCCAATCCCCTATTTGGGCGCAATGAATATTGCTGGCTGTTGTTATTGGCGTTCATGTTGGTTTGTTTAAGTTTTAGGTCGCAAGCCAGTTGGCTCATCGTCTACCCGGCCGAATGGGTAGCGCCAATCGGCATGGTGCTTAATCTCGCCATGGACTGGTTCATCAACACCACCGGTTGGTTTTTCCGCGGGCTATCGGCAATCTTAGATATCCCGGTGCGCGCCGCGCAAAATTTCTTGCACTATCTACCGTGGCCAGTGGTAATGGTGTTGACCGTAGTCGCCTCGTACGCCGCCGCCGGCTGGAAACTCGCGATATTCTCAACCGCCGCGTTGCTGTATATGGTGGTCGTTGGCTATTGGCCAGAAAGCATGAACTCGCTGTCGCTGGTGGTCATCTCAGTACCGCTTGCCATCGCCGTGGGCTTCGCGTTTGGTATATGGGGCTTCTTCTCGCCACGCGCAGAACGCTGGATTATGCCCAGCCTAGACATGCTACAAACCATTCCGGCGTTCGCCTATCTCTTGCCGATATTGCTGCTATTCGGCTTCGGTCCGGTGGTCGGTTTAATCGCCAGTTTGCTATTTTCGTTCCCGCCGATGGTGCGCAACACCATTCTCGGCTTGCGATTGGTATCGGTCGAGGTGGTGGAATCTGGGCTGATGAGCGGCGCATCCGCCAGCCAATTATTTTGGCAAGTGCGCGTACCGACCGCTTCACGGCAACTGCTACTCGGCGTCAACCAAACGACCATGGCTTCGGTGTCCATGGTAATTATCGCTTCTATCATCGGCGGCACCGCTGACATCGGCTGGGAAGTGCTTTCCAATATCCGCAAGGCGCAATTTGGCGAAAGCGTGTTAGCCGGCATCGTCATCGCGCTATTGGCGATGGTCATTGACCGCATCACCGTGGGGCTTGCAACCCGCGAAACCAATACCACTTCCGACGACCACGGCGTACTGGTGCGCTATCGATTTTTTCTAATCGGATTAATCGGTGCCGCGGTATTTTTTGTCGCCGCAGAATTCCTGCCGTTTTTTCGCCAATGGCCTAAAGCGTGGGTGTTCTATCCCGCTGAAGCCATGAACAATGCGCTTGCGAATTTTATTTTGGAATGGAAGGTAGTGATAGAAAAATTTAAAAACTTCACCTTCTTTTATTTAATGCTACCAACCCGAATCGGTTTGGAAGGCACCGTAAGCCCTTACACTTGGGGTTTTGAACTCACCAAAATTCATCAATTCGGTTATGGGTTAAGCGCAATCGCATTAACATTATGCGCAGTTTGGCGGCGACGCATCGGCATCGCCATCACCATCTGTTTTCTTGCCATTCTGTTTTATTTCGGGCTAACCAAACTACCATGGATCGCATTAATCGGCATGGCAACCCTGCTCGGCTGGCAGTTAAACGGCAAACTACTCGCCATCGGTACTGGCTCGGCGTTGCTATTTTTAGCGGTCGCCGGCGTCTGGCCCGAAGCGATGCTCTCTATTTATTTATGCGGCATCGCGGTTGCCATCTCCTTTTTCATCGGCGCGAGCATCGGCATTTTGGCCTCCGAAGTGGAATGGTTTTCGCGCATCGTCCGCCCAATCAACGACACCCTGCAGACCATGCCGCTGTTTGTCATTCTCATTCCGTTCGTAATGATATTCAAAATCGGCGAATTCAGTGCCTTGTTAGCCATCATCGCCTACGCCATCGTGCCGTCCATCCGATACACCGAACACGGCTTGCGCAATCTGCCCGCCGATGTCATCGAAGCGGCGGTCTGCATGGGTTGCACCCGGCGACAATTGCTCTGGCAAGTCAAACTGCCGCTGGCGTTGCCGGTGCTCATGCTTGGCTTGAATCAAACCATCATGTATGGCATCGCCATGTTAGTGATTGCGGCGTTGGTGGGCACAAATGGCTTGGGGCAACAAGTGTATATCGGCCTCGGCGATGGCGATTTCGGCATCGGTATGGTCGCCGGCTTCGGCATGGCAATCATCGCCATGATTTCCGACCGATTCACACATAACTGGAGCAAATCCCGGCGGCGGGCATTTGGGCTGGAGTGATATTGATTGGTTGTTGCGAATGTCGGCGAAAAATCACCCGGCAACCGCCGCCAAAAAACGCTTGCCTGAAGCGAATGCATGAAGTCAATGCCCAAGAAAATCGCCCACGACTGGTATGAAGTCATCGCCTTTGACAATGCGATCAGCCTAATCCGTGAAATCCATGTTGCCCGATGGTTGCGCTGCAATATCTGGCATATCAAAGGCGCGCAACACGATTTGTTGATTGATACCGGCATGGGTTTGCGCCCCCTGAAGCGCGAAGTTTCGCTACTGCGCGACAAACCGCTGATCACGCTTTCCACCCACTGCCACTTTGATCACATGGGCGGCGCCCACCAATTCGCATGCCGCCTCGGGCATCGCTTGGAGGCGGATGCGCATATCTCGCCCACTCCTGCTAATTCCGGGCGGTTTGATCGGTTTGTCCGCACTGAGACTTTCTCCGCCCTGCCATATGCAGGCTTTCGCCCCGAACATTTCAAGATTACGCCGGCACCGCTAACCGCATACCTTGACGATGGCGATGTGGTAGACCTTGGCAACCGCTGCTTTACGGTATTCCACTTACCCGGACATTCGCCGGGTTCAATCGCGCTGTATGAAAAACGCACGCGCACGCTGTTTTCCGGTGATGTCATCTACGCCGGCGCGTTATATGATTCGCTAGAGCATTCGGACAAATCGCTCTACCGTGACAGCCTTCGCCGCCTCCGCGAAATGCCGGTGGACGTCATCCACGGCGGTCATTATGAATCGTTCGGCAAGCAACGCATGAATGAAATTATTGACGATTACCTCGCCGGGGGCGGTGCGCTGGGGGATGATCGAGTTTGGATTGAACAGCAGATTCGCTTAGCGCGACAAAAATAAGCCAAGCGCGCCGATTTTATGCGCGCTTGAAAATGCACTACGCCCGAATCACCCACATTTCTTTATCGGCACGGCGGGTTAGTAATTCGCAACCGTGTTCGGTGATTACGATATTTTCTTCGTGGACGATCATTTTTCCCGGGGCGTATTCCAACGCTGGCTCCACGGTCATAATCATCCCAACTTGTAACCTGGTTTCATCGCCGGGCATGTTGGAGGGAGGCTCGGTTAAATGCATACCGAGGCCATGCCCTGAACGCCCGACGCTATTGCCCGAGGTCGCACCCGCCGCACACAACACTTTATTTTGTGCAGCCCATAAATCGGCGGCGGTGATGCCCGGGCGGGCGGCGTTGATGCCGGCTTCGGTCGCCTTCCATACCACTTCGTGCGCGCGTTTTGCTTGGTCGGTGATATGACCGAAGGCAAAATTCCGATCAAAATCGCAAAAGTAAGCATCAAACTGCAAGCCAGTATCAATGAACATGATGTTGCCATCGGTTTGCGCGGTATCGCTAGGTCCTACAATAATTTGCGAATAACCACCAACACCCGAACAAACCGATACGAATGGCGCGTTATCCGCACCGCAGGCAAATGCTGCTTTGCGAAATTCACGCGCCACTTTTATTTCGCTCCATCCATAACGCACCTGCTTGCGAAACAGATCAAAAGTATCATTGCCAATGCGGCAAGCTTCGCGCACTTTGTCAATCTCGCGGGATGATTTCACCATGCGCAATTGCCAGATAAGCGCGGATGCATCTATGAAATCAATACTTGCACTTTTTGCGATGCCGCTTCGCAGCCGATCAAAATCAATGATTGGCATACGAATAATCGACTCGCGGCCCATTTCCCAACCAATTTTTCCAAAGCGTCGTGGCAGCGCGCGCAAAATGCCATCTAACAAACTAACCCCGTCGTCTTGCGGGCATGGCGCGTGCCAAGTGCGGATGTCTTGCACCCAAGTGGTCTGCATCGCCGGACCGCCGATAGAAGGCACGGCCGCGATGGGCAATCCTTCGCGTGGCACGATTAAGAAAAAAGGACGAGTCGGGCTTTCCCAGAATTGCGAATTGAAACCAGAGAAATAACGAAAATTCTGCGGCGTGGTCAAGACGATACCGTCTAATTCAGCGGCATGCATCCGAGCTTGTGCTAATCCAACGCGCGCTTCAAATTCTTGCACGGGAAATCCGCGTGGGGGCGTACTATGTGTCATGGAAAAATCGTGACCTAATCCAGGTGACCATAAAAAAACAACACCAGAAAATAATCAAAACAACCATCAACGCAACCATCAGCGCAGTAAATCGTCCATCATTGCTTGCAGTTCTTCAACTGGCAATGCGCCGAAGATGAAATGCGCTTTGCCTTGCCGGTTTATTAAAATGCCGGCGGGGGTCCCCGATATGCCGATTGCGGCACCGTCTTGATGATCTTCTTTAACGCGCGCAGCCATGCGATTGCTATCTACGCATTCGGCGAATGCATCGCCGTCAACGCCAAATTCTTCCGCCATCGGGCGCATGTTTTCCAGTGGAAAACCAGTACCGCCGGCTTGGGTGCGCTCATAGATGGCGTGGGTGAATTTCCAGAACGCATCGTTGCCTTGCAATTCGGCGACGCATTCGACGGCTTCCGCTTGTTTTTGCGCACCGGGATTATGAATCGCTAAGGGAAAATGGCGATACACCCAACGCAGTTTATCGCCGTTGTCTTCCATCAATTGAATTACCGTCGGATGAAAACGTTTGCAGAACGGGCATTCAAAATCGGAATATTCCACCAACGTAATCGCGGCGTCGGGATTGCCGTAAACATGATCGCGTTTTAAATCAACCGGGCGTAGCACCTCGGCGGCCACTTGTTGCTGTTGAACTCGCTGTTGGGCGGCTTCGGCTCTTTGCTTGCGGACGATGCGTTTAATTCCTTCTTCAATCGCAACCTCTAACGCTTGACTATTGAGTAAATTTTCAATTTCTTGTTGAACAATTTCGGTAGCAATACTTTGAACAACTTCTTCATCCACTTTATGTGCGAACGATGCGTTGGCAAGCATAACTGCCGCGAATATTAATGAAATTGATAACTTTTTCATGGCTTAACGCAAACTAGATAGATTAGCGATCAATCCGATTTTTTTGCGTTCTATTTCTTTTTGGATTTTGTGTGCCGTGTCTTGGTCGTGGCTTAAACAATTAGCGCACACGCTGGTGTGTTGACTGCTCGCTTCCAGCACGGCGTCCTCCATGGCTTTTGCGACAATCGCGGTAACCCGCTCCACTTGCGAATCGTTCAACGATATGCCCATCAAATTGCTGGCATCGGTTGCAGCCTGGTTGGCTACTTGGGTTAAGTTCATACCATTCTCCAGTGTATTAAAATTGCGCGATTGCATACCGCATCACATACCCGAATGGTAGCAAAATTTTGCGGCAAGGGGGGCGGTGGGCGGGCGGCGAAATAGGGTGCGCACTCACCCTTTCATGCGCGCGCCTTTCGGGTCAAATAACGGCTCGCGTAGTAACTTTGCCTTGTGTGGTAAGCCAAGCACCGCAATCTCATACTCACCATCCGGCTTCACCATATCGGCGTTTAAATAACCCATGGCGAGCGATTGTGCGACGCTAAATCCATACCCGCCGGAAGTCACCCGACCGGCGTATTTTCCGTTTTGATAAATCGTCTCCCCGCCCCACGCATCGGCGACGGTGGCATCGGTAGAATGAATGACGAAGTTGCACAATAATTGTCGCGGCGCATTATCTTTGACGGATAGCCAAGCGGCTTTGCCTAAAAATTCCGGTTTATCGGTTTTCACCAATCGCCCCAAACCGCTTTCATGCGGATACCATTCCGGCGAATATTCCCGACTCCAACTGCCATAACCTTTTTCAATTCGCATAGCACCCAACGCGCGCGAGCCAATCGGCTTGATGCCAAACTCGGCGCCTTGGGTCAGAATGGATTGATACAACGCCACTTGATTCGCCTCCAAAACATAAATCTCAAAACCAAGATCGCCGGTGAATGACACGCGAATTACAATCGCTTCATAGCCGTCAATGTTGCACACTTGATTACTCATAAAAGGCAATTCCTCGTTGCTCCATTCTTTGCCGGTCAATCTTTCCAGCATTCTCCGTGCGTTCGGTCCGGCTACATTAAAACCTGCCATGGCATCGCTCACCGAGCGAAACGAGACGCCTTTGGCGGGTAGGTGTTGTTCAAAAATTCGTTTGTGATAACCCTCGGCGATACCCGAGCCAATCATCAACAAACGCTTCGCTGACAAACGGGCGATGGTGAAATCGCCAGCCAACCCACCGCCGGGGCTGAGCAGCGGTGTCAAGCAAGTACGCCCGTCTTGTTTTGGCACATGATTGGCGACCAAACTATCCAACCATGAACACGCATTCGCGCCGCTGATTTCATATTTGGCGAAGTTGGAAATATCCACCACGCCGACCGACGCCCGCAGTGCGCGGCATTCAACGCCGACAATATCAAGCCACTTGGGGCGTTCAAAACGGAAATCGTCTTGCTGTGGCACGCCGTCGGTGGCAAACCAATGCGAATGCTCCCAGCCGTAGGACATTCCGAATACCGCGCCCATAGATTTTTGCATGGCGTATACCGGGCGCGTTTTAAGCGGGCGGCCGGCTTCGCGTTCTTCGTTGGGAAAGTGAATGCGAAAGCGCGACCCGTAAGTGTCATGTGCGCGTGCTTTGGTGAATTCTTTGCTTGCCCAATCGCCGAAGCGCGCCACATCCCACGGAAACATATCCAACGCCGGCTCGCCTTCCACCATCCATTGGGCGAGGGTGAGCCCTAAGCCGGCACTCTGGCTAAATCCGGGGATAATGCCGCAACATACGAAATAGTTTTTGAGTCCGGGCATTGGCCCGAGCAACGCCGATGAATCCGGCGACCAAATCATCGGACCATTGATAATTTGCTTAACGCCCGCTTCGGCAAGCACTGGCACGCGCTCGCAGGCGCGCATGACATTGTCTTCAATACGGTCCAAATCGGGCGGCAGTAAGTCATGCCCGAAATCCATCGGCGTGCCATTCTCGCTCCAAAAACGCCCGTCGGGCTCATATGCGCCTACCAACAAACCATCGCCTTCTTGGCGCATGTAATATTCCTGATCGCGGTCGGCAACGCCGGGCAATTCGCGCCCCAATTCAGCGATGGCAGGTATCGCTTCGGTGACAAAATATTGATGCTCCATAGGGATGAGCGGCAAAGTTACCCCAGCCATTTCCGCCACTTCTCGTGCCCACAACCCGGCGGCGTTTACCACAAAATCAGCCTGTATCGTACCCTTCTCGGTCACCACCTCCCAACTGCCATCGGCGCGTGGATTGGTTTCCAGCACCGCCGCAAAGCGATTAATTTCAGCACCCCGCGCGCGCGCACCGGCGGCATATGCGTGAGTGACGCCGGATGGGTCCACATGCCCGGCGAGCGGTTCATACATCGCGCACAAAACATTTTTGGTTTCCAGCAATGGATGCAAATCACGGATTTCGCTTTGCGAGATTTCATAAAATTCAGCGTCAAACGCGCTTGCTTTGGTGGCTTGTATTCGCAATTGGTGAACGCGATCTTTGCTGCAGGCGAGATAAATGCTGCCAGGTTGATGAATCCCGCAAGATTGCCCGGTTTCTTTTTCCAGATCGGCGTATAGGCTCATGGTGTAGTACTGCAACCGCGAGATGTTGTTGGTGTCGTGCAAGCCATGCGTGCCGGCTGCTGCGTGCCAAGTGGAGCCGGAAGTTAATTCGTTGCGTTCCAACAGCACGACATCGCTCCAGCCCAGTTTGGTGAGGTGATAGAGAATGCTACAACCCACCAGCCCACCGCCGATTACGACGACTTGTGCGTGACTTTTCATTGATAAATTCTCATGGATGATTTTTCATAGTTGATTTTTCATTGATTGATTAATAATTAATGAATAATCGTGATTTATTATGCACGCAACGACGCTATATAGGTAGCGATTCGCCCGCAAGCATCGGTCAATTGTCGCTCATCAGCACACAGGCTAACGCGCAATAAATTGGTACAAGTTTTGGCTACCCCGAAGCCGTCGCACGGCAAAATAGCGACCTTATGAATGTCTAATAACTCGCGGGCGAATTGTCGGGCGGATATCGGCAATTCGCTAATATCAAGCACCACGAACATTCCCCCTCCGGCACTAAATAAGTTAATCCCGGCAACGCTTGCCAGTTGTTCTAACAAAACCCGCCTTCGGATATCCAACTTTTCGCGCACTTGCTTGGCGGTGGCAGTACCGGAGGCGAGTGCTGCGACTGCCGCATCTTGAATAAACGCCGGCAAGCCGTACGATATGCACATGGCGAGATTATATAAATGCTGCATCAATGCATCGGGCCCGATTACCCAGCCGAGCCGCCAGCCAGTCATGCGATGCGATTTGGAAAGGCTGGATATGGTGATGCACACCTGCTCAGCGTCCGGCAAACTAAACGGATTGGCGCGTTCCGAATCGGTTAGTAATTCTTGATACACATCATCGTGAATCAACCAGATTCCCTTTTCTACGCACACGCGCATCACCGCCGCATATTGCGCACGGGTATACACCGCCCCCACCGGATTGTTGGGGGAATTCAGCACGATGGCGCGCGTACGCGGGGTTATCGCGCCTAAAATGTCCTCGGGGTCAATCTGAAAGTCGTTCACCAATTTCACCGGCACGATCACCAAAGTCGCCCCCGAAGCACCGAAGGTGGCGGGATAGGTGGTGTAGTACGGCTCGGATAAAATCACTTCGTCGCCAGATTCCAGCAAGCATTGGGCGACCGCGAATAAAGCGTTTTGTGCGCCAGCGAAAATCGCGCAATTATCTTCGCTCACCGTGCATCCAGTCAGTTCAAAATGCCGCTTGGCGATCGCTTGGCGCAAATCAAGATTGCCATTCACCGCAGTGTAATGATGCCGCCCGGCGCGCAAACTCAGCACCGCAGCATCCACAATATTGACTGGCGTGACCTCGTCGGTTTCCTGCCCGACGCTGAGCATGATGATGTCCTCGCCGGCTTCCCAACGCGCCAAGCCGGCGTAATGCACTTCCCAGGAATCCACGCTGTCGCCAGCGATGCGCTTAGTTAGAGTGGAAAATTTCATGGTGATTTCATGGTGATTTCATGACGATTGGATGCAGTCATTTTATGGTGAAAAAACGGATTATATCTTTAACCACCCGCCCCTTCGGGCATCCCTCGTTGAAAAAACGAGGCGTTGTTATTACCACCGCCACCCATAACCTCAGCATTTAACGACACCGGGGCGATTATTCACCCGCCACTGGCAACTTAAGCGAATTACCGAAATCAGTGACTTCGGGCAAGCGCCAACACTGCGCCATCAATGCTTCGGCTTGGGCAGCGGTCAAACCATGACGCGCGGCGTAGGCGGCTAATATCCCGTCGGCGGCCGCTTTGGCGGTGTGCAGTTGTTTGGAATCCGCCGCATCGCGCAAAAACTCCCACAACCCGGCGGCTTGAGTACCAGCCGAGCCGAGGGCGTGTAAGGTTTTATCTGCGTCCAGTTTAAGCAGGCTATATACCGCCATGGCGGCGGCTAAAGTGCCAGCGGTGGCGGTGGTATGAAACACGCGATAATGGCTTACGCCGAGAAATTTACCAATACGAATACCGCATTCATAGCCGACCACGGCGGCGGTGATGACGCTTTTGCCGGAACAACGAATGGACTGCGCCGCCGCAATCACCGCCGGAAACACCACCGCAGCCGGATGAAATACCGAGCCGTTATGTAAATCATCCTGCTCCACTACATGGCACGATGCCGCATTAACCAGCGCGGCAAACAACGGACTGCTCATAGTTCGCGAAGCGATCATCTGGCTCGGACCCGTCGCCGGACCGAATTCACGCGACACTTCCTCCAACGCCGCTACCGGGCGCGCCGCACCGCCGGCTAACGCCGAAGCGAGGTAATCAACGAGCAATTCCAACGCTCTATTCACCACCACCAGCGGCAGATGCTCATACTGGAGGGAAGCCGCGAACGATGCCAGTTGCTTGGATGCGGTCATGGGGGCTGATGGATGAGGGGTGAAAAAATGGAATTATATCTTTAACCGCGCAATCGCCCATGCTGTTCGGGCATGGCAATGCTGGGATTCAGTATATTCGCCAACCTCGCCGCTAACAAACTTTATTAGTGTAGAGTGCAAGGAATGAATTTATCAATGAAAAAACGCGTGGATGAATCTGCGGTAAAAATCATCCGCGATGATCTACGCACCGTCGGCGTGTTGCTCAGTGTCGCTGGCATCATCGGTTATTTCCTCGAAGGGCGAAGCCCTGAAGCTCTTTTGGTCGTTGGCAGTGGCTTGGCAATGCTGGCGATTGCATATACCGGGCTGTGGCTTGGCAACCGCCCGCCTACCGGATAATTTAATACTATGAATATTGACCCATATTTACTCATATCGCTTGCGCTCATCATCGCGGTGCCAACCATTGCGATGGTTTTGTTCATGTGGCGCGAACGCCGCCCCAAATAAAGTATCGCTTCGCGGGCATGTGCGATTCGCTTATTGACATCATTAGCATTTTTATTTTATATTGCATTTATGCGAGCCAATATGGGTTTGCCAACACTGCACCCTTGAA
>WASV01165238.1_pt1 | contig 13812 bp, 11 predicted proteins | sample 5698531 | NCBI WGS metagenome assembly WASV01 (sample SAMN11175559, study PRJNA528189) | sponge metagenome | isolation source: marine sponge | host: Myxilla | place: Antarctica: Western Antarctic Peninsula, King George Island | collected 2013-01 | reverse complement strand
GCTAAGCTATAACATAAAAGCAGAGACTCAGTACCAGCATTAACTGTTCCAGAAGCATTCCAAGCATCGCCCCACTCGGTTTGAGCATCAATATTTTCAACAATTAGAGCAGTCGAAACACAAGTAGTAATATCATCTCTTCTTAAAATACAAGAATAAATAGCGGTTGGCATATCCTTGGCTAAAAAACTTTTAGCGTTGGTTAATTTTGCCTTGTCTTCTTGTGTGCTTAACACAAACTGGATACCAATACCACTTAAGATTGCAACAACAATCATAATGATTAGTAACTCAACAAAGGTAAAGCCTTTTTGAGTAGTGTGTTTAATTTTAGTTAATGTGTTCATTTGCTTGCGCTCCGTTGTATTGATTGTTATAAGTTACATTGTTGTCTAACTCTCTATTGTTTTTATTATACCAATTTTTATACCAATTTTAAGTGATTGATAACAATGTTATTCACTGTATTCAACACTTCTTCTTGGTAATGAAGTTTCTAGAACTTCTAGTGTGGTAACACCTTGACGCACCAGCTCAATACCGTGGGTCCATAAATCTTGAAATCCTTTCTTTTTCTGTTCTTTATTCAGGGTTGCCATAGTCGATTCATTGACAATCATATCCGCAATATGCTCATCAATTAGTGCTACTTCTGCTACTAAGGTTCTACCAATGTAACCAAAACCTGCGCACTTAGAGCAGCCATCAGGCGGCATACGAACAATCTCTTGGTCTTGTATTAAATTTTGATAACGCAGATAAAAACGCTCATCAATTTGTTTAAAGGTATCAAACCTGTCTAATTTAGAGCAGTCTGGGCAAACCTTCCTAATCACTCTTTGGGCGACAATCAAAGCCAAGGTATCTGCTAAATCCAGGGTTGAAACACCTAATTTAATCAAGCGTCTAATTGAACCCATCGCGGTTCTAGCATGTAGGGTTGATAACACTAAATGCCCGGTCATTGCAGCTTCTACGGCTAAGTTTGCTGTTTCAGTATCGCGAATCTCACCAATCAACATAACATTAGCATCTGCCCTTAGCATGGTTCTTAATCCTGCTGCGTAAGTCATACCTGCTTGGTGATTGATTTCTGTTTGATCAATATTGGGTAAATTTGCCTCAATAGGGTCTTCAAGGGTTTGAATTGATATGCCTTTTCTGGTTGAATTGATAACCGATAAAAGTGCATAAAGTGTCGTCGTTTTGCCAGATCCCATAGGGCCTGTATTCAAAATTAGACCATCACTATATTTAGCACTATCCTCTAATAAAACGATTTGTCGATCTAAGAAATTAAGCGCCTTTAGAGTCTTACCTGATGTTCTACCATGAACCCTTAATGAAAATCTAGGAACAACCTCTCCTTCAATCAAAACAGGCATCATTGCCAGACGAATATTAATTTTTAAATTTCTATCGTGGACAATAAATTTGCCATCTATGGGTGCGTTGTAAATACCTGCATGCTTGCCGGCTAATTGTAATAAAGTATTTGATAGTGCAAAATAATCTGAATCAATCGCCAAATCAAACGCATGTCTAAGCCCGCCTAGCACTCTAAATTTAACCGCTGCTACATCATCTGTGCGCGGTGCAATATGAATATCAGAAGCACCCACATCATAGGCTTGCATAACCAGCGATTGAACTTTTTCTAAAACACCATCTGATCCATCTGCCCAGGTTTGATCATTTTTGGTATCGCTAATGTATTCACTCGAGGTAAATATACCTACGCCTGTAATGACATTACCTAAAGATTGTTGGACTAAGATATTCTCATTCAAACGAGTGGACCACGGGTTGACAACCCATAATATTTCATCTTCAATAAACCAATCCTGATCTACAGTCGGTGTTGTATCTGGATATAAAGGCAGGTTTGATATTTTTACAAAGACCTCTGAAATTAATTCTGCTAACAGTCCCTCTCCTAACAAAAACGAATGCAAGTCATTTATATTAGGGGCAGTCGTCCATTGTTCTACTAATGCTTGTGTTAAGTAATCCTTTTTTAGGACTCTGTCTTTAACTTGTTCAAAAATATCCATAATTAAATAAAGGCCTCAAATATCTATCCGTATTAGTTTAGGGGAGTCAGGATGGCTAACAACAACAAACTCTCCAATTTTTATCTCATTAATTTTATAGCCATTAAAAACTATTTCTCCTAACTCAAATGCTTTAATTTGCCCTCCCTTGGTGGAAAAAAGGGCAGTTTTATTTAAAAATCCAACCAGCATGGGTTGCTTGGGTAATTTTATTTGAATCACTGTCTTGATCTTATCTATTTTTTGGGGTATCTTTTTGCGAATAGTTTTTTTAGCGCCACACTCTAATCCTTGTTTTTCACATTCTTCTTGTTTTTTATCAAAAGCCAACCTAGCTTCAAGTAATCTTTGTTTCTCTTGTATTTCTTTAATTTCATCAGCAATTGTTTTTTGTTTTTTAACTTGTTTTTTTTCAGGCAGTTTTTCACCTGTTTCACAATCAATGCCCAATTTTTGACATTCCTGCTCACGCTGAAAAGATTGAATTCTGGCTTTTCTTTTAGCCTCAATTAATCTTTGTTGCTCTTGTATTTCTTTAATTTCATCATCTGTTGTTTTTTGTTTTTTAGCTTGTTTTTTTTCAGGCAGTTTTTGACCTGTTTCACAATCAATGCCCAATTTTTGACATTGCTGCTCAGCCTGAAAAGATTGAATTCTTGCTCTTCTTAATTTCCCTTTTTCTTCAAGGTCTTTAATTAATTTGTCTTGAGTCTGTTGTTTTTCAAATTGCACCCTTAGTTCTTCCATCTTTTTATCTAGGTCAATTGAAGCGGCATTAAATGAATACGCTAAAAACGACAAGCTAAATGCGGCTAACCAATAAGATTTTAAAGTAACCCTGCTTTTATTCATTGCTGTTCCCAAAAATGATAATATCAACGACCGCATTCTTGCCATTAATCACTATTTTATTGAATTGAACCAAAAAATCTTCAAATTTAACATCGTAAATCGCCAAAATAACAGCGGCTAATTGCCCTTGTATTTGAAATTTTTGTTGATTGTTACTTTTTTCTGCCACTTCTTTTAGTATTAACCCATAGATCTCAAAATATTCTAATGCGTATTTAGTTTGGGCTGACAAGGCAGGCAATCGGCGCTCTATTGCAGATAATTCAGCACTTTTTCTATTAATAAGTGCTAATTTTTCCTTCACGACCTTAATACCAGCCTTATTAGCATCATCAGGGTTAAAAATAATTGACGATAACTCAAATAGAATTTTAACAACAAAAACAATAACAATGATAAAAATGGAAAATTGAATCCAAACTTTAGAACCCGATAGCCTAGTTAAAATGGCAACCTTATTCATGGCGTATTCCAACTAATATGAATTTTTTTGTCAATTTGCGCTATTTTAAAAACCTGCCTTGGAAGTTGTGACATCCAAGGTTCTAGTTTTTGAAAAATCAATTTACCTTGCTTCTGGCTAATATCTGTAGAAAGTGTAATAGGCACACCCAAAATAACAAACTCAGAGAGCACCCCTAATATTTCTGGTGGTTTGGCATCAAAATCAACAGAAACTTTGTTGTTTTTTAACCGCCTAAGATCCAGTGTTGCTCTTTGTAATTTTTGCTGTAATGCTACTAATTCTTGTTGCGTATTTGCATCTGAACTAAACATTGTATTAGTGCTATAAGGCACAACAAACGACAACATAATAAATAAAATACCGGCAATACTAGCAAGCGAAGCCAGCCCATAAATAGCGGCTGTTTTAATGAGTGCTTGTTCTTTTTTGTATCTATCTAAAGGTCGCAATATTTCATTAGAGAGTGTTGATGTCATTTTTTTTTCATCCACACTAATCACTTGAGCTGATGGCAAATTCGCACCAAATAAACCAATAAATTGTTCGTTAACAATCAGCCCACTACGATAATCTTTATCTGCATGATTGTAATACAAAAACAAACCTTTGGTTTGAATATCATCCTCATAAACAACCAACAAATTATTTTCTTGCTCAAAATCAATCTGTTTTGACAAAAAAAGAAGCTGCCAAAAACCATAACAAGGCGTTGTGCTGTCTGCATTTTTCACATTTCCTAATGACTCATTAGAAACATACAAGGCTGTATTTTCTTTTATCTGCAATGTTTGAAAATAACTTGAACTCTTATCTATGACAGAATATCTATCTAATAATAAAATAACTTTCTTATCGTTAATAACATTAATTTTATCAATAAGGTAAGCCATAAAATCTTAAACCTCAGTTGGGGTCACAATAATTAATACTTCTCGCTTTTCTAACTCTTGTTTTTGACTATTGCTTAATAAATTTAAAAATTTAGAACCCGTAGGTAACTTAGAAGATGATTCTGATAATTTTTCAATAACTAGCCCGCCTAAATGCACTGATTGTCCAGATTTGGTAATAACCTGGGTCGACAACTCTTGTAAAGATATTTTTGGCACTCTAAGCGCTTGATCTTCATTAATAGCGTTAAAACTTAACTCATCAAACCCTTGTAACGCACTAATAACGGGTACAACTTCGATTAAAATATTATCATTCTCTAATATTCTTGCGGTTACAGCAATATTAACGCCAATCTGTATTTCTACCACTTCAGGCCTATAAATTATCGTTCTCCTATCTGTTGCGCTGGTTACTTCTTCCCTTTCAAAGCCTGCAAGATAAGAGAATTGCTCGGTCGACCCTAAATACGCCGTAGAGCCATTAGTAACCGTTAAAGAGGGTTGATGTTGCACACTTACCTTGCCGTGTTGCTTGAGTAGATTAACCAAGGAGGTTAGTTGAAATTTACCAGAAGTATAATTAGTCACTAAATCCCACGCACCTGAACCTGGCAAATTTTGCAAAGCTGTTCTCTCTAAACTAATATTACTATTTGCGTTTTTGGTGTAAATTGCCTTCCAGTCTAAACCTGTTGCCTCCCCATCATTAAGCGTAACTTCCACAATAGCAACATCTAGCAATATTTGCCTAGTGCTGGATTCAACAATTTTTTTCATCCACTGGTCTGCTAATACCAAGCGATCAGGGTTACCTGCAGCGTAAATCTCCCCCAAACGGCGATGATCAACAATAACCCCACCTTCACCGAGTATTTTTTCCAACCCTGCTAATAAGTCTTCCCAAGTTTCATCATCTTTTGAGATAGTAATTTGTGTGCTATTACCTGCATCTCCTGTTGAAAGCCCGCCCACTGTGGTTTCTACTTCTGGCAATGAGACCAAAGATGCTACATTCCATCTGCGGTATGCAACTGAAGAAATAGACAGTTTGTTTGCTTTTTCTAGTTCAATACGATAACCACTCAAAGAAGATAATAATTCTAAAAATTCACTCTGAGTAAGATTTTTACCATCTATGCTAATTTTTTGATTAAGGCTAATTCCCTTTCCTTCTGTTATTATGTAGGCATCAGGAAAAACTAAATTTAACAAGTTTCTTAATTCAATATCATTAACCAAGATATTGTCTATTTTTTTATTGAGTAAATTCTCTTGTGAATTTAATACTTTGATGTAACTTTGTTGATTATCTCCATCATGTGAAGAAATTTTTGCCTTAGTTTGCTCAACACTATTATCAAAAATTTGAGATTTTTGGATCAACTCTTGACTGGTTTGACAACCATACATTCCAACAAAAACAATCAATATTAGTAGTTTAGTGATCACATTCATTAGATTTTTAATAAAGTTAAAGTGGGTTGTGGTAAGGTGTATTTATAAAATTTTGCGCGTGCTGATAAGGCTCGTGCAATGTCAATCACAGCTTGTCTTCTACTGGTTTGGACAATAACATCAATTTGAATATCATCCAGTGCTTCATCAATATTAATGGTCCAATTAGGTAGCACCTTTTTAAGCACCATAGCCAATGATTGATTATTCATATTCAAAGCAATCAAATCACTTAGTGCTACCCCTTCATACTTTAAATTGTGTGTGTTTTTTTGTACAGAGGGTGGTTTAATATTTTTTTGAGCGTGCTGGGATTCACGGTCTTGTGGTGTTTTAATTGTATCTAACGGTTGTTCTAAAATCACGGCTTGTTTTAAATTTATCTTTTTACTTATCTTTTTACTTATCTCTTTAAGAGGGGGTATTTCTTTTGTATTACTGGATACCTCTACTGGTTGCTTGGTATTATTTGTTTTGATAATACTAGAAAAAAGACCTAAACTATAATTAGCATCACTGTCTTGACAGTCAATACCTATAAAACAAGGTTTATCAACCATAGCATTGATGCCCCCTGAAAAAAAGTAAATAGTAAAAATAAATACAAGCCTGAGCAACTGCATAATGTCCGAAAGTTTGTCAAAAAAATAACCGAGTTTATTATAACAACTATATACTTTTATATTTATAAAAATAACACAAGGTCAACCAAAAAACCTTTGTATAAAATAGAAACAGCGTTAGCAGAATTGCAATTTTTATTTGATTGCAGATTTTTAAAACTAATTATGCAAAACTAACGCTAAAACCTGCATAATATTAAAAATTATTTGGAATATTGTGCTAGGTTTAAAAAAAATTATCAAACTAAAATCATTGCATTGAATATGAATATTAGATTAAATGTAGTGTTTTGATGATTATTGCTAACTTTAACACCTTTGCATAAATATAAATAACCATTAAAATGCGACCTTTTACTCATTTGTTGAAATCAACAACTAAGCAAAATTTCACTTTTTTCTAATCCTCTTGATTTATACAAAGATTTTTTACAATTTATTATTTAACTTTTTTTTGCTAATATGCCCTTTATCTCTATTTCTTATTTTCATTGGCTACTCATCCTAGTCATCGCTATTCTACCCCTGCTTTCGCCTGGATTGGAGGATGGTGCTTTTGCAGTAGAGCCTGAGGTCTACAAAACAGCAATAGCGGTAGGTTTTTCTGGTTTTTTTCTATTATTTTGGTTACTATCACACCCACTTAACAAACCCTTAACCATCGCTAAAACAAACTTTTATTTACCCATTCTAGGGTTCTTGGTGTGGAATTTTATTTCATTTTTTTGGTTAGTAGATATTGAAGCAGGTATATTGACAGTATTGCAATATCTAGCTATGTCTATTGGATTTTTCTTAATACTGGATGCTATCCATGAAAATAATAATAACCTTAAGCGATTATTAAAATTTTTGGTCATTTCAGGTTTTTTAGTCGCAGCACTTGGGTTATTGCAATACTATTTTAGAGACAGTGTAGCCATTCAAAACTTTTCAAGACAAGCTGTTGTGCCTGCTGCTAGTTTTGGCAATAAAAATATGTCATCCCAGTTTTTAGTGATGGTTATTCCCATTAGTGTGATTATGCTATGGCGCACCTATCATACTAAAAATATTATTTTATATACCCTTACTAGTGTTGTGATGTTATGGTTTTTAACTCATACTTATACACGCGGTGGTTGGATTGCTATTATATTAGAAACATTATTTTTATTGGCTTTTGTGCTATTTGATAAAATTAAAAATAAACAAAAAACTGCTGTGCAAAAACCCACTCAAACTAGTGATGGCGCGCAGGTTGCCTCAACTGGATTCAAGCGCCTTATCGTTACTATTGGTGTGGTGACTGGTTATGATGCGCAAGTTGCCCCAACGCAAAAACCCATTCAAATTAGTGATGACACGCAGGTTGCCTCAACCCAAGAACTCATTCAAACTAGTGATGACACGCAGGTTGCCTCAACGCAAGAACTCATTCAAATTAGTGATGACACGCAGGTTGCCTCAACTGGATTCAAGCGTCTTATCATTACTATTGGTATGGTGACTAGTTATGACGCCCAAGTCGCCTCAACTGGATTCAAGCGCCTTATCATTGCTATTGGTGCGGTGGTTTATTTACTAGGCATTAACTATACCCATGAGGGTTGGAAACTTAATGACAAAATTGGCACAAAAGTCGCCAGTGTCGTAGCAGGTGATGGTAATGGTCGTCTGCCTGCTTGGGCTAATACTGTCAACCTGATAAAAGATAATTGGTTATTGGGTGTCGGGGCTGGTAATTGGGAGGCAAACTACCCGTTATATTACGATTCTTCAGTCAAAGATGTTATTTACAACGAGCAAATCCGCCTAAGGCGATTACACAATAGCTATTTGGAAATGGCTTCTAATGTTGGTCTTATTGGGTTTATCTTTTTATTCTGGCTGTTATTCCTTATTGGTCAAGCTATTATCAGAATCTTATTGCCACCTGACAACCCTAATCGATATCTAGTGCTAGCATTAGGATTGGGGTTAGTTGGATTTTCTATTTCGGCTATGGTGAGTTTTCCACTTCGAGTATTTCTTCCAGGATTTTTGGTATTGGTTTATATTGGCGCGATTGCTGGTGCTTATTTGAATAGTACCACAAAAAGTATTTCTATGAACAATGATGCTGAAGAATCATCACCAAATAACAGTATTACCCAAGCGCTAACCTCATCTCAAAATTTACCTAAATTACTCCTTGCTCCCTTTATAGTGCTAGCAGTTTTATTGGCTTACATTTCTTATAGTTGGCTTGTTGCTGGACATTACCACCAAAGAGGTATTGAATATTTACACGCAGGTTATTATAAGAAATCCTTAGAGCATTCAGTGCAGTCTGTTTCACATAATCGTTTTCGGTCCAAAGCACTAGGTCTGTTAGGGGAAGGGTTAAAAAATATCAATCTATCTTTATCAATAGAATATTTAGAGCGTAGTGTTAAATACAACCCAAACAATAGTTTGATTGTCACTGCACTAGCTAATCGTTATTATAAATTAGGCGCTCAGAAACTACAACAAGGTAAAATATTAGAGGCTAAGGCTGCTTTTGATAAGCATGTACGCACTTTACAGCATTTAATTAAAATCGACAAAAGAAATGTAAAAGGACATGCACTATTGGTGAGTTTTTATCTGCAAAGCAAACAAATAGACAAGGCTAAATATCACTATGGGCAAATGCTAGAATGGCAAAAATATTTCATTGGTCGACAACATTTTGGACCTTATGATGGTCTTGTTAATGCCATTAAGGCAATGATAAAACCTTATGACAAACTTAAACAATAATCATGCTTACACCGCCCATTTCGTATCATAATTTTTGCGTGTCATTCAAAAATAAAAAATAAGGCAAATACTCGTTGTATTTAACGAATTTTTGCATAAAAAGCCTGCTATTTGCGGTTTTTCATAGTGGCTGCTTGAGTTGTTCATAGGTTGCTATAATGCATCCAAATAAGTTTTTTAAACGCTGGAATACAGATATTTATTCTATTTTTTAGTTTCTAATTCCAACGCATGTGTATAAAACTTAACCCCTCGTTCTATTTTGTCACGCCCGCTACTTGTTCGCCAACGGTTAGTATCTCTTAGGCTGTAAACACAGCCGCAATATTCTTGTTGGTAGAAATTTTCGCGTTTGGCTAATTCAACCATACGGCTACTACCACCCTCTTTACGCCAGTTAAATGTCCAATAATCTATATTCTGATAAGGGTTGGCACTACGAACACCACAATCGTTGATTTGGTTCATGTCTTTCCAGCGTGAAATACCTAGGGTTGATGAGATAAGGTTAAAATTATTTTCATGGGCGTAAAGGGCGGTGCGTTCAAAACGCATATCAAAACAAGTCGTGCATCGTGCGCCCCGTTCTGGCTCATTTTCTTGTCCTTTTACTCTTTTAAACCAATTATCACTATCATAATCAGCATCAATAAAAGGCATAGCAATTTTTTTAGCAAAGCGGATGTTCTCTTGTTTGCGTAATTCGTATTCACCAATAGGGTGAATATTGGGGTTGTAAAAGAAAATAGTTGTCTCAATATCAGACTCTTTTAAGGCTTCCATAATATCCCCTGCACAAGGGGCGCAACAAGAATGCATTAATAATTTTTGCCCACCTTTTGGGGGGTTTAATTTAGGGCGTTGATAGCCTGCTAAACTTAAATCAACTTTGGTTTTTTGCTTTCTAGTCATTTAGTTTTATAGAATTTATGGTTTTTATCCAAAAACACCAGATAAAAAGTATTTTTATCAAAGCGATAACTTATTTTTTCATGCGCTTTGTCATGGTATTCATCTGGCACAACAAAGCCAATTAATCTAGGTTTGTTTTCTAAGTGAAACCTGCACCATACAGCCTGATGAGGTATGTGCTTTGGTTGTGTAAAATCTGTGTTGCTAGGAAAACTATCATACTTTGTAAAGACAGGATACCTTCCTGCGTTTCGCTGTGACCAATATTTTAAGGGTTCTTTAGAGTGTGCTTTTAATTTATCAAATAATTTTATCAAGTCTCCATGACTCCAATCTTTAAAATCTTGCCCTGCTTTATCAACTGTAAAATATGAAAAATTAAACTTACACCTACTTGATAAATCATTATCCGGGTTGTCTAATGATTCTTTTGGTAGACTATCAAGAAAATTACTTTTTCTGTTGTTATTGTATTTAGCCATAATGGATGTTTGGTTTGCCGCCAATTTTATTGGCTCGGTAAACAGGGCTTATTGGTCTATCATTTCTAATAATGTCTCCTATAACTTCATCCAAACGATATAAAAAACTTTCGTTATCTTTTTTATTCACCAAAATAGTTTTATACTTGCCTAACCTATCCATAATATCATCATTATGGGTTGTTAAAATGAGTTGTGCATTTTTTGGGTTGGTTGCTGTATTTTCAAATAAACCTAATATTTTAGGCAATATATCTGGGTGTAAATGTATATCAAATTCATCAAGTGCTAATACTGAGCCAGATTCTAGTGCGGCAAAATATAGCACTAATCGTAAATATAAAGATTGAACCCCATTTGACTGATCATGAAAAGATAAATAGTTTTTCTTTTCATTGACTGCATAGTCAAATATTGGAAAGTACCTCACTTCTCTTGTCTCTTTGTCTGTCCTATTCATAATTTTTATATTATCAATACCTGTATCTGACTCTTTTAAAAAATTAGTAACAAAATCCAGTACCTTCTGGTTTTCTTTGTATATTTTTGATATTGTCCCATAGTCTGGGAGAGCTTCTTTATCATCCAAGCGACCAGGCGGATAAACATTGGTATGTATATTGTCAAATAAAGAGTAAATAGGCAATATTTCTTTAATATTATATTGTTGTGCAATGCTGATAATAGAGGCGTTTGAGCGGTTAATTTTAATTTGTTGTAATGCTTGAAATTCAGTTGATACCTTGGTTAAAATATCAAGCTCTCTTTTAATGATAATGTTCCAACGCGTATCTTTTTTTGATAAAGTTTCACTGATAACCTTTTCACTGATTAACGCTACTTCGTATTTATACTCAATGCCTTTATCAAGAAATATAGCGTATAAACTAATACTTTTTTGATTATCAAAAAAAGAATGTATGTCTATCTTTTGATCAGGTTTTAACTTAAGAAATGAATTAGTGATAAATATTTTTAAAAAACCTAAAGCTTTGATGATATTGGTCTTACCAGAGGCGTTACCGCCTTTTATTGCAACAATATTAGTAAAACTTTTCCCTTGTGATGCACTGTTTGGGCAAGTTTTTCCCAACCTAAGTGACATCTGAAAACCCTCTTTAAAAGAATAAAAGTTTCTAGCCCCAAATTCCAATAACATAATTTAACCCTTATAATTTACAATAGGTGAATTTTAACATTTATTTTAATATTCTGTCAGTTTTTGACAGTATTTGTTAAATATTTAAACATTTTGCTTTAATTGCTTTAACACTTCCCAGGCTTCGCGTTTTAAATCAGGGTTTTTTAGTATTTCACTTGGGTGAATACAGTCAAAAACATTGGCAGACATTAAATTAATATCTTCACTTAAAATTAAAATAGTTTTGGCTTTAAACTGGGTTTTTAAAGATTTTAATTGAGTTTTATCGATGGCGATACAATGAAAATCTGTTTGAGTTAAGCCAATAGCGCCCAACATTTTAAGTAGTAGATCAGCTTGTTTTCCTTGTTGGTGGCATTGATGATCTGGATTGTTGCTATCTTCAATGACTAAACAATTTATCTTAGAGGCAACTGGTGCTTGTTCAACGCTAGTTGATTTACCAGTAGTCGGCTGAATATCGCTTATTTGGGCACCATTTGTTTGAATCTCACTTACTTTTGAGCTAGTTGGGCTGGTTTTTGTTGCTACTGCACTAGTGGATGCTTTATTGCTTGTATTGGCAAGAGTGGTTTGAATAGTTTTATCTTTAGGCTTATTAGTTGGCCAGATTTGTTTAGCCAACCAACTAGGAATACCAAATTGCTCAACAAATCCAGACTCTAATAATTGACTCATATTTGTTTATAACTGCGGATGTGAGCGTTTTGTATTAAGCAGTGCTTTATTAATCGCAGAAATATAGGCCTTAGCAGAAGCTTTAACAATATCAACATCACTACCACTAGCACTAATTAATTGCCCTGCATACTCAATACGCACATTAACCACTCCTAATGAGTCTGTGCCGCTGGTTACATTATTAACCGAATACAAATCCAGTGATAACTTCATATCAATCAACTTATTAATTGCACTAAAGGTTGCATCGATTGCACCGCCTGTGGTGGCAAGCGCTGTTTTTTGTTCGCCTTGAATGATCAGTGTGATTTCTGATTGTGCTTTGTCATCACTCACATGTACACTTAATGCCTTAAATTCAACGACATCATCCAGAGTCTCTTGGGTTTGAGAAACTAAGATCTGCAAATCTTCATCAAAAATATGATGTTTTTGGTCAGCCAATGTCTTAAAGTTAATAAAAATTTCCAAAAAACGCTTCTCATCTAAAACAATACCCAAATCAGCCAAACGCGTTTTAAGTGCATTACGCCCAGAATGTTTACCCAAAATCAATTGATTAGCATGCCAGCCAACATCTTCAGCACGCATAATTTCATAAGTCTCCCTATGTTTTAGCACCCCATCTTGATGAATGCCTGACTCATGGGCAAAGGCATTTGCGCCTACAATGGCTTTATTAGGTTGAACAGTAAACCCTGTAATACTAGAAACCAACTTAGAGGTTGCTAGAATATGTTGGGTATCAATATTGGTATCACAATTAAATACATTTTGTCTAGTGCGAACTGCCATAACCACTTCTTCAAGCGCGGCATTACCTGCTCGTTCACCTAGCCCATTAATCGTACATTCAACTTGTCTTGCCCCTTGTAGCACTGCAGAAAGAGAATTAGCCACCGCCAAACCCAAATCATTATGACAATGAGTAGAGAATATGGCTTTATGCGCATTAGGAATGCGTTCAATCATTTCTGCCATTCTATTGCCAAATTGATGGGGTACGCTATAACCAACGGTATCAGGAATATTGATGGTACTTGCTCCAGCATCAATAGTTGCTTCAATAATACGGCATAGAAAATCTATATCAGAACGGCCTGCATCTTCAGGTGAGAACTCTACATCGCCACATAGGTTTCTAGCGCGTTTAACTGCATGCACTGCTTGAGCTAATACAGCTTTTGGCGTCATATTCAATTTCTTTTGCATATGAATATCAGAAGTCGCAATAAAGGTGTGTATACGCGCAGATTTTGCCCCTTTTAAGGCTTGTGCGGCTCTATCAATGTCTTTATCTAATGCTCTAGCTAGTGAACAAACCGTACTGTCTTTAACCGCATTAGCAACAGCTTGAACAGATTCAAAGTCCCCTACTGAAGCAATCGCAAATCCTGCTTCAATAATGTCAACACCCAATTCATCTAAACGTTTTGCAATAACTAATTTCTGTTCTGTATTTAGTT
>WASV01116442.1_pt1 | contig 13889 bp, 19 predicted proteins | sample 5698531 | NCBI WGS metagenome assembly WASV01 (sample SAMN11175559, study PRJNA528189) | sponge metagenome | isolation source: marine sponge | host: Myxilla | place: Antarctica: Western Antarctic Peninsula, King George Island | collected 2013-01 | reverse complement strand
AAACTCAACCCGATGGTGCCGGGCAGATGGTGCCGGGGCGATACTACCGGGCAATTCCCAAATTCAACCCACCACCGTCCGCCCACCATCTACATTGATCACTTGTCCGGTTATAAAGTCGCTATCAGCGAGCAAAAATTGTACGGTTTTAGCGATGTCTGCTTACGCCACCTTCACGTTTTAATGGGGTGCGAAAAATCACTGTTGACCGTAATATAAACTGGATTAATATTCTGGTCGTGCATCTCTGCAGCACGACCCGGACGAGCATTGCATGGCCCACCTGGACGACTGTCGCCAATACAGTTACAGGGGTTGGCTGCATAAGACGCAAGCGGAATCAGACAAAAAATACAATCGAAACTATTTTTCTTACGTTCATGCAGGTTCTCCATTAAAAGTTCTAACGCTTTGCTAAGCGGCGCTTGCGGGCTGGGAGCGTTTGCGGGAGCAAACGGGAGCAGCATGCAAGCGTCCGTTGCAGCAATTTGTTAGGCAATTATGGTTTTTTGACATCAAGATCCTTACAAATTTTATTTGCCATTAAGTTTTTAATTTCGTTATGTCTTGGAATGGCAGAAATTTTTCCTGAAATCATATGTTTCCAAATTGAATGCCGACTGCCTTCTCTCAGCAACTGGCACTGATTTTTTACTAAATGGCGAATTAACGCACTTCGTTTCATACAAATAGAGGAATTTCTTCATAGTCATTTTTTGCTTGTTTTATTGCGTCTTGGCGATAAATTTCTAGAATGTCTTTAGCAACTTCGCGTAAACTTTCCATAAGTTCGTTTTTGGTTTTTTCCTGTGCATTAGCACCAGGAATTTCCTCAATCCAACCGATGAACCAATCATCTTCCTGTTTTATAATCGCCGTGTATTTATTTTGGGGTTTCATAATGTTCTCTTATTAACTGGTTGTAAAATCTAACTATCCTGCAACAATTTTATGCTATTTTTGCACTTGCTCCGTATAGCCTTCTGCTTTTAAGCATAATTTAATTAGCTCGTTCCTTCTCATTGCTTGATCAAGAGATTGACCAAATCCACTGCTATAGCTGTAATCCACATTTTGAGTAGATGCCGTAGCTTGATACTCACATTTGGCAAGGTCTTTTTTCCATTGTACTTGAGTTAACTTTGGTTTAGTCATTATCCTTTTCTGATTTTATCTTTATGTCACTGCAGCTTAGCTTTTTAATTAGTTGTTTGAAAAATTTTTTATCATCGCGGCTAACCCTTCGCCCAAATATAACTTCCTTTATTTTTATAGGTACGAATTTTTTGTATTGAACAAAAACTCTATGCTCTTTTTCGTAATCCCATATTTCTAACTTGTGAGAAAGAATACACTTAGCTGCTTCTGCTGGCTCGTGTTCAAATTTTTGTGTTAGATCACTTAAGCCGTTATATTCTATCGGAACGATTTTATAATCGGGATTGTCAATTTCAACACCAATAGCTATACCGTTATGACCATTTGCGTAGTGTGCCCACATAAGAGCGTTATCGCTAACTTTGGATAAAGAAACTATATGGTAAGAATCTTTTTCATCTTTCAAAGCAGATTTGAATTCAGAGCTAAGTTTGCCTGAACGGTAGAAGTAATGACCTTCCATTGGGTCATTCATACTAGTATAGGGAGCAGCATAAAGCCGTTGGTTTAAAAAAATATCTAGTAAAAACCTTATGTTATCCAAACTTCGATATTTATAGTAGATCACGAATCACTCCTTGACGCATAACGCCTCGCATCAGCGGTCCAGCTTCGCTGGGTCCGTCTGCATGCGTTTGTTAGCTGTCTTATCTAATTCCACTTTTTGTCTAATAATGCTCTCGCTTCATTCGCGATAGAAAGCATACATTCCTCTGCTGAAACTATGCTGCTAATTAAACCTGTGGCCTCACCAACAAATGTATTGGCTATATCTGTATTTCCTTCCAGCCATGCATCCGACCATAGTTTTGCTTCAGCGTCGGCAACCTTTATTAGTTCGTCGGTTCGATGATGCCATCTATCCGTAAACTTATTTTCTAGTACTCGGGCTGTGTAGCGGCTTGGCCAGTCAAGATGGCGAGCAATATCCATGACAGAAGATCGCACTGTCATGTCTCCTGTGGCGGCTAATGCTCTGTTATGCATATTTGGGTGTACGAGAGCTTCGTGGGTGGCCCAAAATCTTGATCCTATAACGACGCCGTCGGCTCCTAACATCAATGCGGCTGAAAGACCTCGGCCGTCGGCAATACCGCCTGCAGCGCAAAGCAATGCCTGAGGATGGTGAACAGCAATATAGTCAGCTACTTCGGGTACAAGCGTAAAGGTTGCTCTTTTCTCCCCATGACCGCCAGCTTCAGTACCTTGCGCTACGATTACGTCTGCTCCGATATCAAGTGCATTTTTCGCGTCGGCCAAGGTTTGAACCTGACAAATCAGAGTGATATTTGCGTTTTGAATTTGCTTGGCAAATGGTCTGGGATTCCCAAAGGATAAAAATATTGCCTTCGGTTTTTTGTCGATAACCATTGGCAGTAGATCGGGTTTCTTTTTTAGAGACCAGGTTATTAGTCCACAACCAACCGGTGTAGGGTGGGCAAGATCAATTTGATTTATGATCCATTCTTTGTCGCCATACCCGCCCCCAATCAAGCCTAGTCCACCTACCTTGCACACTGAAGAGGCTAGTTTACCACCTGCTGCAATAGCCATTGGCGCTTGGATAATTGGATAATCTAGATTGAGTTTTTCTGTAAGTTTTGTATTTATCATAGTTATTTCCGTATGACTGAAATCAGCTAACGCCTGAATTCACCTGCCGTGTAAGCGGTCAGGTGGAGTGATTTGTTAGAGTGCAGAATTTCTGCACCCACTCCTTCTTTATACTCCCAAAACTCAACATCCTTTGGTACTAAATGCTTATATGTTCGTAAATAATACTGTGCTAAAGTTTCTTTTCTTTTTTCGCTGTAATCATATAAAACAAACATAATTTTCCTAAAATTATTTGGTGATGCAACAAAATAATACATTGCCTCATTCCATACGGTCATTTTTGCACAAAAGACGACAGCTTTGGCACGTCCGATGCAGCGAATTGTTATGTTTTTTATTATTTAACATAGATAGCCTTCCCCTTTGCTGTTTTTGTTTCCTCGGTGTCAGCATAAAAAAATCCTCCAGATATGAATCCAGCAGTACTGCTTGATCTTTCACCGCTTGAAAGAAGAATAACGCCATTAGCTCCAATTTTTGCAGCCTGTTTCTTTAACTCTTCAACTGTTCTATTTTGAGCGGCTTGAGAAGAAAATTCCACTTCACTAGATGCTTCAACTAATCCGATAATTTCATAATCACTTGGAGGTTCAAGATATATCTTCACGTCGGTTGAACTTATAGGCGCTCTTTGTATTCCAGTAACTATTGACGAGCCAGTCGCGCAACCTATCAAGACAGTCAATAAAGAAAGAGTCACGAGATTTCTAATAATTTTCATTTTTCACTCCATTGCAGAAACATAACGTTTGAAATCACCTGACGCGTAAGCGGTCAGGTGGAATGATTTGTTAGGAATTGTTTTATATTTTGACACTCGCATAATATTCTATAACACTTTTTATTTCATCATCGTTGCATTTATAGCGTTCATTTTGGTCGTTTTTGTTATTCAATGGTAAAGTTTCTTTTAGAAAATCGTTAATACCTCTTTTAACTCCATCGCAACCTACTAAAAAGTTTCCTGCTTGTATATTGATTTGCAATGTTGCAATATCTATATTAATTTTTTTCAACAGCACCATTACCTCTTGCCCATTGTTTTTTACTCTCTCGCAGTTTTAATATGGTGGCATTGTTATTGGAATTTATTTTATCTACAATTTTCTTAACTATATTTTTGCGTATTTCTGTATTCATTTTTGGCAATCCTAACTATTATTAGGTTTTCTTATTTGTAACTTTGAAGGGTGTCTTTCTGTAAAGTTCTATGATTTTTCTCTTGTATTAGAAAAGTTTGATGGAGTAAAAGGTATCGGAACAATCACTGCATCTACTGCTTGACCGATTTTTTCGCTGTAGTCATCAGGCAGTTGTACTCTATATTTTTTACCATAATTGCCGATTGGAAAACCTTGAGCATTTAAGCTGCCATCAAAAGGAACATATCCCATTGCAATATTCTTTTTAATCTCTGGATGATACCATGGAGAGGTAACAAAACCACAAGCTTCATCTGAATCAGTTGGTAAAATATGCCAAAAGTCTGGAGCAAAATCTTCAATCGGTTTGCCACCCATTTCTAGACCAACTAATTGTAGTTTATAAGGATTTTGAAAACTTTGTAGTTCGACTTTCATTTGTTGCAGAGCTTCTTTGCCGATGTAATCTGTTTTCTTGTTCCAGTTCCCAGCGGTTGTAAGTGATACTTGATAACCCAAATTACATTGGAAAGGGTTGTGTTGGTTATCCATATCTTGACCCCAAGAAAGAATGCCTGCTTGAATTCGGCGACAATGGGGTGGTGCTGTAACCATCAATTGATATTTTTTTCCAGTTTCTAAGATGGCATACCAAACATCTTCAGCGTGAAGAGTAGAGTCAAGTAAATAAATTTCAAAGCCCGCTTCTCCAGAAAAACCGGTCTGTGAAATAAAACAATCATGACCAGCTATTTTAGTTTTAATAATGCCGTAATAGGGAAGATTATCTATATCAGCCTCATTATTGATGAGATCTTTTATTAACGCGAACGATTTAGGTCCCTGAATTTGTAAAGGACAAACATCTATTTCATCAATAGTAACATCAAATTTTTTATTGTGATTAACGCCTTGAAGATACATTCCTATATCAGAATCAGCCAAAGAAAACCAAAATTCATCCTGAGAAATTCTGAGCAAAACGGGGTCATTTAATACGCCACCTTCTGAGTTACACAAGGTAACATATCGTCCACTCATTGGCTTTATGACGCTGGCATCACGTGTAATGACATAATCAACAAACTTTTCTGCATCTCGACCTTTCACCATTATTTGACGCTCAACAGCAACGTTCCATAGCGTAACATGATTCTTGAGTGCTTGGTATTCAACCATCGGGCCACCGTCTTCTGGTTTAACATAACCAAAGGGGTGATAAATACGATTGTATATGGTAGCTCTCCAAGCTCCAGCTTCCAGAGAAAGATGCCAAAAAGGAGATTTTCTAACCCTAGTAAATATGAGCATTTCAATCGGTGTTTTACCCGACTGCCTTAAGTTGTATGGAACACGCCTGTCAGATTGATCCACAGATGTAACATGATTGACTGCTTTCATATCATTTATCCTTCTTCATGGGTTTTTGATTTTGTCGGGTTATAAAATGGGGTCTCGACTATTTCGGCAGTAAGTTCAGCATCTTCTGTTTCAATCAACAGCTTCTGCCCTATGGTGCAAAAATCTTTATCAACATGAACCAGTGCCAAAGACTTATTCATTCTAGCAGACCAACAAGGGCTGTTTACCGTGCCAATTATTTGCTTGTTATCCAGCATAATATTTTCACCACCCATAAGGCAATCATTATGATTGACAACAATTCCGGCATACTTAAAACGTTCCTTACCTTGTGATTTTAAGACGGCATCTCTCCCTCTAAAATCAGGTTTTTTCTTGTCAATCGTCCAACCCAAGCCGACTTCCCAAGGAGAATGTTCAGCCATCATATCGTACCCAAAAAACAACAGCCCCGCCTCAATACGCACTTTATCCAAACTGGTGAAAGAACAAGCTATAATGCCTTGTGACTCACCTTCGGATAATATGTTGTCCCAAATAGTGCATGCTGAATTAGCATTAACAAAAATTTCATAACCTCTTTCGCCAGAATAACCTGTTCTGGATATTAAACATTCCTCGCCAAATAAAGTAGTCTGCTGTTGGTGAAAGTATTTCAATTGCGACAAATCTAAAGGAGAGAACTTATCAAGGAAAAACAGCGCCTTAGGACCTTGAAGAGAAAGATTATGCAAATCATCATCTAATACTATATTGACATCCTTTCCCTGCGCTGATTCCTGTAACCTTTCCATAGTTTCGCCACTGCCATGCACAACTAACCATTCAGTACCATTATTGTAGATTATTGCATCATCACATACTGTCCCCGATGTTGTAAGAACACTGCCATATGCCGACTTTCCTGGATAAATTTTGCTCAAATCTCGAGTAAACATATGATTGATCACTGCCAGTCCATCTTCTCCTTTTACTCTAACTTTTTTTAATCCAGACATATCAAAAAGACCCGCAGACTCTCTGATTGCATTGTGTTCAATATCGGGGTCAGTGTTATAAGACCAAGCTGTTCCCATACCGTTCCAGTCCTCAAGTGCCGAACCTAAAGCTCTATGTCGACTGGCAAGTGCCGACAATCTTGATAGTTCTTTTGTCATAGTATCTCCTATTTTGAATATAAAGTTAAAAAATATAAGATTGAATGTTCATCGTATATCGAAACAACTAACATCTTACAAACAAACCTAACGCTGAGTTCACAGGAGTTTTGGGTTAGAGTGTAACGGCGACCCAAAACCTCCTTGTGTAACGATTTGTTAGCCCCCCATTCTTATTTGTAAGATGATACCTAGTCACGCAATATTTCATCCAAACGTGTTTGCCATCCTTATTCCGAATGATTTGAAGTAATCAAGTACCTTAAATGGATTTCTTGAAGTTGTTATACAAAATCTGAACATCACGTAAAAAAACAGACATGTTCGCACCTGCCTCAGCCTTCATAGTTGTTATAGAATTCGCCCCAATGGTTGATACGAGTGCTTCATAATAAGCAGGCACTGCTGCCCAGTTATCAATGGTGTCAGGTTCGATTTCGACATGATATTGCATTGACCAAACATGTGAACCAATCCGCATTGCTTGAATTGGGCAAAGTTCAGATCGGGCTAAAACAACCGCATCATCGGGGGGCTGAGCAACACGAACTGAATGCCATTGCAGACATTTTGTTTTTTCAGATGCGCCACGGAATAGCGAATCCTCTCTTCCCTGATCCGTTAACTCAATTTCAAGTACACCAATTTCAGGCGGTTTTTGTGGACCACAGGTACCGCCAAGCGCGTCTGCAAGCAATTGATGTCCTAAACACAAACCAAGAAATGGTTTATCTAATACACGCACCCATTCTCGAATAGCAGCCTTTTCAGAGACAAGCCATGGGTATTGTTCGACATCCCAGACATCCATTGGCCCACCCATGACCCAAAGGGCATCATAGCGGTCCAGCTCTGGAATTGGCTCGCCACGATGAAGGTTAACAGCATCCCATTCAATCTGGTCTTCTGCAAGAAACTTTCGGAGAGAGCCGGGATGTTCACAATCAATATGTTGGAAAACGAGTAAACGCATTTACAGATCCTTTGTTAAAACGGATTCTTGGGGGCTAACGCCTTGCTAAGGGGCGATTTTGCGGCGAAGCCGCGCTTAAAATTGTCCCGCTTGAGCAACTTGTTAGCTGCTCTCATTTAACCGATTTAGTAAAAATTCGGCCACAATGCCAACGGACTCAATTATGCTATGAGATTCCTCTGAACTTAAGGCTGTAATGCATAACTTTCCGTGGCCTGTACCTTCTTTGTTCCGAACCATGTTGATACTAGTAGCCATTTTAAATAATGCCCTCTCATAGTTCTTTATTGCAGGTTCATTAGTGGCTACAGGTGTTTCCGGCGTGGCCATATTTAGTGCAACATATGCCTGCCCAAATAAAGTGGGAAAATTGGCAGTGGCAGGATGGGTACCAAACTTTGTTTGAATAATATGCTTTGCTGTAGCCTCCAAAAGGTCTTTGCCAGTGCCGGATAATAATGCGGCATCCTCTGAGCCTCGCTTAGCGCGTTGAGCATATGCCTGTAGAGATTCAGTCAGGTGCTTGCCTCTAAGAGTATCTAAAACCTTTGGACGGATATCTCCGGTCTCTGATAGTGAAAAATTTTCAGAATCAAATGCGCTTATAGCGTTAAGGATTTGCTCTTTACCCACAAAATTTGGCGATGTATCTCTAAATCCACCTACAGCACTGACCTGTGAAAGCAGAAGCCCTATAAGTTGGCCGCCTGCTGAGGGATTTTTTTCAAGGGACCAATTGAGAATGGCTCGGACTCTTTTGGCTTTACCGACAGATTGCCCCTGAAATTTGGGGTCAGCTTTAGTTAAGGCAGCCTTTTTAATCTGAACATCAAGGTCGGAATGTGTTGGTTCTCTAGACTCAACTTGAGCATCGTCAACGAGCTTAGAGACTGCCACAATTATTAAGTCTGATATTGGTAATTCCATTTTCTCTCAAAATACTCCGATGTGGTTTTTGGCAGCTAACGCTTTACTAAGCGGCGCGAAATTGTTGGCTAAAATTGCGAGGAACGAAGCTAGCCAACTGTTTAGCGTCCGTTTGAGTAACTTGTTATAACGCAAGTTACCCCGTTAATTAGCGTTTAATTCTTTTTCTATTTCAACACCTTCAAAATAAAGTTGTGCAAGATTAAATTGAGCGAGGAGAGCATCACTGTTTTGATTGAAGTAGCCAGTTTTTCCAGTAGCTCCAACTATTTGGCCATTAGCCCAATCTCCTGATGCCGTTTGTGCCGCTGCCTTTTGATACCAGTATAAGGCAACTTTTTTATCTTTTTCAACTCCCCAACCATTTGCATAGAAAATACCTAAACGAAGTTGAGCCCACGGTTGACCTTTTTCAGCGTAAACTTTTGCGGTATCGAATGCCTGTTGATAATTCCCTGTAGTCCACCCAATATCTGTGGTTCTTTCTCCAACGTTTGGATTCGGTCCGGCACATGCAGTTAGGAGAATAGATATGAATAGTATTGAAAACTTTTGACGCATGCTGAATCCTTTTTTTGCGTTATAACGTTTGAATTCAACGGCTGGCGTAGCCGTCCGCTGGAGTGATTTGTTATATTTTTTATTCTGGGGCTAATGGGAATATGAACTGTCCACTCTCGGAATCTAAATATGGTTCCTTAACGATGCACCATTTGCCAGAATAGTAGTAATCTTTAAACAAATGTATATTAATATCTTTATTCTCATACGCATCGTATAAATCTTTATTGCCGTATATTAACTTTTGTTCTCTTCCACCAGTGTTTTGCCCCCGATAATAGATAGTACCATCTTCTTCTGTGTCCTGATACTCTTTTTTTTCCGAATTATTAAAGAGAACTATATCGCCTGACTGTGTTTTGTGTATACCAGCGTTGCCTTTATAGTCAAAATTAAAAATATCATCAAGCTGTTTTCGTGAATATCTTTTGCCTTTATTCAATTTTATTTTAGATGTAGATTTGATAGTTGAAGAATTATCTATTTTGCACAAGCGGCTTACATCACTAGCTATTTCCCTATAAAGTTCTACGCCTGCGTCTTCATTTTTAATGTATATACCCATTTCTTCATTATTTTGCTGGCTAAACTCGTAAATGTTCAATCTTGTTATTATTACCTCACTTTCGTTCATATAACACTTGGCATGTAATGTAGGAACATCAAGAATATTGGTTGCGTAATTGGTTAAATCTTCTTTCAAATCTTTTTTCCTGCAGACCATATCAATATGTACAGCACCTTCCTTTTTCTCTTTTAACAACGTTTGAATTCTTTTTTGCAATTGAATGTAAGGCGAAATAAGTACAATTCTTGTGGTTGCGTTTTTTAGTAAATTCTCTAGATAGTAATTTACACCTTGAGTTGTTAGATATTTAATCATTTGCAAAATTAGCCTGTTGCTTAAGAAATATAACGCCTGAAATCACCTGACGCGTTAGCGGTCAGGTGGAATGATTTGTTATGAATTTTTATTAAATTCATTTTTAATATTGGCATTTTTCTCTAAAATATCCGCTATTTCTCTAGGATTGTAAAATTTATTAGTTGGTATTCTAATAAGTGGATGATGTGTATTTAGTGCATCATTTACATATTTATCCCGCTTAATTCTTTTTGGTTGGCTATGTGACGAATCATCTAATTCAATAACTGCTAATATCTTAGTTGCAGTATCAGTTATAACAAAATCCATTCTTTTTGAATATGCCCTAGATTTATCTTTAAAGTTAATTGGGTCAACGATAGCTATTAGTGATGTTTGACAGTGAATTAAATATTTATCTTTATTAAGTACTTTTTGTAATGTAAAAAGCAACTTCTTTTCATTTTCTGTTGCCAAATATTCTTGTTTTTTATGTTTTATTGTCTCGGTAAATGTTGTTTTTTTCTTGGCGGGTCTTAATTTATTCGTGAGCAGAAAAAAACCAATAACAAGCAGTAGTGCGATAATTATTTCCATTGTTTCCCCATATTATTCATAACGCCCTGCTCAGCGGCGTGGTGAAGATGGCTGCTTTTGTGCGGTCTTTTTGCACAAAAGAAGACAGCTTTGCCACGTCCGCTGGAGCAACTTGTTAGGGCTATCCACTTTCACGAGCAGCATCATATTCCTCAAACATTTCATCCCAATGTATTAGAGGATAAGCTTTCTTGATATTATCTTGGAACTCTTCGGTTGAAATAGTTTCATGAGTTACTGCTTTAATTATGCAACTGAGGGACATTGCCTTTGTGATGTCACTAGCGGATGGAAAAATATCATCTAGCTTTAGCTTCAGGTATTTTTCTACCTGTGCATTCGTGGGATTGTCTCCTTGAATTTGCCCAGATAAATCATCTGGTGGGTTTTCCTTAACAGCAGGAGTAAGCATTTTCATTAACCTGTCCCTTGCTTTTTCGATCTCTCCTTTTAGATTACTTTCAATTTTTATTTGAAATTCATCAATATCATTTTTTAGTGCTTCAATCCCCTTATTAAACTTTTCTTTCTTTGATTTTAATAAGATGTTTCCATATTTAGGAATTGACTTTGTGTAGGATTTTTTTAATTCATTAAGTTTATTTCGTATCGAATCACCGGATAGAGAACTATCTTTTTCAATGATATTAAACCCAGCCTTTAATTGTTTTTTTGTTGTTGAATCTGCCTTCCCAACTAACCCAACTAATAAATCCGTAGGTATTGAAACAGTATGTCTTTGAATCTCACACCCCTTTAATTTCACTTCAACAAATTCAATAGTTGTGCTAAAAACCTGAACTCTTCGTGCTACATCAAACTTCTGGGGTGGATTTTCATTTATAGCCTTATTTACTTCTTTCATTTTGGCTTGGCTTACTTGAGTTGCTCCTATTTCTATTCCCTGAGTATGCTCTTGTTTGTTCTTAGGGTGTGTTTTTGGAATTATTGCGCCTATAATATCTTCAACCTGCCCAGACGCTGCTTTTATGGCATTAGGTTGAGCTAACTTCCTTTTACCAGATTCAATTAAAAGTGGAGTTGGGGTGAATATCAACCCCTCATCGTCGTATATTAACGCACCAATACGTATACCATCAGCATCCTTTATTGATATACCATTTTCTGTTAACAAAGTAATTCCATCGGTATTACCGTAGCCGTAACGCAATGCACTTTCTGAAATATCGAGCAAGACTGATACATTATCTACACCAATTTTTTTCGATATGTTTATTAACGCACTCGCTATTACCTCATCTAACCCAGGTGACACATATATAACCCTTGAATGTGCTGAATGAATCGCGTCAGCTAGGTGTTTTGGGTTTATGTTTAAAAATACTGTCATATCACTCCTTTTGTTTGACAAGCCTAACGCCAAGCTCAGCGTGCGGCGTAGCCGTCCGCTGGAATGATTTGTTATACGCTTTCATTAGCAAACTGATTGATAAACTGATGTTCATCTGATTTAACACTCAAACTTTCACCACCATTTCTAATAACTATCTTATTTGTCCAAATATCTAATTTCCAATGCTCACCTTCTTTCTTGTTTATCATCATATTATTTTGAGATAACAAGGGAAATAAATTTTCCATGTCTACAAAATAGTTTTTTCCATTAGACAATCTAAAAGTAGCAATTGCGATTTGATATTGTTTTAAAAGTTCTACTTGTATTTTTGTGAAATCAACCCAACCATTGCCACGAGGATATATTTTTGAAGTAGGCATAATGACAACAATGGATTTTCTATATTTTATTTTGCCATCATAAATAATCTTTTTATGAGAAATTTTTGAAAGATGAATATTATATTCATTTTCAAAAATTGCTACGATACTATTGATGGTTGTTTTAGGCATGTTATTCCTTTTATTGCGTATAACGCCTCAATCAGCCGCCGCGTTAGCGGTCAGGTGGAGTGATTTGTTAGCCATAACTATGGTACATTATGTCAGTAATGCTTTTAAGATGACCAATGCAAAACCTGATAAAGCTAAAGTAATAACGGTAATACGAGTAAGCCAAACCATATCGCCTAAGTTGTTCTTCGTAACCTTCAGTCTCACTATTAATATGGTAAAAAAAGCTGTTAAAAGAATCAATTTAAAAATAACATGAACAACAAATGTTTCAATTCCTCTTTGATTGATTTTTTCCTCCGTGAGTATTATTCCGAAGATGTTCGCGTTGTTCACCGCGTTGTTCACTATGTCTGTCATTGCACCTAACCCAGCCCCTAAAGATGTAAAAATCACCAACGATATAAGGGACATGAACCAAATATATTTAAAGTGCCGATTGTTTTTTGTTTCTGTACTGCATGTAGTACAAGTAGATTTTGTTTTTAAGAATGACCAAATGATAAGCCAAAAAGATATTACAAGCGAAGCAACTACATGTGACCAATAAGCACTTCTTAAATGAATAGTATCACTCTTACATATCTCACAATGTGCGATTATTTTTTTGTTTAAAATATTTTTCATTTTTTTCTGATTCACTTTATGGCTAACGCTTGAATTCAGCGGTCGGCTGATTTGGGCGTTAGGCATACTTTCTACAAATGTTACTCTGACTCTTTTTGAAACGAGCATGTAAGGAATCCAAATGACACCAGGAAAGAGTGACTTCATAAACTCTTTTGTTGTTTCTGGATCGAACATTGGCTCACCAGGAAATACTTTAGTTACAAGCCAAGCGTCCAGTAGGATAAATATCAGGGATGCCCCTATAATGCCTATATACAGTTTTGGAAATAGATAATGCTTCGAAAAGAATAAATATATTAGATAAATAGAAGCGGCAACTATTATTGTGTTGACGGTGATTTCACCTACTAGCAAAGAACTAAAATATGGATTATAGACTTCAGAGCCTGCTGTAGTTAAGGCTTCCCAAGTTCCATCTTCAAAGATTGGTTTGTACCTTGGGACAAGCGTAGCAAGCAACCCGATGGGGCTTATTACAATTCCAAGCCCTACCAAGATCAGCCAACCGCCTAGTCCTTTTAAGTCATTATTATCAGTCATCTTCTATTTTCCTATTGGTTTGCCTAACGCCTTGCTAAGCGGCAGGCAAAGTGACTAGGCTTTTGTGCGATAATTTGCGAAGCAAATGCACAAAAGCCTAGGCGCTTTGACTGTCCAGTGGAGACGCGTCTTTTTGCGCCGGAATGAGGCTTGAGCAACTTGTTAGGTGATTGGTGGTTCATGCGTATTCGTCCCACATTTTCGTATACATTGGCACCATCAATAAAGGCAACAAAAACAAATCTGGCGCAAAAATTAGAATGAGTATTACGCCAAGAACTGATCCAAAAATAAAACCAAACCAGAAGACAAAGCCAGTAATAATTAAGCCTGTAACAATAATATTCCATAGCAATCTAAACGGGAATAATATGATGTTCTCTAGCATTTATATTCACCTAACGCTTAAATTCAGCCGACGCTGTAAGCGGTCGGCTGGAATGATTTGTTAGGTGTATATTCGCTGACGGGCGGGATACCTCCCAGCCTGC
>WASV01061048.1_pt1 | contig 13901 bp, 12 predicted proteins | sample 5698531 | NCBI WGS metagenome assembly WASV01 (sample SAMN11175559, study PRJNA528189) | sponge metagenome | isolation source: marine sponge | host: Myxilla | place: Antarctica: Western Antarctic Peninsula, King George Island | collected 2013-01 | reverse complement strand
TTGATGATTTAGCCAAAAAGTCCGAACAGAAAACCTTAGTCAGTAAGGGGGGTGAATTAGACCATTTGGGTTTATTTTTTTAAATCAACTGATAAGCTAGGCTGCTCAGTTGGGGTGCATTTTAAGACACAAAAGACTGCAATTGTTGTTTAAGGGCTGGGGTGTTATCTATAAAATTCATCCCTATGCCAACTATGGGGCCAATAATAGAGTTTTGAGTTTGATTGAGGTGATAAAAGGCGCTCATCGTGGTGGACATAAGTTGATTATGCGGTTTTCTAATAGATTCATAGCGTGCTAAGTAGCGTAGGTTATTAGCCGACTTATTAGCCGTACTTAGTTGCTTGGCCAAACAAGCCACATCTAACAATCCTAAATTAACCCCTTGACCTGCTAAAGGGTGAATACTATGAGCAGCATCGCCTACTAAAACTAGGTTTGGCTTGACATATTGTTTGGCGTGTTTTTGAATTAAGTTAAAGGCTTGAGGGGTACTTTTTAGGCTTAGTTGCCCAAAATGATATTGAATAACTTGTGATAATTGGGTGCAAAAATCAACCTCATTTAAGGCGAGTAGTTCATTTGCTTTGTCATTATTACACGACCAAACAATAGAACATACCGTATCAGAAATAGGCAAAATAGCCACAATGCCTTGTGCATCAAACCATTGATAGATACTGCTGTTAAAAGATACTTTGCTTTTTATTAATGCCACAATGCCTTTTTGGGCGTAGTTATATTGCTGTGTTTGAATGTTGGATAATTTTGCGACCAATGAATTAGCCCCGTCCGCGCCAATAAGTAAATCAGCGGTTATGGTTTTTTGATTAGATAGAACGACCTGATAACCGTTTTTTATGGTGTGTAAGTCTTGTAATTTATCCTCAATAACAGCAATATTGGTTTGTTGGATTTTTTGATGTAAGGCATCAAGCATACAATCATTTTCAATAATATGCCCTAAGTGTGGTGCGCAAGAGGCATTATTTTGACTGCTTTTTTGGCTATTTTCTTGAAAACTTAAACTAGCAGGCGCAGTGTTGTCCCATACTTTGGTGGCGGTATAAGGGGTCTTTGTGTTAATATTTTCCCAAATGCCAATTTCTTTAAATAGCTGCTCACTGGCTAAAGTAATGGCACTAACTCTTGTACTCATGTCAGTATTGGGCTTATTACTGGTATTTGTTTGCGGGTTAATTAAACCAATGCGATAGGGTGTTTTTTTTGCTAATAGACATACTAAAGCACTGCCAACAATCCCAGCACCACTGATTAAAATATCGTAATTGAGTTGTTTTTTATTCATATTAAAATAATATTTCTAACCTCAAACTTTTGTAAAGGTATTTTAGATAGTTTACAAGGCAGGCTTTAAAAATACGCACGGAGTTTATGTTTTATGAATAACTCAGTATTTTTTAAGGGCCAACATTTTAAAAACTCAAAACAATCAGTAAGATTTTAGCCAGAAACCGTCATATTTTCAATCAAAGTCGCCCCTACTTTGATTTTATTTCTATCATCACAATCATGACCAATAACAACCATATTATTGAGCATATCTTTAAGGTTACTCGCAATGGTAATACCAGATACTGGGTGTTGGATTTGTCCGTTCTCCACCCAAAAACCAGCCGCACCGCGAGAATAATTGCCCGTGGTAATATTGATGCCTTGCCCCATAAGTTCGGTAATAACTAGACCTTTATCCATGGTTTTAATCAGTTGAGATAACCCATGTTTCACAGTAGAGGCAACATAGCAATTACTCAAGCCTCCTGAATTTCCTGTGCTTTGTCTGCCTAATTGGTTGGCACTATATTGCCCCATAATATAAGTTTGCACCATTCCGTTTTTAATCAAAAATTGGTTTTGTTTTAGCACACCATCACCATCATAAGCTCTTGAACCTAGGGTTGCGACTTGGTTTGGACGCTCATCAATGCTTAGCCAATTTGGGGCAATGGATTTATCCAAGGTGTCTAATAAAAAAGTGGTTTTTTTATATTGTACACCACCGCCTAAACCACTTAAAATGTTCCCAAAAAAACCTGATGCCATTTTTGGGCTAAAGATAATAGGGCAGGTACGTGAGGCCAGGGTGGTTGAGCCTAATTTTTCTAAAGCGTGGTTAGCGGCCTGTTGTCCGATGCTTTGAGCCTTGTTGAGTTTGTGCCAACTAATGGCGTTGTGATAATCATAAGCGGTGTGCATATCGCTCCCTACACCAGCGATTACACTACAAGATAAACTATGGCGACTTAATCGGCTATGGCACAACAAATCATGTGAATTAGCATAATAGCCATTGCTATAAAAACTGCTTAATTCTGCCCCCTCTGAATTATTAATATTGAGGTTATCTAACGCAGTTGCTTCACAAGTATTGGCTAACTCAATCATAGTGGCAACACTTGGCATATCAGGGTGATACAACGCCAAATCAGGTGCTTGAAATGCTAACCTATCTTTAGGTGCTAGTCCACAATAGGGATCTGCTTCGGTATATTTAGCAATAGATACAGCAGAGGCAACTAAGTTATTGATGCCTTCAATGCTTAAATCTGAGCCACTGGCGTAGCCACTTTTTTGCCCGTTATAAACGGTAATACCAATATTAGTATCTAAATATTTTTGCAAAGATTCGGTTTTACCTAGACGAACACTGCCCGATATACCTTCTGTTTGAGCCAATTCAAGCTCATAACCGCTCACTTTATTTTTTTTTAAGGCATCAATGGCGATTTGAATATTAGACTCTAAGGCAGGGTTAATAGAATTGTTCATACAGTTGGTAGTAGGGTTAATAATAAAGGTTGTTGATGAAGGTTATACCAAATTTAAAAAATTAACTTTCTAATTGAGCAAGCCCGGCTCGCTCAATTAGCTTGCTTGTAACATTATTAGTGTTAGTTGTTGGGTGATTGTTGTGGTTGTGGCTTGAAAATAAGGACATCATCAGTAAGTTTAAGCCAAATACAATCATCAAAACACCCACAATTTTTCGCACCCAGCCTAGATTAATAAGCCGACCAACATAAATAGAAGCACCCGACACAAGCAACAAACTGGGTAATGTACCTAAGGCAAATAATAACATCATCGCCCCACCCATGGCAATACTTTGAGCGCTACCTAGGGTTAAAACTAGAGCAGAATAGACCAAACCACAAGGCATTCCACCCCAAAATAAACCAGCAACAAAAGCACCTTTTTTATGAGTAATAGGTAATAAATGTTTGGTTCTTTGTTGCAATATTTGCCAAAATCCTTGTCCAAGCTGCTCTAGTTTTTTAAGTCCTAGCCACCAGTTTGCAATATAAAGCCCCATGACAAGCATCATAACACCCGCAACTATAGGTAAAACAATTAATAGTGGACTCACTGATAGGGTTGAGCCAATAAGCCCAACAATAAGCCCTAGCAGGATATAACTACTAATTCGCCCTAGGTTGTAAATAAGGTGATACTGGAATTGTTGTTTAGGGTTGTTTTGAATGTCTTTAGATAAGGCACTACTAAGCATCGCAACAACGCCTCCACACATACCAATGCAGTGCGTCCCCCCAAAAAGCCCAGTTAGAAAAATAACTAAATAAACCTCCATATCAGGCTAATGAATTTTAATCATCTTTATGGTCGCTGCTATCAACTGCGACTTTTTTGGATGATTGACTGACTTCTAATAAAATCAATCGACGATCATCACTCTTTAAAATCTTAAAAACAAAATTAGATAATTCAATGGTTTCTAGTTGGTCAGGCATTCGTTCAAAACCACTTAACACAATGCCTGAAATGGTATTCATAGTGGTGGTTGAAAAATCACTGTTAAAAAATTTATTAAACTCTTCAATAGTAGTGCTAGCACGCACTAAATGTCGCCCTTGTCCGTAGTCAATAATATTGTCTTCTTCAAAATCATGTTCATCTTCAATTTCACCCACAATTTGCTCAATCACATCCTCGATGGTTAGAACACCACTGAGGGTTTTGTATTCATCTACCACGAGTGCCATATGATTTTTATTGCTTTGAAATTCTTTTAATAGGGTTTCAAGCGATTTGCTTTCAGGCACCGTAATATGTGGGCGTAGATAATCCCCGATATTTTCCATGGCTTCAGGGTGATTGATGAAATGATTTAATACATCTTTAGCTAATAAGATCCCTTGAATTTGATCACCATTAAACACAGGAAACCGAGAATGTGCCGAGTCAGACATAATTTTTAAAATCTCATCCATATTCATTGAAATATCAATACTAATCATTTTATTTCTAGGCGTCATCACATCACGCACTTGTATATTGACGATTTGAACCACACTATTGATAATATCCCAGCTATGATGACTGATAATATTTTTATGTTGAGCTAGGGTTAGGACTTGATACAGGTCGTCTGTATTTTGAATAAATCGCTTAAAAAAGTAAGTTTTTAAGCGATTTGACCAAGCATGCACCAGAGAGTTATTCATATTAAGATTGTTTGCAAATTATACAAAATTCTTATGCCTATGATACAAGGTGTTTGCTGTTAAATGTTTTAAAAGATAATATTCATTACACTTAACATAACCACTAAGAACAATAGGGTCATGATACCACCTGCTTTTATAAAGTCAGCCACTCTATAACCACCAGGACCCATAATCAATGCATTAACCTGATGGGTTGGAATCAAGAATGAATTAGAGGTCGCTAGAGCAACTGTTAAAGCAAATACCGCAGGATTTGCTCCAACTTGAATAGCAATATTCGCTGCTAATGGCACTAATAAAACCGTTGCACCCACATTAGACATAACTAGGGTAAATGCTGTGGCTAAAACAGCAATAGCCGCTTGAATAACCCAAATTGGCATATCACCCACTACCATCACCGTCTCTTTAGCAATCCAAGCAGCTGTGCCTGATAATTCAACCGCTAAGCCTAGTGGGATAAGACTGGCTAATAAAAAGACCGTTTTCCATGAAACCGCTTTATAAGCCTCTTCCATTTTAATAACACCTGATAAAATCATACCAACTGCCCCTGTTAATAAAGCAATAGATAAACGAACATCGGTAAATAAAACTAATACTAGAGCCGTTGAAAACCATAATCCTGCCCAAATCAATTTTTCAGCACGCACCTCTTCTTGTGATGGATAGTCTGAGGCGATTAAAAAATCTTTATTGCCATCTAACCTAGACAGATCAGACCAAGCGGTATAAATCACCAAAGTATCTCCTGTCTGCATAGCGATATCGCGAATGCCTTCACCCTCACCCAAAGTTTTACCATCACGATGAAAAGCAACAATTGCCATGCCGTGAACCTTTCTAAACCATTGGTCCCTAGCACTTTTACCCACAATGCTTGAGTTGGGCGCAACGACGATTTCTGCCATACCTCCTTGGGTGCTGGAAAATAAATCTAAAAACACATTAATGGTATTGGCTAATCCTAAGTTATGCCTAGTAACAAATGCCCCAAGGTTATTTTTAGAGGTTAAGAGGCCTAACACCATACCCTCTACTATGATGGTATTTCTATCCATAACATTTGGACCAATGTGTGCACTGTCTCCTGGTTTGCGAATAGCAACCACACGAATCTTAGCAGCAATTTCAATATCATCCAAGCGCTGACCCACTAAGGTACTACCTTTTGGCACAGTTACTTCAAATAAATCATAGTCAATGCCATAAGCATTTTTAAAATATTCTAAAGGTGAGGTATTACCCTGTGTAGGGGTTTCATTTTTAGGTAAGACATATTTACCTGCAATCACAAAATATAAAATACCTGTTACCACCAAGGAGATACCAATAGGGGTTACTGAAAATAAACTCCAGGGGTCCATTTGGTGTTCAACTGATAGCACCGCATTAGAAGATAAAATCAAATCGTTTAATAAAATAAGCGGACTAGAACCAACCATGGTTACTGTGCCACCTAAAATAGCCGTAAACCCCATAGGCATTAACAGGCGCGACATTGGTAGACCTGAACGCGCTGAAATACGGCTAACCACGGGAATAAATAAAGCAGCCGCCCCTACATTTTGCATAAAGGAAGAAACAAAACCGACCGCGCTAGATACAATTGGAATGATGCGAGTTTCAGACTTGCCACCTACCTTAAGGATAAATTGAGCAACACTGGTCATTAGTCCTGTTTTATCAAGTCCAGCACCAATAATCATCACCGCAATAATAGATATTACTGCATTAGAGGAGAACCCTGTAAAAATTCTTTGATCATCAACTAACGCACCACTAATCCCGATGACTGACTGCATTAACTCTAAATTAGTCAAGCCAAGTAATACTAAAATACTCACAGCTGCCACATCTACATCTACTATTTCAAAGGCAAATAAATAAACCGTTAGCAGTAAAATACCCACTACCAAAGCAATTTCAATAGAGGGAGCAACACTGGCAATAAAAAGCCCAAATACAATAAAGATAATACCGGCAACGATTTTTTTAACAAGAAATTCCATAATGGGTTTTAGAGTGCTGGTCCGAGGCTCTTGTATAAATAGAGGTGATTGGCAAATGACAACTTTTGTATGCTTGGGTATTGAGTGTTATTCAGAGCTTCCTAAGCAGGGTCATATAATCCTTAAAGGCAATTCTGGTGTCGGTATCGTCAGGGCAGTTTTTAAGAAAACAGTGTCTTGATAATTGCTTTTATTTATATAAGGGTCTCTAACTAAAAAAGCAACAATTATACGCTAAAATAGGCTGTTATAAGGTTCAAAAGTATTGATTATTGTTACTTTGAATTAAGTAAGCGGTTTTACCAATAAATTTTTCACTTGATTGGTAAAAAAATCACCCCTATGTTCAAAGTTATCAAATTCATCAAAACTCGCACAAGCAGGCGATAATAAAATAACCCCTTTAGGTATTAAATTTCTTGCAGTTTGAATGGCGTCTGATAAAGAATCAACGCATTGAGTTTTGTGGTTAAATAATGAAGTAAACCGCTGAGCATCTTGCCCAAAAACAATGATATAACTGCAAACTTGTTGTGCCTTATCTGCTAAAGGTTGATAGTCTTCTTTTTTGGCAAGCCCTCCAATCAGCACAATAATATCAAGATCTGAATGTATTTGCTCCATTGCTTCTAAAGCAACTAAACTGGATTGGACATTGGTTGATTTAGAATCATTATAGTAATGAATATTTTGATACTCACCCAAATAGGCTAAACGGTGCTTAACAGCTTGAAAGCCTTTAATGGTTTGTATCATACTAGCAACAGGCAAACCAAGCTGATGTCCAATACTCAAAGCAGATAAGACATTTTCAACATTATGTAATCCTAATAATGATAGCTCTATGGTCGGCATTAGGACAGTATCACCCTGTAGTAAATACCTAGAACCATGACAAACCATCGTGCCAAACTGGGTAGGTGTTGTTGGTAGGGTTAAGCCGTAGGTAATGTCTTGTGTGTTGATTGGAATATCAGGATTATTTAGTGGTTTAACGCAATACTTGCTAATTTCAAAGATGCGAAGTTTGCTGCTAATATAATTTTCAAAGCTTGTATATCTATCTAAATGGTCAGGGGTAATGTTTAGCACAACAGCTATTTCTAATTGAATATGGTTAAGGTAATCTAATTGATAACTTGATAGCTCTAAAACATAAAGTTGAGTCTTTGGAAAATCTAATACAGCATCCAATACAGGTAACCCAACATTGCCACAAGCACAAGCATCAATATTAGCATCTTGGGCTATTTTAGTGCACAAACGCACAACGGTTGATTTGCCATTTGATCCAGTAATACCGATTACTTTGGCGCGTTTTAGATAAGGCTGTTTGGTTAAATATTGGTCAAATAAATCAATATCAGTTAATAGCTTAATTTCTAGTGATAACGCCTTTAATAAGGCTGGGTGTTTAGGATTAATACCAGGACTAACGATAACCTGACTAATAATTTGCCATTGAATAGCGTGTGTTTTTAGTTTGCCACAAAAATAATTAGCGATTTGATAGCCTTGAAATTGGCTTAAAAGTTTGGGGCTGGTTTGGTCATCTGCGACTGAAAAACCACACTTTTGTTGGGTTAAAAACCGAGCAACCGATAATCCTGTTTGACCCATTCCTAATATTAATATCACAATAGACTTGTATTTTTATCCAAAAACATATATATTTTACTTACTTGTCACCAACACACATACTATTATGAATATTAGCACTCAAACCCAAACCACTCAATCCTTAGAAATCAATAGCGTTCTAAGAAATACTTATCAATTACTTTCTGCTTGCCTGCTGTTTAGTGGGCTAATGGCTTACACTTCACTCAGTCTTAATTTACCTAATTTTGGTTTAATCATTACTTTGGCTGGTTTTTTTGGTTTATTGTTTGCTGTGCATAAATTAAAAAATTCTGTTTATGGCATTTTAGCGGTATTTGCTTTAACAGGCTTTATGGGGTTGACTTTAGGGCCTATTATTAATGCCTATACCAGCCATTTTGTGAATGGCAGCCAATTGGTGGCTATGGCAATGACTGGCACTGCGACTATATTTTTATCATTGTCGGCTTATGCTATTATCAGTAAAAAAGATTTTAGTTTTATGTCTGGTTTTTTAACAGCGGGGATTATTGTTGCCTTTTTAGCCGGTCTAGGTGCTTACTTTTTTGAACTACAAGTTTTATCATTAGCCGTGTCAGCAGCATTTATTTTGTTGATGAGTGGTTTAATTTTGTTTGAAACCAGCAATATTATCCACGGGGGTGAACGCAATTATATTTTAGCCACAGTAACATTATTTGTTTCTATCTACAATTTATTTTTAAGTCTTTTGCAGTTATTAGGGTTTTTTGGCGGTGAAGATTAAGGTATCACACCCTTTATGATAGATGAGCAGGGGTACCGTGCTAATATTGGTATTGTTATTGCCAACAACAAAGGGCAAACGCTACTAGCAAAGAGATTTGGTAAAAATTCTTGGCAATTCCCTCAAGGGGGAATTGATAGAGGTGAAGATGAGTTAGCAGCGTTATATCGTGAGCTTTATGAAGAAGTGGGTTTGGGTAAGCACCAAGTAGAGGTGATTGCTAAAACGCCTAAATGGCTCAGGTATGAGTTGCCAAAACAATATGTCCGTAATGATTCTCCGGCTTGTATTGGACAAAAACAAGTTTGGTTTTTATTAAAGTTAACCGCACCTGAAAGTTCGATCAATTTATGCAAACATAAAGAGATTGAGTTTGATGACTGGAAATGGGTAGATTATTGGAGTCCTATTGAGCAAGTTATTCCCTTTAAGCGAGATGTTTATGAAGATATGCTCAAGGCCTTAGCTCCTGTTTTGTTTAACAATAATCATCAAGTGCCACGCCATTGTCAACGCCCGTTAAAGTTTAGTGCAATCCTATACACACCTTTGCATAAATAGAAGCACCCATTGTTTAAAAAATGCGTATATATTGTTAATTACTCTAATTTAAGGATTTCTGATGCGTTTACTCCCTTCTTTTTTTCTGGCACTTTTACTGAGTTTTTCATCAAACCTATATGCTAAGCAATATTTTGGCAGCGGTGAAAAATCCAACACCGTTTTAGAATTATTCACCTCAGAAGGCTGTAGTAGCTGCCCACCCGCTGATGAATGGTTCAGTGAGTTTAAGGGCACGCCAGAGCTGTTTACTCAAATTGTACCCTTGGCTTTTCATGTGGATTATTGGGATGGGCTAGGTTGGTCTGATAAATACGCCAAAAAAGAATACTCTAATAGACAACGCCAGTATCAAAAATCAGGCAATGCAAGAGTGGTGGCAACACCAGCGGTCATGAAAAATGGCTTTGCATTGCGTCATCGATATAATTCTAATAAAGACCGTGCAACAGTAGGGGTTTTAGATGCAACACTTGAAGGTAAAACTTTAAAAGTTAATTTTGATAACCTAGCCAAACAAAAAAACCTAATATTAAATGCAGCTTTACTGGGTGTGGATATTGTTTCATCAGTGCAATCAGGTGAAAATAGAGGGCGTAGGCTTAAGCATGATTTTGTGGTGCTTGAACACGATGTTCATAAAACCAATCAAAGTACCCAGCAATTAGGTTGGAGTATTCCACTACCTGACTCAAACATCAAAGCCCCTAACTATGGGGTTGCTTTATGGGTAAGTAATTCAAGAACAGGTGAAATTATCCAAGGCACAGGTGCTATGTTGAATTAGTATAAACCTAATTTAAAGATAAATTCACCCCCACTTATCCAATAAAGGTTACACCTGTATTGGTGATTTTATTACTGGTAGCAGTAACAATTCAGTAACCAGCTACATTTTTCTAATCATCTCTAGTTATATAAAAACCTCATTGGTATAATGCCAACTTTAGTTTTTGGTATCAAATATGAAAATTGGTTTATTGGGTGTTGGCACAGTAGGGGGTGGCGTGGTCAATGTATTAGCAAAAAATGCTGATATTATTCACAGTAGAATTGGTCAGTCTATTGAAATTATCTGTGGTTCTGTTAGATCAATTGATGCACCTAGAATTTGTGATACCAGTCATTTTTGCTTAACCCAAGACGCTTTTGAGGTGGTTAATCACCCTGAAGTAGAGGTGGTGCTTGAATTAATAGGCGGTATAGATTTTGCCAAGCAATTAGTAGAGACCGCACTAAAAAACAACAAGCATGTGATTACTGCTAACAAGGCTTTAATCGCCACTCATGGTAATGAATTATTACAACTAGCCAAACAACACCAGGTGGCTTTATTATTTGAAGCCAGTGTGGCAGGTGGTATTCCTATTATTAAGTCTATCCAACAGGGGCTTAGTGCTAATCAGGTTCAAATGCTAGCAGGTATTATTAACGGCACAGGTAATTTTATCTTAACCGAAATGGCACAAAAAGGCAGAGATTTTGCTAGCGTCCTAAGTGAGGCACAAGCCTTAGGTTATGCTGAAGCAGACCCTGAATTTGATGTAGAGGGCATTGATGCTGCACATAAATTAGCCATTTTATCTACCTTAGCCTTTGGACATAAATTAGCGTTTGATAAGGTTATTACTCAAGGTATTACCCAAATAACCCAAACCGATATTACCTTTGCCAAAGAATTAGGGTTTGTCATTAAGCATTTAGGGATTGCTAAACAAACCCCAGATGGCGTTGAAATGAGGGTAAATCCAACCCTTATTCCAAAAAATGCTTTATTAGCGCAAGTTAACGGGGTTATGAATGCAGTCTTTGTTAAAGCAAATGCGGTGGGCGATACGATGTATTATGGCGCTGGTGCAGGCGATGATGCCACTGCTTCTGCGGTGATTGCTGACTTGGTGGATATTGCCAACCAAACTTACACAAAAACTGATATCTCCAAAGCAAAAAGCGTAACCCATATTAAAGATATTAACAGCCATAGTATCTATTATTTACACCTATTGGTTGATGATGATAAAGGGGTTTTAGCAGATATTAGTCGTATTCTAGCTGCTAATGATATTAGCATTGAAACCGTTATTCAACACCCTAATGCTGCTCAAGCAGCTATTGTGATTTTAACCAATAAGGTGTTAAATAGAGATTTGCATAACGCCATTAAGCAAATAGAGCAATGTGGTTTTAATCAAGAAAAAATTCAATTTTTACGCGTAGAGTCTTTAAATTAAACGCACTATAACTAATGGGCTTTTAAAAACTATAAAGAGATTAAATATGGAGCAAGATAAGATCATAGAGCACATTGAAAATAGAACAATTAACTCAGAAGATATATCGTTTAATACTATTAAGTCTTTTGCAACTAACCCTACCCCTCCTGATGTGCATAAAGAATTAGACCGTGGTCATGCAATTCTTGACACTCAAGAAAATTTACTACCTATTGACTTACCTAAAACAGGCGAATATTCAATACATCAAAATAAAAAATTAAACGGCTTTAATATAAAAATTCCTCACGGAGAATTATTTTACTCAGAGCATTTTTTTAACCAAAAAATCAGCGATAGGAGTGTTGAATATTTTTTAGAAAATGAGTCCAATAACGGAAAAACAATAAATTGGCGAGAAGTAACAGATGAGGAATTTCCTAAAATCAGGTTTAAAAATGTGAAATGGAAGCACGATAGCATTAAATTATATGGCAAGACAATACCGTTGCCTAGGTATACCTCTTGGTATGGCGACAATAGTAAATCTTACACATATTCTGGCATAAAATCACAACCCAATGAGTGGAATAAAGGCTTATTGTATATAAAAAATGAGATTGAAAAAATTGCAAAAGTGCAGTTTAATAGTGTTTTATTAAACTGGTATAGAGATGGCGATGATTATATAAATTGGCACGCTGATAATGAGAAAGAATTAGGGGAAAATCCGATTATTGTTTCTGTGAATTTTGGAGAAACTCGAGATTTTTTTATTAGAAAAAACGACAAATCAGAAAAAATAACCATTCCTTTAAAGCATGGTACACTATTGATAATGAGTGGTGAGATGCAGCATTTTTGGCAACACTCTATCCCTAAAAGAAAAAAAGCAAAACAAGCACGGTTTAATTTAACCTTTAGAGTTATTAATAATAAAAACTAATTAATTGAACCATTCAATTTTTTAAAATTTGAGTAATAATAAAAGTTTATACAGGAAAAAATAATGAGATATACAGGATTAATTAATCACTATAAAGACAGGCTACCTGTTAGTGAGCAAACAAAATTTATCAGCTTAGGGGAGGGAAATACACCTTTAATTCAATTAAAAAATATTCCTAATCTATTGGATATGGATGTCGATATTTATGTGAAATATGAAGGGCTAAACCCAACAGGATCATTTAAAGACCGTGGTATGACTATGGCAGTAACTAAGGCGGTAGAAGCAGGTTCAAAAGCAGTTATCTGTGCTTCAACAGGTAATACTTCTGCTTCGGCTGCTGCTTATGCAACTCGTGCAGGCATTAAAGCCTTTGTTATTATTCCTGATGGCAAGATTGCCATGGGGAAATTAGCACAAACTTTGATGTATGGGGCGACTATTCTGCAAATTAAAGGTAACTTTGATGATGGTATGCGTTTGGTTAAAGAGGTGGCAGACCATGCGCCTGTAGCGGTGGTTAATTCTATTAATCCTTATCGCTTACAAGGTCAAAAAACCGCTGCCTTTGAGATAGTAGAAGAGCTAGGCGATGCCCCTGATTATCATTATTTGCCTGTGGGTAATGCAGGTAATATTACTGCCTATTGGATGGGCTATAAAGAATACCACGCGGATGGTTTATCAAAATTTTTACCGGTTATGGTGGGCTATCAAGCAGCAGGTGCTGCTCCATTTATCACAGGAAATATGGTGGATAATCCAGAAACCATTGCAACTGCCATTCGCATTGGACACCCGCAAAGTTATCATTTAGCACTAAAAGTAGAACAAGAATCGGCTGGCTGGTTTGGCTGTTCGGATGATGATGATATTTTAGTAGCACAAAAAATGTTGGCACAGCAGGAGGGGATTTTTTGTGAGCCTGCTAGTGCTGCTTCTTTAGCAGGTGTGATTGCAGATTTTAAGGCAGGGAAAATTAAATCAGGCAGTAAAATTGTTTGCACTTTAACAGGTAATGGACTAAAAGATCCAGATACGGCTATTGCACAGTGTCAAGGCGGTATTATTGATTTAGACCCAACTTTAGATGAAGTTAAGCGCGCCATTTTAGATAATATGTAGCAAAACAGCATGATAAAAATTGCTCAACATTACTAGTCAGTATTCTATTAATGCCAAGTCTGGTATTAGCCAAACCACACAGTCAATATTGAGCAAAGAGGTGTTTTTTATCATCAAGCAATACAACAAACTATGCACTGACTTGCCGAAGCTTATCTGGACTGCCCCCTATATTTCATTGTATCT
>WASV01116296.1_pt1 | contig 13944 bp, 12 predicted proteins | sample 5698531 | NCBI WGS metagenome assembly WASV01 (sample SAMN11175559, study PRJNA528189) | sponge metagenome | isolation source: marine sponge | host: Myxilla | place: Antarctica: Western Antarctic Peninsula, King George Island | collected 2013-01 | reverse complement strand
CCACAGCAACATCTTCTTCATCCTCATCGCCCCATTCATCCTCGCCAACCCACTCAGTCTCCGGCTCCTCTGCAGCATCATCAAATTCGGTTGGGTCATCATTTTCAGACATTTTAAACCTCAACTTTTCAAGCAAACATTTATCAATCCAGGTCCCTGACCATACGCACCGAAGTGCCGGTGGTCGACACCGACTGGTCCACACAAACCTCTCTCATATTCGGGAAGTAGCTTTTCCACGCATAAGAATCGTACCGGGTTTCAGAAGTCCACACACAAGTTTCACCGCCAGCCTGGTAATTGGAAACCCGCCGTGCCGGCTTTTTGGGTAAGTTCAGAAACACTTCCCGATAATTATTTTGGTTACCGAATAACGAGCGCACCTCACTTTTGGTCGGTAACCTCCAGTCGCTATGACCTAAATAATTTTGCTCATTGCAGGCCTTCACATAAGCATGGCCTTCATCCCAGTTGAGCCATTTCCCTAATTCCTGCCGGGAATCTCTCAACACCCACATCACATCATTATCTGGATCTTCGACCGTACCATTATCATTCTTAACCCAACTACATCCGGATTCCGCCACACTTTAGCCTCGAACCTGTCAGCAAAATAAAAAACACCCTTATATTTCCCACTCATTCATTCTGTCCTGGTGGAATATTACCCCACCAGTGGAAAAATCAGGACAAGTATTAACCTGAACACAGGACAAATATTAACCTGAACAAATGAGACAAGGAGAAGAGTGTTCCTCTCTTTCACCTATATGAATAAACCAAAAATTTTTGTTTCTTTTAAAGTACCACCAGGACACCAGGTTTTCAAGCCAAATGCAAGAAGCTTTCAGCCCGGAAACCCCTGAATATGCACATTATAACACCCACCCCAAGACACCCTTCGGCCTTCCAAAACACAATTTAAGCCCGTCACAGAGGGCCAGTTTTGGTCTATCTCCAACCACCCCCCTGAGTGATTTTATCTCGGACTTCTGGCACATGGGCGATTTTGGTTTGTGAGTTGTCAAATTCACCACGCACGAGACGGGCACTGGAATTGAGGATATCATCGACCTCCTTATGCCCGCCGGCCCCACTACTAAAAGAATAAACATAGGCCGTGACCTTGCCCCGGGTATTACTAGTCCAGGTATCGTGACCGCAACCTGCGGTGAATACCGAATCGATATGTACGAACATGTCGTACTTATCTTTAAGGCTTTTCTCTATATCATAAAGGGAGTGAGCCTCTCTCTTAGTGGGAAACCGCCAGTCCTGATAACCGGCAAAAGACCCTTCATTTTGTTTTTTCAGATATTTTACAGCCGCTGTGTAACTGACGAACTTCTTGAGGTCCAGATAGGAGTCGTTTTGCTTCCACATCAAATGGGTCAGACTATCGGTCACCGTGTCATCTCCATTATCCAAAAACCTGTTCTCACTCATAATTGTCCTGTTGCAAATTCAATGGGTGTCTATTTTATGCTTTCTGCCAGATAAAGTACAAAAAAAAACCGGGGGGCAAAAGCCCCCCGGCATAAAAATCATATCCAAGCTTAGCGATTTACTTCAGATGTTGCTCCACCACCACCAGCATCTTCCATACCACCTCTTACACTGAAGAGACCGCGCTCGGTACCTTCAGGCTGACCCATACCAGGCTCGATATATGTCGAAGGCCTTACATGGTCCAGATGGTAATCTGGTTGATAGGTCTTTTGAGAACCAGGATCAATTTTCCAGTCATGGTGCGCTTGAGATTCGCGCTTCTGACAGTTCAACTGAACATCTCCGGGACCTTTGTTAGCAAAAGTGGATTTCGGTTCCAGAGCATGAGTTAAAAATCCTCCTGGAGCCAGTTTCCGGTCAAAATGCTTGTTCCATGAATATCCGATCGGCCCAACATTGATGTGTACCGTTGTTTCTTTGTCTTCACTCAGGTTGACAAGATTCCAACCCGCATTCAAACAAACGCTGGATTTCCCAGCAGGAACGGTGGAAACACCTGCACTTGCAACGGCAACAGAAAATACAAAAAATACTGCGAATAAAACTAAAACGGTCTTTCTCATTTTTGCTCCCCCTTTCGAAGCGTAAATAAAAGGTAACACTGAAACAACCTAAAAAAACTTTATTTAATTCATCAACCTCTTCGGTGATTCGCACTAAATATTTAAAATCCGGCAGTTCTGCTAACTGTAACAAAACGGTGGATTTCCCCCGCAAAACCTCTCGGTCTGGCTAGAGTGGCCTGAAAATATCAAAAGCATCCCAGAAAGTCAAGCCTCTTTAATACCCGTCCCAGGATTGTACCAAAAACCTCTTAAATATCAATGCGCTATAAAACAAAAAATCCTGCCTCCTCACCCAATTTGGGTCCTGTTTTTGTAGCCTGAGTCCTGTTTTTGTAACGGATGTCAATATTTTGCGACTTTTAAACTCTGAATTTCAAGGACGTCAGCTTTACCAAGTCCGTAGAGTTTCTGAGGACTTTTTCACCATCCTCGGAAATGTCATTGACCACCAACTGCAAACTGCGCAGGCTGGGTAAATTTTTTGATGTCGCAAGATAGGTGGCTCCCACATCACTGATACTGTTTGAAGCCAGATTGAGAGTTCTCAGGTTGGCAAACCTTGTTGATTGGGCAATGGCCTTGACCCCTTCATCGCCAATACTGTTCTGCGAAAGATCCAAAGCCCGGATGCCCTCCATAGCTTCATGCTGCGCCAACTCTTTCGCGCCCACCTCTCTCAAGAATTGCGCCTTCAAGCTCAGCACTTGCCCGTCCTTGCTCAGCCGGTCCCTAATCAAATCATCCAAATTTGCCATAACACGCTCCCTCTCTACCCGGTACCCGGGATTTCTTTAGCTACAAATCCATATTCATCGTAGATGCTGTAACCTTCCTGAAGCATCTTTTTCCCATATTTGACCATCAGGTTGGCCTGGCTGTGACCAGGATCAATATCGACAGTTCTCTTTAAATACTTCAATCCCTTTTTGATATCCTTGACTTCATCGCCATAATTTTCAATTTGCCGGGCTTTATCAAACAAATCGGAGGCCCACTTATAATAAACCGTAGCAATTTGTTGGGGGGCATTCTCGCTGATATAGTCGATAATTTCCTCATCCGCCTTCAACTTCGGAATATCCTGGACAGCCGCCTCAAACTCGCGGAGAGGAATAGCATAATCATCATCCGTCACCGAAGAAATCTGTGCGCCGGCCCTGTGCTGGGAATGCAGACCCACAGAACTTTTAACCACTGTCGACTGAATCCCCGACATCAACTGATGGTAATAAAGGTTGCCGATGCCGAAATGGATGATGGCGCTGAACTCCTGGTTTACGTCTAGCAACAGGGCCTGCTCAAAAGATTCCTGGGCATCGTCCATCTGTCCAAGTTCCGAGAGGGCTTCACCCATATTGTAATGATGGACGCAGTTATCCGGTTCTTCCTCAATCTGGCGCTTGAACTCCTGAATCTGAGCTTCAAGGTCAAACTCAACCTCTTCCTCCTCGTCAAACTCAGAAACTTCAGCCTCTTCAGAGTCTCCCGCTTCAAGAGCCTTGTCAGCCTCTTCAGAGTCTCCCGCTTCAAGAGCCTTGTCAGCCTCAAGAGCCTTGTCAGTTTCAAGAGCCTGGTCAGCCTCGAGTTGGGAAGGGTCTTTAGCATTTTCCAGCAGTTGCCCGGCTTCTTCCTTCGATTCCGCTTCTTTTTCGTCTTCACTCATAATCAGACACAATTTCACTCATGATCAGACACAGTAAGGGGGAATCCCTTCTTCCACCCATTCTCCCGCTTTGCCATTGTTTATGTTCTGACGATTTTTTATCGCGCCTGAAACCATCTTTTTCCGAGACACTTCTATCTGATTCATAATTTCATCAGGCGAATCGTTTAAGAGATTACCAAACTTGGGCTGACACTTCAGATTGCCAACATCACAACAAGGAGTTATCTCCCCAGTTTGCTGGACGGTGACAATCTCGATGGTACCACGAGGAATGGTGCATTCCAGATGGTTAATATCCCGGGGAAAAGGCTGGGAATTCATGGCCCGCTCGCCATTATTTGTATCAACATAAAACCCCGGGATCATATTCAGCCCAAAAGTAAAGTTGTCCGTACAAATATAATTTTCAACGCCTTCCATATACTTTAAAAATGCGTCTTCATCACATTCCGGATTTTCTCGCAATAGACCTTCAAGCTTCGTGCGATAAATCTCAAGTAAAGACAGGACGGAATCAAATTTCTTTTCCTGTTCCCCAAAAAACGTGAGCAAAATTTTGATCTGGCTCAACAAGTCCGGCACTTTCTCAAAGATCATGTTGACGATCAATTCGTCCTGCAGTCCCAGAATCTCTTTAAGAAGTGGTTTTTGTCGCGACTCCCAAACGGTTGGGTACAACGTGAAGTCCACCCGTCCTGATAATTTCATGATTTCAACCAACCTTAGCCAGCGCTGAGATTTTGCTGAGCTAATGTCCAGATTGGTGTGGATGCGTACATTTGGCGTCAACGCCTTGAATATCTTAAAAATTTCAACGATATGAGGATTCTGTGAAGGCTCCCCACCGGTCAGGTTAATTTCCCTCTTGGCCAACTCGTGAAACACCTCCAACTGGAGGATTTTATTCACCATGACCTCGGCCTGCTCCGGCATTAAATGCCAATCGCCCTTGGGTATCTTGCTAAGTGGTTCGTAGACATGACAATACTGGCACTCATCTCGCACATAGCGATTACAATTGGCTTCGGCAAAAATATTTATCATAGCCTTACCTCTCAACCTGTGACCGGTGTATTGTCCTCCTGGAAAAACAACCTGCTGATCGCCTAAACTTATGCTATTGAATAGTATTCTCTGAATCTGTATCCAGAACAGCCCGAACCGGCCTGATGGTTGACAAAGAAAGGCTCGGCCCCCCTCTCATGCTGGGGTAAGCTTTGCCCCGGATATAATTAAATCCCCACGCATACTTGTCCTTATGAACCTCACTGGACCAGAAACAACAGCTGGAATAACCGAAGATGGGGTCAATATGAATCACATTCTCGGTCCAATAATATTTCCAGGAGACATCCTTATCTTCCTCGTATAGGGATTCCAGTTCTTTGCGGGTCGGCAAGCGCCAGTTCGAATAACTAGCGAAGGCTTCCTTATTGAAGTTTTCGAGGTAAGTTTGCGCTTCATCCCAGTTGATCCATATCTTTTTTTCCTGGTAGATATCAATCTGCTTCCACATCAGCTTTTTTTTCAAGTCGGTCACAGTTCCATCTTTATTATCCTGGAATCTTGGATCGTTAGAAGGCTTCAGTTCCGGCTTTTCTTCAGTGAGGGAAAGAATTTGCCCGCCAAAAATCTCATCGGTACTGCTGTTGCCAGAATCAGCCTGTACCACACTCCCCACACACACTGTCAACAGCAAAAAAGCAACCTGCAGGGGTTGGATCAAAAGGCGAAAAAAACGAATCATGTCTTTTGGAATCATTTAAAGGCTTTTGGAATCATTTAAAGGCTTCCTCAAAATCAGGCCTGTAAAGGCTTCCTGAAAATCAGGCCTGCTAATAATAACTACTCTTCCTGCGGTGCCCAGTCTGGCTCCCAGGACAGGCAAATTCCGGCGGGATTTAAAAACTGTCCCGGATCCTTACCGACAATGCCCCATTTGGAAACAAAGTTCAGCTCCGGATCAAACTTCTGGATTCTCTGGTTCAAAGTATCGACGATAAACACGTATCCATAAGGGTCCTCCACCACGGAAACGGGGCAGTTAAACTGACCGTCGCGCTTACCTGCCTCGCCAATAATGTCGAGAGAGTGTCCCTCCCGATCAAAAAGCTGTAGCCGGTTCTGACTTTTTTCGGCCACCATGATGGTGCCATCTCTGCGCACGGCTATCCCTGTGGGAAAATTCAACCGGCCCGGCTCGAATCCATACTCACCAAACTTGGACAAGTATTGTCCGTCCTCATTGAAAATCTGAATGCGCTGGTTGTCCCGGTCGGCCACATAGATATTTCCTTCTCGATCCAATGTCAGACCAACGGGAAATTTCATGAACCCATCGAAGTTCCCGGCAAATCCAAAGCTGATGATAAAATTGCCGTCACTGTCATACCTTTTGACACAATGGTTGGAAGTGTCCGCCACCAGGATGGTTCCTGTGGGTTCTGCAACAATTTCCTCCGGCATATAAAACTTTTCCTGTCCCCAACCTTCACTGCCAAACTCAAGAAAGAACTCTCCATCAGGCTCAAACTTTTGTAACCGGTGGCAACCGGTATCGACGACCCAAATATAACCCTCGTTATCCACGGCTACGCCACTTGGAGACTTGAATTCTGCAGGGAGATAAGGGGCACGGGTGCCGCCAGATTTGCCAAAACACATCAGAAATTTTCCATTGCCATCGAATTTCTGGATTCGGTCATTGCCTGAATCCGCTACCCAGACATAAAGCTTGCTATGATCAACCTGAGGACTCTCTTCAGGTAGAGTCTCTTCGACGCCGGCTACTTCAAGCGCCTGAGACGGATCGTCCTCGCTGTTTTCCGTATTATCTTCCACCAAAATAAACCTCTATTTTTCCAATCCGAAAAAATCAACCCCAAAATAAGAAAAAGCCCCAAAAGGGGCTCTTCCGCACCACACATTGCACCTTATCGGCACTTATCGTTCAGGGCAATTCCAGGATTATTTAAATAAACTGCAAAGCGTTTTTCAGAATAGTGCTACGCCTCATTTATTTATTTTATCAGGAACCCTTTCACATCCAGAATCTGGTATTCGAAATTACAGGTTTTTTGAAGTTCGTCGAGCCTTTCATTCCAGTGCTTTTTGAAATTATCCAGGCTTTCAGACTTGGGTTTCTTTTTCATCAGAGTGACTTCACGATATAGCGGCTTCACCATATTCTTGAAAACCAGTTGAATGATATTTCGAAGGTTAAGAATACATTGTTTGGTCACCTCTTCCCGAGTCACGCCATCAACCTTTTCAAGAAGGCGCAGGAACGACTGGATCGTGGTGATCTGAACTGTGTAGCTTTCAGCCAACCTGTGGTCGTATTTCAAACCGCAATCAATGTAAGCCGGCATGAGATACATACCAACATGGTGATCGAATTTGACAGAAAGAGTGATTAGCTTTTGCAGATAATCGACTTCACGCAAATCCTCTTCTTCTTCTTCACCTGCAGCCAGTTCTTTGGTGGCTTTTTCTTTTTCCTTTTGAAGCTCAATTTTGATCTTTTCCAGCTCGCTCAAATCAGAAAGATGATCGATCTCTTTCTCTTCAGCAGCGTCTTCCGACGAGCCTTCCGGCCCAGCGTTTTCCTTAGTTCCAGTATCCTGTTCGCTCAACGCAAGTCTCCTTCCTGACAAGGGTAAAACAATAAGCCAATACTTTTAAAGGGTAAAGCAATAAGCTAATACTTTTAAATTAAAAGAGTTCTGGGAATTCACCCGTAAGTATAATCCTTTTTCCAGGAAAGTGTCAACTTTCGAGGAAAGTGTCAACTGCTAGCCACTAAAGACAGATAGCACAGCTTTATAGGGTAAAACAATAAGCCAATACTTTTATGGGCTAACATCTGGTCAGTTCGGCAAAACGAGCCCCTGGCCAATTCCTTCCCACCAGAGTAGACCACTAACCGTGGGGCAAAAGGGGATAAAAGGGGACAAAAAACCTGCAGAGTCCAAATAGGTACCCTGCAGAGTCCAAATAGGTACCCTGCAGAGCCCAAATGAGTACCCTGCAGAGCCCAAATGAGTACAATTAAGTGGGTACAATGAGAATGAGCTTTTTGAGCCGAGAAAAACGGTTTCACCGAGATGAAGCTGTCGCCAGTTGCTTCTTCGGCTAGCAGTTGACAGGTCTGGCCTGTGGGTATACTCTTTTTCTATACAAAACCTGATTTATATAAGGTTAACCGTTTCCACATGGTGAGGAAGACCCCCACGTTGGAACATGAAAGAGTTTGAATATCATGAAAACCGCTCTCCTTTTTCCACCGCAATGGTACCCCAGTCAACCCTATCTCGCCCTGCCTACCTTGAAGGCTCATCTGGAATCCAAAGGCCATGAGGTAGACCAGTTCGATTTCAATATAGAAAGTTATGAGATTTTTCTGTCCAGGGACTATCTGGCTCAATGTGTGGAACTCGTGCGACAACGGCTGTCCACCCCCGCCTACACGACCGAGGAACAGGAAGCCAAAACCGTGTACCGGGATATTCTGGCGGACACTGGTTTTCTCGACTCCGTTCTCAATGAAGTGGAAGACGCCAAAAACGTTCTACGGGATGAAGAACGGTTTTTCCAGTTTGAAACTTATAAAAAAGCCTACACCACACTAAAAATTGCCATGAAGCTCATTTCCTACGCCCACCATCCCAGTCGGCTGGATCTGGACTCCTTCTTCATGCTCGGGAATCCGGAAGAGAACCTTTCCGGTATTCTCTCGGCCACGGCAGACACAGTTCGGAATCCTTTCATCCACATGTATAAAGATTATCTGCTTGAGAAAGTCCCCTGGAACGATTACGGACTGGTGGGATTATCCATCATCCACATCGGGCAGGTCATACCCGGCCTGACGCTGGCACGCCTGTTGCGCAAACGCTTTGAACATCTGCATATCGTCATCGGCGGGAGCGTATTCAACCGTCACGCCGACCTGCTCGACAACAAACAAGCTTTGTTTGAGGAATTTTTTCACAGTGTGATCATCTCCGAAGGCGAGAAACCTTTAGAAGAGCTGGTCAGCCATCTTAAAGCCAGTAAACCCCTGACAACCATTCCCAACCTGATTTATATGGAAGGGCAAAAAGTTATTCATAATGCTAAAACTGAAGCCCTGCCTTATGACCAGTTGGTGTGCCCGACCTTCGACCAGTTGCCGCTGGAAAAATATTTAATGCCCTATCCAGTACTGCCCTATATGTCGAGCCGGGGTTGTTATTGGGGGAAATGCACGTTCTGCACCCATAGTTTTATCTATGACTCGTATTACCGCAAAGCAAATGAAACCCGGGTAGCGGAAGAACTCGGCCATCTCGCAAAAAAATACAACACCAAATATTTCACGTTTTCGGACGAAGCCATCTCCCCCAACGCTTTTAACCGCATGTCGAAGGCTATTCTGAAACAAGGCGTGGAGATGCGCTCATTGGGGATGCTTAAGTTTGAGTCCGGAGACAAGGAAACTCCTGAACTGTTTGAAGATATCTATAAAGCCGGATTCCTCATGCTGTTTTTCGGGTTGGAAAGTGCTAACGACCGCATCCTTTCCATCATCGACAAAGGTTGCGATCAGGATACAGAACGGAGCGTGCTGAAAAACAGTTCCGACGCCGGCATCTGGAACCATCTCTACCTGTTTTTCGGGTTCCCTACAGAAGAGCGCGAAGAAGCGGAAGACACCATCCAGTTCGCCGTGGAAAACTCAGAAGTCGGCACCGGCACTATCCATTCGGTCGGCCAGTCCATCTTCGCACTCGAGAAGGATTCCGCCATCTTCCACAATCCAGGTAAATTCAAAATCGACCGCGTCATTCATGATCCCGACCGGGACATGGCCATCGTGTTCGATTTTGATATCAAAGAAGGAATGCCTCGGGAAGAAGTGATGGAAGTCTACGAACATTTTGATTCCGTAATAGATGAGACCTTCCCCTCCCGCAATGTCTGGAATTACCTGTCGCGCGAGCACTTCCTGCTCTATCTCGACCACTTCGGCAAAGAAGAAATCTTAAACATGGTTAAAACCACAGTAACTCCTTAACAAGAGCGCCAGATAGTAAATAGCTCATTAAACAAGAGCGCCAGATAGCAAATAGCTCATTAAACAAGAGTGCCAGATAGCAAATAGCTCATTAAACAAGAGCGCCAGATAAGCAATAGCTCATTAACAAGAGCGCCAGATAGCAAATAGCTCATTAACAAGAGCGCCAGATAAGCAATAGCTCCTTAAACAAGAGTGCCAGATAGCAAATAGCTCATTAACAAGAGCGCCAGATAAGCAATAGCTCTATACTGACGGGCAAGCGTTTCCAGGTCCCACGCCGAGTGGTAGTTGACAGCGTGGGGGGGATGACCTAGAATTTAGAACATAACCAATCAGACCAAACCGAGTTTAGAACCTTTTACAGAGAGCGATCCTATTATGGCCGAGGCAGGCAAACCGACAGACTGGATCACGATGAAAATCGATCCTGAGATTTTTGAAGAGTTGGGGGTCCGCGACCCTGAAGAGACCAAGCGGGAAATGGCAATCACCAAAAAAACCCGTCAGGTCACTAAGGAGTTGAAAGCTGACCCTGACAATCTGGAGATGCAGTTAGAACTGGCCACCTTGATGATAGATGGTGCCAATTATGAAGAAGCCATCAAACAACTCCTGGCCATCCGCAACAAAGACCCGAAAAACTCACGAGTCTACAAACTGCTCGGTACCGCATACGTGCTGTTCAATCATGAAGAGGAAGCCCTGATTGAATTGAATCGGGCCTGCGAACTAGACCCCACCGATGTAGAAAACTACTTCAATCTCGGAGGTCTCTATTTGCTCCGAGACATGTTCCCAAATGCTGCAGATGCGTTTGAAAAAGTCATTGAACTGGATCCTACCGACACAACAGCCTATGCCAACCTTGCGGCGGCTTATGACATACTTAAATTTTATGACAAGGAAATCATCGCACTCAGAAAAGTGTTGATGTTCACCCCGGAAGACAAGGAACTGCGCGCAGCACTGTCCAACGCTTATTTTCATGCTGAGCGTTATGAGGACGCCATTGATGCCGCCCTCTGTGTGGTCGATATTGACGACAAGGATCCGCAGGCCTATTGCAACCTGGGCAGTTGCTATTCAGTGCGTAATATGATCGATGATGCGATCGCAGCTTTCAAAAAAGCCAGCGAACTGGCACCGGACTATTCCCTGCCGCACACCAATCTTGGAACCCTTTATGCCAATATGGGGCGACCGGAAACCGCTATCAAATCGTTCAAAACAGCGGTAACCCTGAACTCGGCGGACGCAGGAGCCTGGATGAACCTGTATACCTGCTATAAAGATGTCGGGTTGATGGAAGACTCGCAGGCGGCTTACCAGAAGTATGAAGCATTGATGAGCGAAACCCCTCCTGTTGCAACAGAGGGAGGGAACAACCCATCAAATATCCCCGGCGGTGTTTCCCAAACCAGCAAATACTCAGGAGGTGGAGATATGGAAGGAAACCAGGCTGGCATGGAATCTTTGGCAGATGCGGATGCCGATACCGATGCAGATGCGGATGCAGATTCCCGATAAATCCCCCTGAATTGTCACCATGACCCGTCCTCCCCAAAATCTGGTTGCACTTGGGGATTTCAAGCCTTCCGACACCTGGCAAACCCATGTCAATGCCATTTTCTATGGCATCAAGGGCCCCGAAATCCACAACCATTTTCAAACTTATGTGAGCCTGGACTACCGTCTGGCTCACGCGCTCGCCAATGATTTTTATGCCAAAGCCCGAAGCGGCAAGCACCCTGAAAATGATGTCTGGGTGGTGCAGGAATGGGGAGTGGGTAACGGCAACCTGGCCGCGTGTTTTCTCAGCCACCTGCGTTCAATAGACAGCGAGAATGAAGTCTATCCTTTTATCTATTATATTCTTTGCGATGAGTCCGAAGAAATTTTAAAAGGCGTACGGGCCAACTCCCGCTTACAGGAACACGTCGGTAAATTTTCCACGGTTTGCATTCACGCCGAACACCTGGACTGTTTCCGGCCTCACTCCGTAGCAAAAATCATTTCCAACGAAATCTGGGACGACCTGGCAACCAAAGTTCTGCTGAAACATCAGGGTCTTTTTTATGAGGAATACCTCTGCCCTTTCGTGAACCCTGAAGCACTGCCTGCCGAAGCAGACGCTTTCGTTGAACAATTTGAAAACAAGGATCTCGAAAAACTCGCCCAGCTTCCAGACTTTCTCAACACCATTCACTGGGAACGGGATTTTCAAAGAGTGGATCTCGATAACTGGCCTTTTGCCGAAATCTTGAAGGCTCACGCCGAAGAATTTAAAGATGAAATTCCCATGCCCATAAATACCGGAGCTTTTTCCGCCATTGAAAAAGCCAAAGAACTTTTAAGCCCTGACAATTTTGGTTACACCAGTTTTGATTATGGTATGAAAGAAATTCAAGATCTCAATCAGGAAGGGCGACCCTATTTTAATTTATACGGCGGACAATACACGTTCATGGTGAACTTCCCGCTACTTGAAAATATTGGCCGGTCTTTGGGGTTTACTGAAATCACCCGGGAATACCAGAATCAGTTTGTCGAAAAAGACCTGGGATCAGCAGTCGTCAGTCTGGTGGATCTGGTGCAAAACCATCCGCAAGCAGTCAACATGGCTCCGTGGGACAGAGACATTCTAATGCTCGGAACACTCAATGCTCTCAATACCGTTTATCGAAGCCCCTACTCTGGAAAACTCAACTACCCTGCACTTGCAGGAACTCCCAAAAAACAAAGAAAACAAATCGCCCAACTGGCTAAGAACCTTGACAGTAGGGGTGTTCCTGATACTGTAGCCTATGTCACCTGGGAGGAGGTTCTGGCTGCCTTGAAACCTCTTCGAAAACTGGGCTACCGGGAAAAAGATATTCAGTCCGCTTTTCAATCCCCTCCACCTCCTGTTTCATTCGTTCACATTCAATTCAACCCATAGCAGGGCACCCAAAAAAGTAATGAGTGCTGGCTTATCAAGCCGAGATAACCTTTTCTACCCAAGTAGAGTTATTGCACATTGTCCTCACGGCTATTGGCAAAACTAGAAAAAAACTATTCGGGGGCAAATAATTGCACATTGCCCTCACGGCTATTGGCAAAACTAGAAAAAAACTATTCGGGGGCGAATAATTGCACATTGCCCCCACGGCTATTGGCTGGTAGCATGGGGTTTTCTTGTTAAAATTCCGGAGTTTTTGATCGATGCTCAGCGTTTTTGTCGAAACCAGTTGCAACCGCTACAACAGGGACGAATGCGAGTTCTGCCACGTGTATGAACCGCTGATGACGGACCCGGTCTCTGAATGGCACCTGACTGTGGAGCAAGCCATGGTGATGGCAGAAAAAATCCAGCGTGTCGAAGTGCTTAACACTCTCGCCCAGCAGGAGATCAACCTGACCGGCGGGGAGGCCTCGCAAAACCCGGATATTGTCGAGATTTGTAAAGTGTTCCAAACCGTCACACCGTATGTTTGCCTGCACACCAATCTCGACATACTCTCAGAAACATCCAAACGCTGGCAAAGACTGCTAGGGATCATGGAGCTCGGCGGCCGGGTAGATATCACTCTTTATCCCACGGCATGGGAGAAGTCGCAGAAACATTTTCTAGGGGCTCTATTAGAAAAACAGAACAACCTGATCATCAATGTCGTTTATGAAAGTCTGGAGCATTTAAAGCTTCAGATCGACCTTCTGCTTGGTTTTTTTAAGGAACAAGAACATGTCAGGCAACTGCTCGAAACCTACTCAACAAAAGTGGAGACGCTTTTGAGCGAGCACCCGAACTGCGATGAGAAATTGTTTACCACGCATTTTGGAGATTCTGAAGCCTTTGCCCGCAAACCGGAACTCACTGTAGGATTGAGTTTGCTACCAGCGTTCAATATTGATGACAACGGCCAGCGGTCTATGGCATCGATGGCTTTCCCCAGAGACCAATACCTCATTGGCTGTCCCGCCGCACGAGGCTCGATAGACATCATGACCATTCAGCAAAATGGTGAAATGACGCCCTGCTGTGATGTTGGCAATTTGAAATGCAAACCCCTGTTCGGCAACCTGTTAATGGATTCGCCAGAAGAAATCGTGGAAAAAATGCAAGGGTCCATGAAAGTACTGGCATCAGGAATCCGCAAAAATCA
>WASV01000743.1_pt1 | contig 13951 bp, 13 predicted proteins | sample 5698531 | NCBI WGS metagenome assembly WASV01 (sample SAMN11175559, study PRJNA528189) | sponge metagenome | isolation source: marine sponge | host: Myxilla | place: Antarctica: Western Antarctic Peninsula, King George Island | collected 2013-01 | reverse complement strand
AACAAATTTAACACTTCGCCCTGCACCGATACATCAAGTCCAGCGGTCGGTTCATCCGCCAGAATCAACTTCGGTGACAACGCCAACGCTCGCGCAATGCCAACTCGCCGTGCTTGCCCGCCGGAGAGTTGGTGCGGATAGTGCGCCGCAAAATCACCCGGCAATCCGACCAATTTCAACAATCGTTGCACCTCGCCACGCAAATCTTGACCACGCATGCCGTTGATGACAAATGGCTCCGCCAGTAGCGACTGCACCGTGCAACGCGGACTCAAACTGCCCTGCGGGTCTTGAAACATCACCGCAATGTCGCGGCGTAGTGGACGATAGTTCGTCTCGGACAACCCCACGAGTTCTTGCCCTTGGAACTGGATTGAGCCACCGCTTGCCACAATTAAACCGGCGATGGCGCGCAATAAGGTAGTTTTGCCGCTACCGCTTTCGCCCACCAATGCGAAAGTTTGCCCGGCCGCCACGGCGAACGACACATCTACAATGCAGTTCAACTCCTCGCCGCCGAACCCCCACCATCCACGGCTGGGGAAATTTACCGCCAAGTTGTTGACTTGTAACAGCACGCTCAACCCTCACCTCGGGCAGAAGAATCCGCCAGCCAACAGGCAACTCGTTGTCCGTTAGTAGCAAAGGTAGGCGGCCGACTCGTTGCGCATTTCGGCAAGGCGACATCGCACCTTGGCGCGAACGCACAACCGCTCGGCAACTGCCGCAAATCCGGCACTTCACCTTTGATGACCGGTAACTTGCCAGCGACTTTCGTCGCCGCACTGGGGTTGCATTCCAACAATCGCCGCGTATATGGATGTTGCGGGCGAGCAAACACTTCCGCGGCCAAACCAAACTCCACTACTTCGCCAGCATACATCACCGCCACGCGCGCGCAGAGTTCGGCGACCACGCCTAAGTGATGCGACACGAACAACACTGCGCATGCGAAATCGCGTTGCAACTCGCGCAATAGGTCCATGATTTGCACTTCAGTGGTGGCGTCCAAAGCCGTGGTCGGCTCGTCCGCCAACAACAATTCTGGCCGTAACAACAGCGCCATGGCGATGGAAATACGTTGCAACATACCGCCAGATAGTTGATGTGGGTACTGGCGCAATTGCCGTTTTGCATCAGGGATGCCGACTTTCATCAACATCTCAGCGGCGCGATTTGACTTCTCGGCGCGCGAAATCTTATCGCGATATTGAATATCAACCATCTGCTTACCGATGGTCAGCACTGGATTATGCGTGCGCATTGGCTCCTGAAACACCACTGAAATATCCGCGCCGCGCAACGCCCTCATTTTCGATTCCGCTAACCCATACAAATCACTGCCATTAAAAAACACCTCGCCACGGGTACTGGCATTCATCGGTAGCAAGCGCAAAACTGCGCTTACCAGTGACGATTTTCCACATCCAGACTCGCCGACCACGCCGACTATTTCGCCGCGCCCGACGGTGAATGAAACATTATGCAAAGCATGCACCGCCGCGCCTTGCGTGGCGTAGTCTAGCGAAAAATCGCGCACTTCTAACAGTGCGGACATCAACTTACGCCTCCTTTCGCATTCTTGGATCGGCGAAATCTCGCAGCGTCTCACCAAAGAAAGTGAACCCCAAAGTTGCCAACACCACCGGCACCCCACCGGCGACAATCGGCCACGGCGTATTACGAATCAACGCATAGCCATCGCGCAACAATGACCCCCATGACGGCGTCGGCGGCTTCACGCCCATCCCCAAAAAAGACAAACCAGCCTCCAAAGCAATCACCGTAGGGATGTCCATCGCTGCTAAAACCACCAACACACCGATGATGTTGGGCGTGATATGCACGCACAGAATCCGCGTCATGGATGCACCAAGCGTGCGTTCCGCCAAGATAAATTCGCTGTTGCGCAAGGCGAGTGTTTGCGTGCGGGCGACCCTGCCGTAAGTTGGCATTGAGGTGAGCATCACCACAAACACCACGGTTTGTAGACTTGCACCGACCAATGCAACTACGGCCAAAGCGAGCATCACAGTAGGGAACGAGCGCAAAGTATCCAACAGCAGCATGATTGAAGTGTCAAGCCACCGCGGACCAAACCCCGCCAACATACCGAGCGTCAGCCCCAGCAGCAGTGCCGCGAAAACCGCCGGCAACGCCACTTGCAATGCCACTCGTCCACCCATCACCGCTCGCGAAAATAAATCTCGCCCCAGTTGGTCGGTGCCGAGAAAATGCTCGGCGGATGGTGATTGCAACCGTGCAACCACATCAATAGCATTCGGATCATATGGCACAATCGCATCGGCAAACACCGCACACAACACAATTACGGAAACAATCACTACCCCCAGCAGTCCAATCGGCTCGCGCACTATCAACCGCAATAAACTGGTGGTTTTCATTTGGGCGGGCGATGAATTAAGCGGTTCGGGTGCGTGGGTCAAGCGCGGCGTTTATCAAATCGGCGGCCGCTGTGGCGCAAACAAACACCATTGTGGACACCAACACACCGCCCATCACCACTGGATAATTTCGCGTGGTGATCGAATCAATCACCAATTTCCCCAAGCCCGGACGGGCAAAAACAATTTCCGTGAACACCGCTTGCGACAGTAGAAACCCCATTCCCACGCCAATAACGGTGACCACCGGCAACACCGCTACCCGAAACGCATAGACCAAAACCACGCGCAATTCCGACAAGCCGAACGCACGAGCGGTGCGAATATAAGGTTCTGCCAATGTTTCTAACATTGACGCGCGCACCAACCGCGAGATGTAGCCGACCCACGACAGCCCAATGGAAAACGACGGCAACACTAAATGCAACAACCGCCCACTGAAATGATCGGAGTCGCCGGCACCAATCGCCGGAAACCACTGCAGATGCACCGCAAAAAGCAACAACCCAAGCAACGCCACCACAAATGCCGGTGCGGCGACGCATGCCACCGACAGCACGGCAATAATCTTGTCAGCGAAGGAACCACGTTTCGCCGCGGCATATGCACCTAAGAAAATGCCGAGCGTGGCAGACCACACAATCGAACAAAAAATCAATTCCAAGGTGTATGGCAATTGTTCGAAAACGATGTCGGCCACTTGCCGATTAGAAAACACATCAACGCCCAAATTTCCGCTTAGCAGTTGCTTGAAAAAAACGCCGATTTGCACGATCAGCGGATCGTTCAACCCCATCAGCTCAATCAGCCCGGCTTTCAATTCAGGCGTCGCCCGAGGACCCAACATAACACTCACCGGATCCCCGGGCACCGCACGAATCATCACAAACATCACCGCCACAGCCACCAGCACAACTACGCCAGCCAACAATAATCGTTTTATTGCATATACAAACATTATGTTGTTCGGTAGTTATGCAGGCGGCAACAAGGCAGATTTAAATGGATTGAATCACGCTTGCCGGAAATAGCGCAACAACGGCAACCCATCGGGACGCAACGCCGGGCGAATGGTGTTGCGGTAGACCATCGGCGTCGCTTCGTGGGTAATGAAACGATAAGCACCGGACTCTTCCATCAAATCTTGCGCTCGGCGATACATTGCAGCGCGCTTGACCAGGTCGGCTTCTTGTGCCGCAAGTTCGTGAATGTTGTCAAACTCCGGCGAACGAAACCGCTCCCAATTCCAAATGCCAACTTGCTCGCTGGTAAACCACGAAGTGGCGTAATAAGGATCCGGAGTCATGGAAAAACGATTCATGATGAGTTGCACATCCTTCCACTGCTCGCCAGCACTTTCGTCACCCAACTGCCAGAAGGTCGCCGCTTCATGCACATTCACTTCCAGCGTGATACCAATTTCCTTCAAGTTCGCTTGAATCACTTGTGCGGCGGTGGTGTATGCCGTTTTGTTGATGACATCCAAAGTCAAATGGACATCGGTCTCGCCGGATTCGCGCAGCAACTTTCGCGCCTTCTCGAAGTTCGCCGCCGGCGGTATCAACCCTTTTTCGCGATGCCCAATCAGCCCCGGTGCGATGATGCCGGTAGACGCCTCAGCCGCACCGTAATACGCCGCTGCCAAAATGGACGGCACATCAATTGCGTATTGAATGGCTTGGCGCAATTTCTTGTTCTTCAAAAGCGCGTTGTCTACATTCGCACCAACCCACACATAAAACAATGATGGGTATTCCGCCAAGGTGGAGTTCTTCGGCGGGTTGTTGCGATAACGAGAAACCGAATCCAGGCCGATGCGGGTGAAATCCACCTCACCTGCTTCAAACGCAATCTCGGCGATTTTCTCGTCGTCAATTGGATAAATCTCAATCCGCTCAAACGCTCCGCGCGTGCCTTGCCAGTTCGGATTTCGCACCAGCACGGTCTTTTCTTTCGGCCGCCATTGCTGACGCAAATAGGGACCAGATTCTGCCAGCGGGTCAGTGCCAATGCGCGCACCTTCGGCTTGTTCTACCGCCTTTTTGCTGACAATATTGCCAGTGATATACGGCAATGCAATTGACCATAACGGTGCAAACGGTTTATCCAGCACGATGGTGCCGCTGCGTTCGCCGGTCACTTCCACATGAGAAAGCGAACCCATATCCGGCTTATTGGACGATTCCAACTTCGGATCAATAATTCGCTCAAACGAGAATTTGACATCCTCGGCGGTCATTGCCCCAAAGCCATTGGTGAAACCAATATCATCGCGCAACGCGAAATTGATGCGCGTGTCACTCACTTGCTCAATGTTAGTTGCCGCATCTAACTGCCAGCCCCACTCGCGCCCGGGCTTGTATTGCACGAGTTTGTTGTAGATACACGATTGAATTTCTTCATCCGTAACCCCGGCACTGAACGCTGGGTCTAGCGTGCGCATGTCGGAATACGCCCGCAATCGCAACACACCTTTATCAGCTTGTGCAATTGCCGTGTGCGCTGGCAAAACAGCCATAACGCCAAACGCCGTAGCACCTTTAATGAACTGCCGACGGTCAATGGAACGCAGAATTGGTTTAATGGTAGTTTTCATATATATCACCTGAGTAGTAGGAAGTGGAAAAAAGGGTTGGACAACAATGGATTAAAAATTAGCAACAATCGCGCGGAATGGATTCTTGCCAAGTTTTCTTCAGCAACAATTCATCATCTTCATATGCTGCGACGGTGCGCGTCAGAATAAATTCATGAGCGGTGGCGGTCATCGCGCTCTCGGAACAAACGCGCGTGTGCCAATTGCCACGTTCATGACTATAAACCCACTCCGCCTCGACCCGGGCACTCAATGGGTCGGCCGGGTGAATGGAAAAAACTTGACGCACAGTGCAGCCGGATATCAAATTGTTATGCGGGTTTTTATACGACCCCATATCATCGGCCAAAATAAAATGGCGCACGCCATCAGCCGTCACCGTGTCCGTGGTTTTGCAATCTGCTGGACGCAATTGCTTGAAATTTGAAATGTCTATTTCCGCCGCGGAATTCGGTGCAGCTTGTTCATCAAGTTTGGATGCAACTCGCTGCGGCAGAATGAGTTTGCATTTCGCAAGATGCAGCGTGACCGATGCATTCGTGGGCGATGGCCAAACGGTCGGCCAATAAGCGGTGGAAACAGCAAGGCGGATTTGCTGCCCGGCTTTGAAGTGATGCCCGCAATGTCGCAAAGGAATACGAATTTTGTAAAGTTTTCCGGGGCGCAATTCCACCGGTCGTTGATGCGAGGTGTGATGAGATAAGTTAAACACCATAAAACTCACGCGGGTAGACGAGCCGTCTGGCGACAAATCACACAACCGCAACGCTAACATCGCGCGCGGAGCATCTGCACTAAACTCAACTTCAACCACCGGCGCACCAAGAATGTCCAGCCCATCGGTCAACTTCGCACCATCAAAACAAACGGATTTAGCGTCATCATGACGTTGGTCGCCGGGCAGTTCGTCGTCCACGCGCATACCGGCGCAATAATTACCAGATGCCAAGCCAATATCTTGTTCGCTACAAACGATCACTTCAGCGGTAGTTGGTTTGGCGGTCAATTTGTTCGGTGCAAGATGAAGGATTAACGGTGGTGTCTTTGTCGGCAACTCGGCCTCTGCCACCCATCGCCCAGCTCGCGGTATCAACTTTGCCGATGGCGTGCCGTGTTCCTGCAAGTAAGCACGATAAGCCGGCAACGCATCCGCGCCGTTGTCCTCACCCTTCAGATACTTGTCAAACCACCGCACCACTTCCCGGTGAAAATCCGCGCGCGGTTCAATCTTGGCGATGTTCGGGTAGCGATGTTCCCACGGACCAACCAGCGCACGCACTGGCGCAGTTAATTTCTCCACCAAAACCGCCGGCGTATCGGAATATGAATCCGCCCAACCGCCAATCGCAAGCACCGCACATTGAATCGCCGCCCAATCCTCGCACACCGAACCGTGTTGCCAATATGCACCGTGATGCTGATGTCGCAACCAATTCGCCGCCATGAACGGTAACCGTTGCACGCGATCCAGCCAAATTTCGCGCCAATCGCTACGCACGTCTGGGTCCGGTGGGCGGCTGGAATAGGCTGTCATCTGCGCACCCCAGTTGAAGTTGTCATTCAGCACACAACCGCCGATGTAGTGAGTTTCTTGACGATATCGGTCGTGCGTCGAACAAACGGTAACAATCGCCTGCAACGCTGGCGGCCGCCGCATCGCAATCTGCAATCCATTGAACCCACCCCAAGAAATACCAATCATGCCAACCGCCCCACTGCACCACGGCTGCGCGGCTATCCACGCAATCACTTCCTCGCCACTCGCCAGTTCATCCTCAACATACTCATCAAACATATAGCCATCAGAATCACCATTACCCGCCATATCCACGCGCACCCCGGCATAACCAGCCGCCGCAAACACGGGGTAATTTCCTTCATCACGAGCCGCCGTGCCATCACCCAAGCGATACGGCAAATATTCCAAAATCGCTGGCACCGGCTTGCTATCAACATCATTCGGCAACCACAATCGTGCCGCCAACCGCCGACCGTCTGGGAGTTCAATCCAAGTGTTTTCGGTTTTCATTAGATTTCTCGCTTGGTTGACTATAAAAAAAGGAAAAAAGTAACAAGTGCAATGAATGATAAGAAAAAATCCGCATGCTGTCAAATCAAATTCAAAAAGACCCCGCTCATTTGCATGGCGGGCAAATCCCCCTTCAGAACTCACAGTAAGGAAGGGGACAATTCAAGGCGGTTAGATAATCATAAAAAGACACGGGCTACCGCCGCAAGACCTTTGATGAGCGGTAACTTGCCAGCGACTTGCGTCGCCGCACTGGGGTTGCACTCCAGTTATTGAGCGTGCTATGTTGTCTATTTATTGGTTGCGCTAACCTAAAGTAAACACAGGTTCGCCTAACGTTTCCTTGTTAACTTCCACGCCGAGACCGGGACGGTCTGTTACTTTCATATAGCCGTCTTCAATTACTGGCGCGCCAGTTGCAATCTCGACCTCGGTATACTCATGAAATGCGGATGATTGAAAGTGAAATTCTTGCGGTACCGAATGCGCAAAGTGAGCAATCGCTGCGGTCGCAATTTCACCGCCCCAGGCATCTTCAATGGTCATAACCAGCCCCATAGACATGCAGAGATCTCTGAATTGCCGTGCCTTGGTTAAGCCACCGACCCGGTTGATTTTCAAGTTGATTAAATCCATCGCACTATCCTGATAGCCGCGTATCAAAACTTCAATGCTGTCTATACATTCATCCAGAATCATTGGATGGTTGCAGTGGCGACGCACCGCAAGACATTCTTCATAAGTAAGACACGGTTGCTCTACATAAATATCAACATCACGTATTGCTGAAACCACTCGCATGGCCTCATGTTGTAGCCAGCCGGTGTTAGCGTCAGCACCAAGCACATTTCCAGTTTCCAATTCTGCGGATACTGCGATGATGCGTTCAATATCCGCATCGGCGCCGGCACCGACTTTCATTTGAAACTGTTTGAATCCCTGCGCTTGGTATTCGCGTATTTTTGCGGCCATGGCATCTGGATGTTGGCGACTCACTACTTTAAATAGTTTCACTTTGTCTTGTCGCATGCCGCCAAGCAAAGTATACACTGGTTGACTTGTTGCCTTGCCGAGGAGGTCCCAACAAGCCATATCAATTGCCGATTTAACATAGGGATGTCCTTTCAGTAGTTTGTCCATACGGGCATGGATGTTGTCCAATTCAATAGGGTTTTCGCCGATAAGCCCCTGTGCAATTTTAGCCAAACCAGCGCGCGCGCCTTCTGCAAATGCTGGCAGATAGGCTGGACCAAGCGGACAAGTTTCGCCAACACCCAATAAACCACTATCGGTTTCAATAATGATTACGGTGCTGTCAAACGCTGCAAATGATTGCGTTGCCCAGCTATACGAACCCTCTTTCATAGGAAGGTCGATCTGATAAATAGAAATTTTGGTGATCTTCATGGCGTATTATCGTCGTAAATTAAAAAGTGTGTCTATTTTTAAACTTGCTTACAGTTAAGTTTAATTCTACTTTGAACTAGCAAAAAAAATAGTATATTTCGGTCAATTTATTGCATTATAATTTATCACATGAGAACAGATTATCCATTTTTGCAGCCTGGTAAAACACCACCAGAAATCACCCCGCCGTTAAAGGTTGGGATTGTGCCGACTCCAGAGTTTACTCTCATGTCGCTATCTGGACTTATAGAGTTTCTCAGGCTGTCATCTGATGAAAGCGACTTCAGTCGTCCAATTTATTGCAGTTGGGATTTGTTATCGCACAACCTTGAGCCAATTGTAGCGAGTTGTGGTTTGGCGATTACTCCAAACAAGATTTTCGGCGACCCATTGGACTACGACTATGTGGTGGTGCATGGCGGAATTTTACATGGAGAATTACATTGTCCAAAACAACTTCACCGCTTTGTGTCGGCCGCGGCTCGTACCGGGATGCCAATCATCGGCTTATGCACAGGGCAGTTTGTATTGGCCGAGTTGGGGTTGCTGAATAAAAAGCGTTGTGCAGTTCATTTCTCTCTGGCAGCGGCGATGCAACAGAATTTCCCTAAGGTGATTACAGTGACTGATCAGCCAGTGGTGGAAGATGGGCAGTTTATCACTTGCCCTGGTGGGTTGGCATCGATCAATCTGGCGATGCGATTGGTGAATCAAAACTGTGGCAAATCTCGAACCCAAAAGACGTTACGTTATCTTATGGCGGAACGAGGTTTTGACGAGATATGCCCGGTGAAAGGCTATGATGATATTGATTTTTTATGCCTAAATAAACTGGTTGAAAATGCGGTGCATTTGATGCGAAAAAAGATGTTTGAGACTTGCACAATCGATGAAATCGCACAAAGTATAGGCACAACCGAACGCGAACTGACTCGTCTTTTTCGTAAATACTTGCGAGTTCCACCAGCCGAATTCTGGCGACAAATGCGACTCAATGTTGCGCATTGGATGGTGATTAACAGCAGACAGTCAATAACCCAAATTGCTGCTGAATGTGGTTTCTATGACGGCTCGCATCTGACTCATTGGTTCAAACGAACTTATAAAGTGACACCCGGGAAATTGCGAAAGTTACACATGGATTTTGGCGTTCATTAAGTATGGCATAGCGAGTTCTGATTAATTAAATCTATTAAATATAGTCCTAAATATACAACTACTCTAGAATTATTTACTGTAACTTTGGTGACACATTTGTTAGATTTTTTCATTTAGGGAGCATTTCCCTACATTATTTTAATCATACTATTTCGGAGGTTTACCATGAAATTTTACAAAGTCGTAAACAACTTAATAGCAGTAGCGAGCATTAGTTTAATTGCTAATGTTGCTTTTGCTGACAAACTGGACGACATTATTGCCGCTGGCAAAATTAGATGTGGCGTTATGTTGGATGTGCCACCAGTGGGTATGCGCAATAACGACAACCAGCCTATTGGTTACGATGTCGATTTTTGCCGAGACATGGCGAAGGCCTTGGGAGTGGAAGCAATCATCGTTGAAACTCCAGCACCAGACCGTATTCCAGCGATCCTTTCGGAGCGAGTAGATGTTGGGGTTGCATCAGCAACCAATTCGTTGGAACGTGCCAAGTCGGTGGCGTTTTCGATTCCCTATCAAATCTGGGATGTCGGCGTTGCCGTTGCCGCAAAAAACACTTCAATCACCACTTACGAAGACCTCAAAGGTAAATCCATTGGCACTGTGCGTGGCACCTCTAGCGAGGCTGAATTCCTTAAAGATCTGAAGCGCTGGGGCGGCGGTACATCCCATATTGCTTATGGGTCTAATGCCGAACAGTTCTTGGCATTGTCGCAAGGAAAGGTGGATGCAATCATTGAAAGCACCGCCATCTTTGGCGAATACGCGAAAGGTAAAGGCAAAGGCAAAATCAAGGTTTGCTGTAGCGTCACCACCGCCCCATCCGATTGGACTGGATTGATGGTGAAACGCAACTATCGAGGTTTGTTGGACTGGGTGAATTTGTTCGTATGGCATCAGTGGAAGAACGAGCGAACCGATGAACTCTACCGCAAATGGTTTGGCTATCCAGCGCCCAGCATGGCTTATCCCGGCACTCACGGCTACTGAGTAGATGGTCATAGTCAAAATTACATGCTGCAAATAAGCATTAATGCCCTCGCCGGATCTATTTAATCCGCGTGTTTGACTATGTTTTTCAGTGGCGAGTAGTCTGGAAGCATTGGCTAGAGTTATTGCAAGCCGGCGTCCTTACTTTGCAACTGACCTTGTTGTCAGTTGTCATTGGGCTACTCATTGCCGTGGTATTGGCGGTATTCAAAGATTCCAAAAATCGTGTGGCACGAGGTACAGCGATCTCATGGGTCGCATTAGCCCGCAACACGCCAGCGTTATTACAGATTTACTTGGCTTACTTTGGGTTGGGTGCATTTGGCATTCATCTAACGCCTTATACCGCGGTTCTCGGTGCAATTTCATTCAACAATGCCGGCTACCTTGCCGAGATTATTCGTGGCGGTTTCAGTTCAGTTCCAATCTCGCAAACGCTGGCGGCTCGAGGGTTGGGTTTAACCGAGATTCAAACCTATCTTTTCGTAGTTTTACCGCAAGTTTTACGCGCAGTGTTTTTGCCAATAGTTAATCAAGTTATCTGGGCAATGCTTGCAACTTCGCTGGGAATGATTATCGGTCTGCAAGAACTAACGGGTATGACAACTTTCTTGCAATCACAAACTTTTCGTCCGTTTGAATTTTATTTTGTTGCGGCGTGTATTTATCTCGTCATTGCTAAAATCGCTACCACCATTGCGCATTTAATCGCAAGGCATCTATCCAAAGGCGGACTGATAAAATGATTTATACCTTCACCACAAATGACTTCTGGTTGATGGTGTATGGTGCTGGAATTACATTTGCTTTAACAATCATAGCGGGTGTGTGTGGAACTTTCATGGGGTTTCTTATTGGCTGGGCGCGCACTTATAAGGGCTATGTTTTGCATTATTTATTGGGTGTTTATATTGACACCATTCGTTCCATACCATTGCTTATTCAGTTTGTTTTACTCAATAGTTTCATGGCGATTGCTGGCTATCCTTTAAATCCTTTTATCTCTGGCATCATCACACTTTCAATTTACATTTCCGGCTATGTGTCCGAAGTAGTAACCGCGGGAATTGAGTCAGTACCGAAGGTCACCAGCATGGCAGCACGTGGGCTTGGCATGACTTACACACAAAACTTTTTTAATGTAGTTATACCAATTGGCATGCGCACAGTATTTCCATCTTGGGTTGGCTTGATGTTAGGATTGATGAAAGATACTTCTCTTATCGCTGTGCTTGGCGCAACGCCACCAGAGTTGTTGCGATCTTCACAAATTATTATTAATCGTATTCACGAACCATTGTTAATTTTGCTTGGTGCTGGTGCGTTTTACTTTATTATGTGCGCGATGATAACTTTGTTTGCTGGGCAATATGAAAGAATATGGCAACAAAAGCGTGAGGTAGCGTGATGATTGAAATCAAACAAGTGAGGAAATCTTTCGGTTCACTTGAAGTATTAAAAGGAATCGATTTAACCGTTGAAAGTGGCGAAGTCGTTTGCTTAATTGGTGCGAGTGGCTCGGGTAAATCGACGATGTTGCTGTGCATCAACGCGTTGGAATCTATTGCCAGCGGTCAAGTTATTGTTGACGGGATTGATGTGCATTCGCAACAAACAAACCCAGACAAACTGCGCCAAAAATTAGGTATCGTCTTTCAGCAATTTAACGCTTTTCCTCATTTAACCGCTCGGCAAAATGTCGCGCTGGCACCAAGAAAAGTGCTGAATATGTCAAACAGCAAAGCCACAGAATTGGCAGAACAACATCTTGTCAAGGTCGGTCTTAGCGATAAAATAGAACACTACCCATCGCAATTGTCGGGTGGACAGCAACAACGACTTGCTATTGCGCGCGCATTGGCGATGAACCCTGATTACCTACTTCTGGACGAAATTACATCAGCCCTTGATCCGGAATTGGTAGGCGAGGTTCTTGACATATTAAGAATGCTTGCCGAAGATGGCATGACGATGATTGTGGTTACTCACGAGATTTCTTTTGCGCGTGAAGTTGCCGACCGAGTTGCATTTTTTCATCAAGGAGTTGTTCATGAAATTAATGCTGCCAAAGAGTTAATCAATAATCCACAACAGCAACGAACTAAAGAGTTCCTTAGTAAAATTCTATGATGTCAAAATTATGCATAACACTATAAAATTTGAGGGGATTTACCCGCCAGTAATCACCCCATACCACAACGATTATTCGCTCAACCAAGATGGGTTTGTAGAGATTGTCGAACATCTCATAGCGTCTGGTGTGCATGGCATTATTGTAGGTGGCACGACTGGTGAGTATTACGCACAAACCGATGACGAGCGTGTACAGTTGATGAAACTGGCAAGCCAAACTATAAAAGATCGTGTGCCATTAATCATAGGCGTTGGTGCAATTAGAACTGAAGATTGCATTAGTTTTGCTGAATCCGCGCGCGCCAACGGCGCGGATGCAATCCTTATTAACGCACCGTATTACGCGGTGCCTACGCAGGATGAACTAGCCACGCATGTACTCACCATTGACCGTGCAGTGAACTTGCCAATTTTGCTGTATAACTATCCAGCACGCACCGGCACAATGATGGAATCTGAGTTTTTGGACCGCGTGAGCGACAGTAAAAATTTAGTCGCCATCAAAGAATCTTCTGGCGACATCAATCAGCTTCACATGTTAGTGCGTGACTATGCACATATCACCTTGTTGTGCGGTATGGATGATCAAGCATTAGAGTTTTTCGCGTGGGGCGCGCGTGGTTGGGTTTGCGCTGGCGCCAACTTCCTACCCAAAGAACATATCGCCTTGTATCAAGCGATGGTACTTGAAAATGATATTGCCAAAGGACGTCAGATAATGTCAGCATTACTACCGCTCATGCAAGTGTTGGAGCAAAGCGGCAAGTTCGTGCAGTCAATAAAATATGCTTGTGCATTGAAAGGTTTGCCAGCAGGTCCGGTTCGCAAACCATTGTGCGAGATGAACCAACCAGAAAAAAAGAAAATGGAACAAGTCCTCGCCGCCTTAAAAATAGAAATTGCAAACACTAACTAGTCATGCGATTCGCCCATTACCGGTTTTCATTGCATTGATAAGAGGCGCTCACCTCTACGGTGTGAAAAGGGGGTAAGGCATGGTATTTCGCCCGCACTGTTATTCACTATTTTTTAAGGAACGTCTGATTAAAACCAAAAATATAGTTCTGAATCAGATAACTAATTTACATACCGCCTTGCTAATTGTTTTCTTGAAGAAGTTTTCTGGAAGAAAAAATAAGTCTAATAAAGATGCCCAGAAAGTTATTAACCTTTTGAAAATATCAGATTCTACAACTGTCTGAGAGGATGATCAGCACACTGGGACTTGAG
>WASV01091485.1_pt1 | contig 14007 bp, 11 predicted proteins | sample 5698531 | NCBI WGS metagenome assembly WASV01 (sample SAMN11175559, study PRJNA528189) | sponge metagenome | isolation source: marine sponge | host: Myxilla | place: Antarctica: Western Antarctic Peninsula, King George Island | collected 2013-01 | reverse complement strand
GCTTGACGAATACTACGAACATAGTCAAACAGTGAATCTTTACAGAGTAGGTGCGGTCCTATTGACGGAACCTGTGATTAGAGTGGTCCGTAGCGAAATACGAAAAACCAAGGATGGGCTGAAAGTAAGTAATGAAGAAATCAAGGAACTCATCTCTAATGAAGTCCTCGGTCAATTGCTAAAAAGTGAAGGTGTGGAGAAGGCACAGAAAAATATTCAGAGATTGCTGAAAAAACGCCTCAAGAAAAAATCCAAACCTTCTTAACCATCGAGTTCCTAGGCTATCGAGCCGCCAGAAGGAACTTGCCAAGAGCAAAGTTCTAGCGACTAGCTATGCGCTAATAAAGCATTGCAAATTATCTGCTTAGCTGGCCCTGTTATATCCCCTCTTTAGATTTCATGTCCCGGACGGGTACACACCTAGTGGTCCCCACTATTTGGTGGCTTGTTCGTTCATAGTTTCGAGCCGGTTCACCAGAATCTAGATCAACCTGTCTTTTAATTTAGTGAGAATCGCTGGCTTGAGTTCGTCTATATTTTTGGTATCGATTTTTAGTGCGATGTAGTCCCCATCGGCGACGACTGTCGTGGTTCGAGTCCGTTTGGCAATGCAGGCAATCTCTCCGAATATAGCACCCGCCTTGAGTCTGGTGATGGTCACTTCTTTTTGATTATTTTGGACAATAGCGACTACCCCTTTTAGCAGGACGAAAAAGAACCGAGCGTCTTATCCCTCAGGGGCACGAGAGTTAAGGAAGTACCCGTACCGGGCATGAAGTTTAAGGAAGAGGACATCACAAATACTATGGTCGTAAGCTGAGTCCAGCGTTACGCTGGGTCCCGCCAGCGGAGTTTGGGGTTGCGGGCGGCCTGGGCTTCGTCTGGACGCGACACTTTTGACAGCCTTGGCGAGGCATGAAAGCTTTCAGGATCTTCCTTGCCTTTTTTGGCGATGGACTTCATGGCCTCGATGAAGTCGTCGAGGGTCTCTTTCGATTCTGTTTCCGTCGGTTCGATCATTAACGCCCCTTTAACGATCAGCGGAAAATAAACCGTCGGCGGGTGAAAGCCATGGTCGATGAGCGCTTTGGCAAAATCCATCGTGGTGATGCCTTGCCCTTTGTCGTTGAAAACGCATTCATGCAGGCTGGCTCCTGTGAAAGGCAGGTGGAACGTGTCCTTCAGTCGGGCGCGAATATAGTTGGCGTTCAGCACAGCAGATTGCGCCGCTTGCCGGATGCCTTCGGGTCCAAGTGTGCGGATGTAGGCGTAGGCGCGTAACAACATGCCGAAATTACCGTTAAACGATTTCAGTTTTCCGACGCTTTCAGGCCGGTTCGCATTCAGCCGATATTTTGATCCGACTTTCTCCACCACTGGCGCTGGCAGGTAGGGTTCGAGAATATCTTTGATGCATACCGGACCTGCGCCCGGTCCGCCGCCGCCATGCGGAGTCGAGAAAGTTTTGTGCAGGTTGATGTGCAGCACATCGATTCCCATATCTCCCATTTTAGCGATACCCATGATGGCGTTGAGATTGGCACCATCGCAATAGACCAAGCCGCCTTTTTTGTGGACGATCTCCGTAATTTTTAAAATATCCTTCTCGAACATTCCCAGCGTGTTGGGATTGGTCAGCATGATCGCCGCTGTTTCTTCATCCATTGCCATTTCGAGTTTTGCGACGTCAATCGTCCCTTCGGCGTTGGAGGGCAGTTGAATGGACTTGTATCCACATAACGTAGCGCTGGCCGGATTGGTGCCGTGGGCCGAGTCGGGCAGTAACACCTTTTTTCTGGGATTGCCTTTTGCCGATTGATAGGCGTGGACCATTAGCATACCGGCGAACTCGCCCTGTGCTCCGGCGGCCGGTTGCAGGCTGGCGTGCTCCATGCCGCTGATGGTTTTCAGGCATTCCTGCAATTCATACATTAATTGAAGGCTTCCTTGCGAGTCTGCGTCAGGGGTCATTGGATGGTGCTGGGCGAAACCGGGTAACCGCGCCAGAGTTTCATTGATTTTTGGATTGTATTTCATGGTGCACGATCCCAATGGATAAAAATTAGTGTCGATGCTGAAGTTCCATTGCGAAAGTCGGGTGTAATGGCGCACCACATCGAGTTCTGTCAGTTCGGGAAGTTCATCGATAGCCTCGCGGATTTCTGCAAGCGGGAGGAGAGTCTCAATTTCCACTTCCGGCACATCACAGGAAGGCAGGGAATAGGCTTTTCGTCCCGGTGACCCCATTTCAAAAACGATGGGTTCCTCAAAGATCAACCCTGGTGTTCCCGGAGTTTTCGATTCCTTCGATCCCTTCGATCCCTTCGATTTCTGTGCCTGGCTCATGAGTTTCTCTTTGTATTAAGGAAAGGTTAATGGGTTTTCAACATTTTCAGCAGGATGTCGAGGACTGTGTCAGCAGACAGGGAATCGTCATCCCTTTCTTCAAGCACTACACTGGCTGAGTTAAGGGGACCCCAACGTTTGATTTCCCCATGTTTAAAGATCACGCAGACTGGTGTGTCGACCGCCGAGGCGAGGTGCATGATGCCAGTGTGGTTGCAGAGTAAAACATCGCATTCTTGAATCAAAAGCGCAAGTTCTTTTGCGCTGAGAAGGGGAAGAAGTTGAGGTTTTTTCTGCATGCTGGCGATGGCATTTTCAAGTTCAGCCTCTTCTCCTGGTCCGTTGATCATCCAGACCTGTGCCGATTCCTGCAGTTGTTCGATCACCGTCCTGAACTTCTCCCACCGCCAGCCCCATTTTGCGATGCGGGCGCCGGACTTGACCAGCACCACCGGCTGGTCCGGTGAGGCGCGATACTTCTGGATGATATCTGTAATTTTTTGCGTTTCATCAGGATTAAAATAAAGCCGGGGTTGGCTGTGGAGTTTCTCAATGCCCAGGGCGCGCAGAATTTCCAGGTTGTTTTCGGTTTCGTGTCGTGGTGGACCTTGCACCGGCACCCGGATGTTATGCGCCCAGGCGTTTTCCTGATGTTCGTAGCCGACGCGTATTTTTGCGCCGGAACAAAGGCTGAAAAATGTGGCAGAGGCGCTGAATGTTTTGTTGAGAGTCAATGCCAGGTCGAAATGTTCGTCTCTCAGTTGGCGAAAGACAATTAAAGGTTGTTTGGGGTTGAAGGCAAACACCCGATTTATATTAGGGTTGTCGGCCAGAAGCTCTGCCTGGGCACTGTTCACCAAAACGCTGATCTCTAAATGCGGGGATTCTTTTTTTAAAGTTTCGTAAACCGGAGTAGAGAGCACGACATCGCCGAGCCTGTCGGGGCGTATGACTAAAACCGAATTGATGTTGTTAAAATCCAGCGGTAGGTCTGGTGGACTAGGGGCCTTACCGGCACAGGTGCCGACCAACTTCCACAACAGTTGTTTGGCTTTTCTTTCTATTGTGTGCAGGGCTTGGTTGGCCATGGATTAAGTGGAGTGCAGACTTATTGTTTGCAGGGCTTGGTTGGCCATGGATTAAGTGGAGTGCAGACTATTTGTTTGCAGGGCTCGGTTGGCCATGGATTAAGTGGAGTGCAGAAACTGGTGAGGGACACATTGACCCGTACCCATCCGATTACTTTATAGCGGCAGTGCTTCATCAATGAGCATGATGGGGGTGTCATCTTTGATCGGATATTTCAAAGCGCAGGGCTTGCAATCCAGTCCGTCTTCTTTTTCTGCCAGTTCAAGGTCTCCCTTGCATTTTGGGCAGACCAGAATGTCCAGCAATTCCTTATCGATTCCCATGATCCTTTTCCTTTAATGAATAAAATTTCAAGGGTATTGGTTTTTTGTTTGTTGTTTTACGGCCTGAAACACTTCATCAACGGTCACCTGATCCATGCATTCTTTAGTTCCCAGTGGGCAGGTTTTTTTCCAGCAAAAACTACATGAGAGAACTTTGTAAACCGTTTCATGATTCACGCCATAAGCTCCGTTACGCACCGGATCGGTGGGGCCAAAAATAGAAACTGTGGGAATGCCCAACGCCGCGCCGAGGTGAAGCGGACCTGAATCACAGCTTACCAGCAGTGCCATCCGTTTGTACAGGGCAATAGATTCTAAAATCGAAGTGGGAGGGGCGATCCAGTTTTTTTGTTTCATATAGGCGGAGATTTGCTGGGCTTTAAATTCTTCTCCTGGTCCCCATGTCAGCATGATGGAGCAACTCAACTCTTCTGAGATGCGGTCGGCTAGTTGGGCGAAGCGGACCAGTTCCCATTGTTTGCTTTCGAATCCGGCGCCAGGATTAATGCCTATGACTGGACGGGTGCTAAGGTCCGGGTGCTGGTCAAAGAAGTATGCTACTTTTTCATCTGCTTCGTCAGGAACCTGGAGCGGAAAATTTTTTGTTTCCACAACCTTCTTCAGCGCGGTTTGCAAAAGCGTGAGGTACATATCGACAACATGGAGTCCGCCTGCCATGTAGGGGCCTTTTTGGTTGGTGAACAGGGCGCTGAATTTTTCCTTGCAGTTTTTACGGTGAAATCCAACACGGGTTGGGGCACCGCTCAATTTGGCGATGATGCCACTTTTGATGAGCCCATGCAGGTCGAAGACAAGATCAAATTTATGTCGGTGCAAAGTTTTGATTGTGTTCAGAATTTCTGCGAGCGATTTGGCGTTCCAGTTTTTGCGCCACACTTTGGTGCGGAGAGGAATGATCTCATCGATATCGGGGTTGCCACGCAGGATATCCTGATAGCGTTCTTCAACCATCCAGGCGATGTGGGCATCGGGCAGGGACTTTCTCAGTGTGGCGGCAACAGGAAGTGCGTGGACCACATCTCCCATAGCGCTGAACTTAAGAATCAGTATTTTGCGTGGGTTCATCGGCTTGTTTTTTCCCTGCAGGGCTGATGAGTTTTAAAAAACGTAAAAAGATTTGTTGATATCCGAGGTAGCCCATCAAGCTGCCAAAGAGAGCTCCGGCGATAACATCGGAGGGGTAGTGCATTTTCAGATAGACTCTTGAATAACAGACTAGCAGTGCAAAGACAAAAACCAGCGGGGTGATTTTGCGAAAGCAAAGACTGGCGAGGGTTGCGGCCGCGAAAATATTACCAGCATGGTTTGAGGGAAAAGAAAAACTGTTTGAGCAATTCAGCGCATTGATAAGGTCATGACAGGGTCTAGGGCGGGCGATCACTTCCTTAAGGATATAATGGCTGGTGGCATCGGTCAGGCCGATGGATGCGCCCATTGCCACTAGAAAAGCCAAACCATAACGCCTGTAAAAAGCAAGAACCCCCACCACGCAGGCTATGCCAACATAGAAAAAATTTTTTTTACCGGAAACGAACCGCATGACCTGTTCCACTATTGGGGATTGAAAATGCTGGTTGATCCAGTAGAATGCCGAAAGGTCGAGATCGTATAAGATGGCGGTTCCTTTTTGCGGGGATTGCGATACTTGAGTTTATTTTATGGAGTTTGTGGGCTTGAGTCAAACGATTTGTCTCGCTCTTCAGGAACCCGGATTTTAAAAGGAGCTGACGTCTGAAGGGGAGCATGATGGAAGTGATCGTCCGAATCCTTCAGGGAAAATGAGAGGGATCGAGGCTCTTAATGGAGTGCGATCAGAAGGGTGTCTTCCTAAGGGATCGAGGCACCTTAATGGAATGCGATCAGAAGGGTGTCCTCCTATATGATCGCATTTAGGATTGCATTGTTACTTTTTCCTTGGTGCGTCTGAATACATTTCCAACTTCGACCAGGTTTGAGACTTTTTCTCGAATGACAACTCGAATGACAATATGATTCATTCTGGCAAGTAGTCTGGCGAGAAGGCGGCCATAATCTTTTCAGTTCCAATTAGGCGGAATAAAAAATATGCGATGTGTATTGTGTGAAAATGATGACTTTGAGATTGTCTCGACACGTGATTCAAAGTCATCCGACGCGTTAATTGTATCTTTATGCAAAAAGTGCGGGTTAATACAGCAAACCCCTATCCCAACATCAAATGCGTTGAGAATATACTATTCTCATAATTATCGGGCCGAATATAAAAAAACATATACTCCGAAACTTAAGCATATTTTTCGTGCAGCAAAAACAGCAATGCATAGAATCAATTTCCTGGGTGAGTCAAAAATTTCTACAGGAAAGATACTTGATATTGGTGCTGGGGGAGGGGAGTTCACCTATCTATCTCAGAAAGCGGGGTTCGAGTCTCAAGGGATTGAGCCAAATATAGGGTATTCTGAGTATGCTAGGAATGAATATGACTGTGATATCAAGCAGAAAGAACTCGAAGACATAGAAGGGCAGTATGATGTGATTACCCTCTTTCATGTCTTAGAGCACTTACCTTCTCCAACAAAAGCATTTGAAAAACTGTATTATTTATTGAAAGAGGGCAAGGTATTGTTTGTTGAAGTGCCCTGGATTGAAACCAATGATGCTTCTCCTCGTAATATTTATTTCAAAGCGCACCTTTTCTATTTCAGTGTAGACACTTTAATTTCATGTGCCAGTCGGTACTTTGATGTGGTGAAGGCAGATACCACCTCAAATTTGAAAATATTATTTAGAGCAAAAAAAGTTCCCACATCTCTAGAGTTACCCAGCCCATCATCTGTGGAATCAACCAGAGTGCGGGTTAAAGAAAAAGGGTGGATTGAATATCTGTTTAAGGGAAAAGGGTTAATAAAACCGATCAAAAAAGCGGTTCAATTCTTCGCAGAAAGCAAAGTTAAAAATTTATCTGGCAAGCAAATAGTCGATATTGTTTTTCAAAAAACAACAAATTGATTGGATGCCTGACTTTCACATCATAAGGTGGACGGCTCCCAGGTTTAGAAATTGGTTAAAATCGGGTCTTGGATTCAACTCGTAAGTGCAACAGTTGGTGAAGTTTTCTTTTTGAAGAATAGCTCAGAAGAATAGCTCAGCGGTAAAGGGCTATTGTTCCCCTCCGAGGCATGAAGCTAGAAGGAAGGGTATCACTCAAGTTACCAGCGGAGGTTCTCCGCCTGCCAAATGACGAAATTTTGTGACAATGCGTTGATCCTGTTCGCTCGCGATCCGGTTCTGGGTAAGGTAAAAACGAGGTTGTCTCCCTTTCTGAAAGAAGATGCTATTCTCAAACTGTATACCTGCTTTCTTCAGGACAGTCTTGATAAGATTAGGCAAGTGAAAGACGTAGATCACTTTGTAGGAGTCGCACCCTCGAACGAGTCCGGTTTTTTTAACGGAACGTCTGGTTCCGATATCCGCCTTTTTGTTCAAGAGGGAAAGGATTTGGGCGATAAAATGCGCCGGGCTATTCAAGACCGGTTTGCCGAAGGGTATAAGAGAGTGGTTATCATTGGTTCGGACAGCCCTTCGTTACCGGTTTCTTATATCAGCCAAGCCATGGGTTCCGATAAAGACATGGTCCTTGGGCCGAGCACCGACGGGGGCTATTACCTGATCGGCATGCGGGGGAAAGTGGTCGAGGTTTTCGACGAAGTGACCTGGGGGACAGAAACGGTCTTGCGAGAAACGTGTGAACGCCTGATGCGAAGCGGGGCAGATCTGGAGTTATTGCCGGTCTGGTATGATGTCGACAACCCTGAAGATTTAAAATTTTTTAAATCCCATTTGGACCTCATTGAACAGGCAGGGCTCGGAAAGTCCGGTGAGACAGGAAAATTGCTCGATAAGATTTTGGCGTCCTGCTAAAAATTATTTTTGATGTGTTCTTAATATTTTGATGTGTTCTTAATAACGGAACCTATATGAAGCTTTGCAAGTTTACAGATTCGGATTATCAGGCGGTGGTCGAGGCGTTGGAAAATCGTTCCGGCATGGATTTGTTCACCCACGACGAAACTGTTCGCAAGATATTGCAGGATGTGAAGGAAAGAGGCGATGCAGCCTTATTGGAGTACACGCACCGCTTTGACCGGCATAATCTTGAGCGGTTGCGGGTCACGCCGGATGAAATCCGGAAGGCCTATGACGGTGTGACTGAAGAAGAACTCGCGGCATTGAAAGAAGCGGCAGAACGTATCCGCCGATTTCACGAACGTCAGAAGCAGGAATCCTGGCAATATGAGGAAGAGGGCATCACTATAGGCCAGATGGTGAGGCCGCTTGCCATCGCAGGGATATATGTTCCGGGCGGCAAGGCGTCTTACCCTTCTTCGGTGCTTATGAATGCGATTCCGGCGAAAGTGGCGGGAGTGGATCGTGTGGTCATGTGTTCTCCGTTTCCCGATGGGCAAACGCGCCCGCATGTTCTGGTCGCTGCGGATATTGCAGGGGTCACAGAAATCTATAAGGTTGGTGGAGCTCAGGCGGTCGCTGCCATGGCTTTCGGCACTGCAACCCTGCCACGGGTGGACAAGATAGTCGGGCCCGGTAATATATTTGTGGCGTTGGCCAAACGGTTGGTTTTTGGAATTGTGGATATCGACATGATAGCCGGTCCCAGTGAAATCCTGATTGTGGCCGATCACAGCGCAAACCCGGCTTATGTGGCGGCAGATATGTTGTCGCAGGCCGAGCATGATGAAGAAGCGGTGCCAATTCTGGTGACTCCTGAGGAAGGACTGGCTCTGGAGGTGATGGCCGAACTGGAGAGGCAGAAGAACATGCTCAGCCGTAAGTCTATTGTGGAAGCTTCTTTAAATACCCATTGTCGACTACTGGTGACGGAGTCTCTTGAGGCCGCAGTTGATCTGGCCAATCGCCTGGCCCCTGAGCACCTGGAATTAGCCATGGAAGACCCTGAACATTGGGCGGAAAAGATTCAGAATGCGGGAGCGGTATTTTTGGGGCATTACACGCCGGAGGCAGTCGGGGACTACTTGGCGGGTCCAAATCATGTATTGCCCACCAGTGGCACGGCCCGGTTTTCGTCGCCGCTCGGAGTGTATGATTTCGTGAAACGGACCAGCTTGATTTCCTATTCCCGCACGGCTCTGGAAAAATGTGGCAAAACTTTAACATTATTAGCCGAAATGGAGGATTTGGGGGCGCATGCAAACTCGGTCAAAATGCGTATTGAGGGAGGCAAAAAATACTCTTAAAGACACGATATTTTCAGGGCTCCAGGCCTCGATTTTGTCTTGACACATCTAAAATGCTATGTTCTAATCACCATCATTTTTAGCAATTTTATGCCAAAAGTGATGGTGCAAGATAGGGCTGGGAAACCCATGTAAAATAGCAAGTTACGGGTTTTGATGGAATTCCAGGCCTTGCTCTGGTGAAGAGTTTTAGGCACATCCGGTATTGTCACTGGGGCTGAAAAATTTGAGATTTTTTTTTGGGGAAGAATTATTTTTGATTCAGCTCAATTTAAAGAAGTGAGATTTCTATATATAATAAATAGGTACCTTTTATAGTTTTGTATTACTAGCTAAGGATCCTGATCAGATCCAAAAGGAGGCTAAACCATGTTGGGGAAAAACAAACTTAGCATCAAGGCGTTTTCATTGGGGCTGCTACTGGCCATGGCCATGTACTTTGCTCCAGGCATGACCAGCGATGCGATTGCCAAGGAAGTGTCTGCAGAGCAGGTTTTTGCTGAAGAGGCGTTCGCCAAAGAAGTTCAGGCGCAAGAGGCCGTTGAAGGCGAAGGCGAGGCAGAAGTTGAGTGGAGCCAGGACGTATTCTATAAGGACTGGGAAGGTAACCCGCTGAAAGGTCCTGTGAGTGGTTTTCCTGCTCCGGATCTTGGGCCATCGGACTATAACAATTATGAGTTCGCTCCCAGCCGCATGCTTTTATGGGTTGCCAATCAGCAGCATCTTTATTTTGGTAGCTTTGTTCTGGCGGTTCCGATTTTTTGTATGCTCATCGAGTTTATTGGAGTTCGAACCAGGGAAGAAGATCCGGTTATGTCGGCCAAGTATGACCGGCTGGCGCATGACCTGATGAAGGTCAGTTTGACCGCTTATTCCTGGACAGCAATCCTCGGTGGTATCCTTCTTTTTACATTCATCACACTATTCCCGGGCTTCTTCAAGTATATGGCAGGCATTTTCCGTCCGGTTATGCATGTTTACGCACTGATGTTCCTGGCTGAGTCCGGCATTCTCTACGTCTACTACTACGGCTGGGACAGGATGAAAGATGACAAGTTTCTGAAATGGATTCACTGTAGCCTTTCGGTTCTTCTCAACCTCGTCGGTACGGTTCTGATGTATCTGGCCAATTCCTGGGCGACCTTCATGCAGGCTCCCGGCGGAATTGACTCTGAAGGCCGTTTCCTGGGAAATATCTGGCACGTTATCCATTCCACTCTCTGGAACCCTGTCGGTGTTCACCGGATTCTCGGAAACATCGTGTTCGGGGGTGGAATCGTAGGTGCTTACGCCGCATATCATTACCTCACTGCTAAAAATGAGGAGGAGAAGGCGCATTACGACTGGGTATGTTATGTCGCCATGTTTATTTGTATCTTTGGCTTGATTCCGCTTCCTTTCGCGGGTTACTGGTTGATGAAGGAAGTGTATGCATTCCGTCAACAGATGGGTATTACCCTGATGGGCGGCATCATGGCTTGGTTGTTCATCATTCAGGCGGTAATGATCGGGCTCCTGTTCTTCGCTGCTAATTCCTATTTGCATAATGGAATGGCGCGGGTCAAGGGGTCGCATCGTTATATGAAATATTGTAAATATATGATTCTTCTCTTGATCGTATGTTTCACCATGTGGATGACTCCGCATACCATTGTTATGACTCCGGCGGAGTTGAAGGCGATGGGTGGCGCACAGCATCCCATTGTGGGCCATTTTGGGGTTATGTCGGCCAAGAACACAGCGGTGAACCTGATGATCACGACTACGGTTCTCTGCTTTTTGTTGTATCAGAAAGCCAACAAGAAGATTAACGTGCCTTGGGCCACGGTGGGCAACTGCTGGATCGCGGCTATTTTTGTCGGTGCGGCTGTTAACATCATCTTCCTGGGCATTTATGGTTATTTCCTCCCTGCTAACCAGCGGGTTGGGCTCTCCGTACCTCAGGTAACCACTACGCTGACGACCCTTTTCGCCGGCACGGCGATCAATATCTCTATGTTTAAGGATTCCGAATCTTATGGGGATATTCAATGGGGTAGTCAGTCTAAGGTAGGAACTTACGCCATTTTCCTTCTGGCGATTTCCTTCACTTGGTTGATGGGTCTCATGGGTTACATCCGTTCTGCTGTCCGCTTGTTCTGGCACGTGACGGAGGTGGTTCGTGATAACTCTGTTGACGCTTATACGCTTACAATTGGTGAGGCGGGTAAGATGCTTACCTTCAACACTCTTTTTGTGTGGACACAGTTTGTGGTCGTGTTCTGGGTAGGTAGTTTGACCGGTAAAAAAGCCGAAACAACAGCTCCTGAGGGTGTTCCGGTACCGGCTCAACAACAGCAATAACTGATAACAATTTGGGCGGGGCTCCCACTTTTGGGGCCCCTTGCCAATTAATCTGAGGCTTCAGGAGGGAGAGGAGACCGATGCTACCAGAGCAACATGACATCTTATTTTCGTTTATTGCCATCGCATTTGCCGTGTTCGGGATTTATGTTTTTGGAAATGTGATTCAATCATGTAGGGAAAGAGGAGGAGTAAACATCACTTTGTGGGGCGGAATATTTGGTGCCTTTGCCATCAGCTGTTTTTTGATGACGGTCCACATGTTTGACCTTGTTCAAGCTGATCAGTTGGAGTTTTTCTTCTCAACGTATCTTTGGCTTGTGGTTGTTATGTTGATCACTTGGGGTGTATTCTTCAAGAGCAATAAAATGGAAGGTCAATCTCCCCCGATTATTAGAGGTTTTTTCTTCTGGACCACGGTTTCTCTTTTGCTGGCAGGCTACACCAACTGGTTGCCGCAACAGCGCAGTGACCCACCGCCTAAAGAAGCGGCGGTCGTGGGTGACCTGACCATGGAAGAATTTGCAGAAATGGGACGAATAATTATTTTTGGTGCCAAGCAGGTGGCCGGTCAGAAATCAATCGGTAAAGGTCAGTGTCCTCTGTGTCACACCTTTGATCCGGCTGACCATATGGGTCGATGCCCGAACCTGTTTGGGGTTGAGAAAAGAAGTCATGAGAGGGTGAAGGAGGACCGGTATGTGACCAGCCCGATAGCCATCGGCGAAGTAGAGCCTTCCTCGGGTATCGTGAAGGGTAAATGGGACGAAGTACCAGAAGAGCACAGAAGACAGCATGGTCCTGACGAATTTACCGGCGAAGATTATATGCGTGAATCTGTCATATGTCCGACCTGTTACGTGGTGAAAGACTTCGGTAACGACGGCGATACAAGAAGCCCGATGCCGGTTATCATCAAGCCGCCGATCAGTCTGAGTCGGGTTGAAGTGAATGCTGTCATCGCTTACCTGCAATCCAAGGACACGCCGGGCGAGTTTGCATCGGTGACTGTTCCGTTGCCGCAGGATGATGCAGGTAACACGGGTGGTGCGATTGCTGAGGCAACGGATGAAGATGAAGACGCACCTATATTCGTCACCGGCAATGAAGATATTCAGGACATGATCAATACATTAGGCTGTCCGCTTTGTCACACCATCCCTGGTGTTGAGGGTGCGATGGGTGAGTTAGGGCCGAAGCTTCATGAGAAGATCAGTGCTCCGAAGCGCATCAAGGACCCCAACTACAAGGGTAAAGCGACCAATACCAGAGAGTATGTCCGGGAGTCTATCTTGAACCCTGGTGCCTATGTGGTCTTTAATGAGGCAGAGGGAGAGTTATTCCCTGATGGTTTAATGCCTACAACCTTTTCAGAGCAGCTTTCAGTTCGAGCTCTCGACAAGCTTGTGGATTTTATTAGTCAGACCGAAGCTCCGGCTGGCAGTTAATAGGAGACAGCCATGAACAAAGCATTAATCAGTTTTTTAGTTTTTGTTGTCGGCCTGGCGGTGTTTCATAACGCAATATTTCCTATCTTTACACCGAAGGAGGTTGGCTGGATATTAAATAGGTACGTTTACTTTTTATTATTCGTAGCCTATTTGCTCATTACCAATCTGGTTCTCAGGCTCAAGCCGCCAATTGCCATGATGGCCTTGTTTGTGTGGGGTCTGGGCTTTTACTTTTACAAATGGATCTTGTATCCGCCAATTCCATGGACCCTGTTCATTACCTATATGGTGATGTGGTCGATCGGTACTTTCCTGTATGTCAGTCAGGATCCGGAAACTTTCAGGGAATTCAGGAAGCCAATCGTTAAAACGATTGTTGGTGAATACAGGTTTGCGCATCTTGTTATGTTAGTTGGTATGCCGATTCTCGTAGGATTTGCAACCTATAATACGATCTACCCATCGTATCAGGAGCCAGTGGAATTGCGGACGGTTCACCCCGCACCTCCTGCCACCACGAAAGTGCATGGCAAGACTTATCCGCTGGAGTCTACTAACAATCCTTTCCGTATTGATGAACAGGACAACTATAAGGACAGTTTCCCGTTCCTGGATGCGGACAAACATGAGTACATGAAGTCTGTGACGGAAGGTGGCACGATCTTCTTCCAGAACTGCCATTTTTGTCATGGTGACCAGTTGAACGGACTGGGTATGTTCTCGCATGTGTTTAACCCGACCCCGGCTAACTTTATCGATCCGGGTACTATCGCCATGCTACAGGAATCATTCTTGTTCTGGCGAGTGGCAAAAGGTGGCCCCGGTCTGCCGAATGAGTCGACCCCGTGGTCTTCAGCAATGCCTCCATGGGAGGAGCATTTGAACACGGAAGAAATCTGGAAGGTTATTCTGTTTGAGTACTGGTACACAGGGTGGCATCCAAGAACTTTCGGCACCGAAGGCTCTGTGAATGAATAATAACTTGAATAGCATTTTCGGTTACTAAAACCTAAACATACGGGAATGACGATGAATAAGAACAGTAACTATATCAAACGCCTGATCTTTTCCTTTCTGACTGTAGCGTTGATCGCGGTACCGGGAGTGGTGCTTGCCCAAACGGTACCGGATGCAGTCAAGGAAGACATGCTGGAAACGGGGAAAAAGGTTTATTTTAAAAGA
>WASV01164787.1_pt1 | contig 14107 bp, 12 predicted proteins | sample 5698531 | NCBI WGS metagenome assembly WASV01 (sample SAMN11175559, study PRJNA528189) | sponge metagenome | isolation source: marine sponge | host: Myxilla | place: Antarctica: Western Antarctic Peninsula, King George Island | collected 2013-01 | reverse complement strand
AAGGCCCGGCATAGAGTCCGCACCCGATAAGGGGAACATCGCCCACGCGACCGGGGATGGCGTTATCAATGCCGCCGGTGCTGAGTGCTGCGGCAAACTCGTCCCCCGACCGGACGACACAACCGACCGTGTCGGTGGTGGAAAAATCTTTTCCTGTATTGGCAATTTCATCCGGCGACAGGGTTTGGCAGCCCTGGTTTTGAGCAAACTCCGCCGCACCTCTTCCCGCCAGGACACGGTACTCCGACTGGCTGACGATACGCGCCGCATGGACCGGGTTTTTGAATCCCTCCAACGCAGCAACGGCACCAAAATTGCCGGAACTGTCCATACACGAAGCATCCATCTCCACCGTGCCGTCGTTACGTTTGTGCGACCCGACTCCGGCGTTAAAACGCCCGTCATCTTCCAGACTAGCGACAGCATGACAGGCCGCATCGATGATGAGCTCACCCGTTTGGAGAGACATCATGCTCATTTGCCCGGCGATGGCGGTTCCGTCAGCATGGGCCGGATCGGAACCCGCTCCACCATGTGTTAAAACTACAATCTTTTTTTTATCTTCCATAATATTCTCTATATGTGTGGCCAGCTTTACGTGTGGCTAGCTGATGGCATGGGGCCTAAGGAGAAAACACCTGTATTCAGAAGCGGAGTAGTAATGGTTCGCTCATAAATGTTCTGACAAATTGCTACCGGTCGCCTGGTCGGGGTCCATGTTGTACGCATATTATAAATGAGGTATGCTGGAGACCAACCAAAAAACGACAGGAAACCGATGGTTAAGTTTTGTTTGCAGTGCAAAAATGCGTTCTGGGGCGGACAGTATTGCCCGATATGTTCCGGCGACATTGAACTACTCGATGCCGCCCTGCCCGAGAACAAAAAATATCTAACGGAACTCAATATCGATGTGCGGCCGAAATATTATGCTCGCAGTTCCATGCTTCTTTCCTGTTTCGGGTTCGTGATGGCCCTGCCTCTTGGTGCGTTTATGTTTTTGCGCGGCATGTCTTCTTCCGGCAACATTACGTTGTGGGCCAGTATTGGCATTGGCATCGTTGTTATCGTCTCGTGGGGATGCTGGTATCTCGCTCACCGGCTCTTCGACAAACAAATGGAAGATGTCGAAGTCGACGATAAAGAACCGCAGTTGGACTAACCGGCAAACCCCAGGACTAGCCGGCAAACCGCCAGTGGCAATGGGGCGGTGACGCTATTACCCCTTCTGTCCGTTCTACCCCTTCTGCCCGTTTTACCCCTTCTGCCCGTTTTACCCCTCCAGGGCATGAAGGTAATGAAAGGACATAACACATGACCGCCAAAAGCATCGCCAGGATATCCTCATCATTAACCTCCTCTCTCAAAGAGATAAGTTAGCTATAGCTTATTAGCCTCACGCCGATTGAGCGATAATATCAGCGATAAATTTTTCTCTGGCTTGTTCGTCCTGTAATTGTTCTTCATCAATAACAGGTATATCAGGGAAGTGTTTCACGAAGGCCCGGGCAAACAGTCCGGAAGTCGTTTCACTTGTTGCCGGATGGAGAGGCACAGCCTGTATTCCGCAGGAAGGGGAACGGGTTTTAAAAATAAATCCGCATAAGTCATTTAACCCTTCCAGCTTTTTGGAACTGAAGTCGGTCATTGCATCCGTCCAGTCTTTTCCCGATTCAGCACCCACCATGCGGTGAGTTTCATCGCCCTCCACAATTTGAACCTTTTCTCTCGGGACACCCATTCCTGTTTCCACTTCAGGGCAAACCGGCACGGCTTCGAACTGACCGTCCATGTCGAAAAGGTCGATCACAATCTGGCTATATTTGTGTCCGCCGTTATAACGAACCTGTTGGCCCAGCAAACAACTGCTGACTCCGATTTTGAGTTTTTCCATTTTTGAGTTTTTCCATTTTCCGGCTCTCGCCTAATTGTTGACCCGGTAGCCAATATCCGTTTCCCGGCTCCCGCCTAATTGCTGACCCGGTAGCCAATATCCTTACGATAGTGGATTCCATCCCATTGGATTTTTGATACCGCTTCATAAGCTTTTTTAATCGCTGAAGGGGTGTCGGCTCCGGTTGCAGTGACCCCCAATACTCGTCCGCCGCTGGTGAGTACTTTACCGCCTTCTTCTTTAGTTCCGGAATGGAAGACGGTTACATCGGGCAAGGCCCCGGCTTCGGCTAATCCTGATATTTCTTTTCCTTTTTCATAATATCCCGGATAGCCTTTTGCTGCCATCACCACACAAACGGATGACTCCGGTTTCCACTTCAAATCATATTGATCGAGAGTGCCATCGATGCAGGCTTCAAAGAGCGGAACGATGTCGCTTTCCATGCGGACCAGAAGCGGTTGTGTTTCCGGGTCGCCAAAGCGGGCATTGAACTCGAGAATTTTCGGACCGTGTCTGGTGAGCATCAATCCAGCATAAAGAATTCCCTGGTAAGACCGGCCTTCGCTCTTCATGGCAGAAATCAATGGAAGCATGATTTTGTCGCGCACCTTCTGGCGCATAATGTCGGTGAATATCGGAGCCGGTGAACAGGCCCCCATACCGCCGGTGTTCGGTCCTTTGTCCCCGTCCAGCGCAGCTTTATGATCTTCTGCCGAATCCATAAGGAGCAAGGTATTGCCATCAGAAAACGCCAACACCGACACTTCCTGCCCTTCGAGAAACTCCTCAATCACTACCTGGTCCCCCGCCTCGCCGAACGACTTGTCTTTCATGATCGTGTCCACCGCGTTCAATCCTTCTTCCGCGTTTTGGCACAAGATGACACCTTTACCAGCCGCTAGTCCGCTGGCCTTAACTACAATGGGGCCAGTTTCTTTATCAAAATATTTGCGGGCCAGATCATACGAGGTGAATGTTTCATATTCTGCTGTTGGCAGGTCGTATTTCTTCATGATGTCTTTTGAGAAGACTTTACTCCCTTCCAGTTCAGCGGCTAGGGCAGTCGGGCCAAAAATGCGCAGTCCTTTTTCCTGAAACTGGTCGACGATCCCCATCACGAGAGGTTGTTCCGGTCCCACCACGGTGAGTCCAATCTCATTTTTTTCGGCAAACTCTAAAAGCTGATCAATTTGATCTGCGGCTATCGGTACATTTTTGGCGATTTCAGCAGTCCCCGCATTGCCCGGTGCGCAATAGATATCGGTGACTTTCGGGCTCTGGCTGATTTTCCAGACCAGCGCATGCTCTCTTCCTCCTCCCCCTATGACCAGTACCCGCATTCTCTCCCCTTAATTACTTTGTATGATTCAAGCCGAAATTTATATAAAATGCACCCACGTTGCAACTCTTTCATTGCCTTGAGCAAAAGTCTGGAATTTATATAAAATGTACCCATGTTGCAACTCTTTCATTGCCTTGGGAAAAAGTCTGGGATTTATATAAAATGTACCCATGTTGCAACTCTTTCATTGTTGCAGCTTTTTCACTGCCTTGGGCAAAAGTAAGGTCTTTATTAAATGGTCAGACTAGATTCGATCAGCAAATCTTTTGGCGATAATACTGTAGTAGACAATATCTCGCTGGAGATCGAGGCGGGCGAACGTTTCACCCTGCTGGGGCGGAGCGGTTGCGGTAAAACCACCCTGTTACGCATGATTGCCGGATTCGAGACCCCCGATAGCGGAACCATTTCCATTGAAGGGCAGGATGTCGGCTCTCTCCCTATTGAAAAAAGGCCCGTCGGGCTGATCTTTCAAAACTACGCTTTGTTTCCTCATATGAGCGTTTACGATAATATCGCGGTCGGGCCCCGCATCCGCAAGCATTCTGAATCCGAAACCGCCAAAAGGATCGATGAGCTCTTGGAGATCACTCATCTTAAAGCCTTGCGTGATGTTTACCCCGGGCAAATTAGTGGCGGTGAAGCGCAAAGAGTGGCCTTGGCCCGTGCTGTCATCAACCGTCCTAAAATTCTTTTGCTGGATGAACCTCTGTCTGCGCTCGACCTCAGCCTGCGTCAGCGGCTGCGCGAAGAGCTTATCGAAATGCAGAGAGCGTTGGGAATCACCTTCCTGTTTGTCACCCACGATCAGGAAGAAGCTATGGGTCTCGCCACCCGTATGGGAATCATGGATAAAGGTTGCCTGCAACAAGTGGGCACAACCGCCGAATTGTATGAAAGACCAGAAACCGATTTTATCGCTGAATTTCTCGGTGATGTAAACCGGCTTACTGGCAAGGTGGAGCAAAGAACCGGCAACCAGATCACAGTTTCATTAGGAGCTGTGGGAAATATTCAATGTGTTTCTGAAATTCCCGGATTGGAGAATCAAAACATCACTTGTTACGTCCGACCGGAAAAATTATTTTTTGATACCGACCGACCCCAAACCCAGCCCGTTAATATTTTTCAGGGAACTCTCAGGGACATACAATTTTTCGGCAGTCATTCACGCTATCAACTGGAACTTGCTGGTGGGCAAACCCTGACCCTTTCAATCCAGCACCGCAAACCCCGCACCGCCCAATATTCCATTGGTGACTCGGTTCGGGTTTTATGCGCGGTGTCCGATGTCTTCACCGCCAGGCGCGGGGCCAGCGAGCAATGACTTTATTTGGCGAAATAAAACTTGTCTCGGCTAAAAAAGTCTTTTTCAATTCCCTGCCACGGGAATGAGCCACGTTTAAAATATAAGTGCTTCTGGAATGAAAAAATTTTTAATAATAGTTTATGTTTTATTAATGACCGGTTGCGACACCTCCCCTGCCGGAAAAACCTATCTGGTCGCAACCGACGCCACCCTCGTGCCCATGTCTTTCATGAGTGCTGGCAACGATATAACCGGATTTGAACCTGACCTCATGCGGGCTGTGGCGAAAGAAGCTGGAATCAATATCCGCCTTGTCAATCTCGAGTGGGCCGGTTTGTTTGGCGGACTCATCACCCGGAAATTCGATATGGTGATCAGTTCTGTCACCGTTCTGGAAGAGCGTAAAGAACGCATGGCCTTCAGTGACCCCTATCTTAAAAGCGGTCTGGCTTTAGTGATCCGCAAGGATCAGGAAGGTGTTGATTCGTTTGCTGCCGCGAAAAAAAATAATTTTTTAATCGGCGCCCAAATCGGAACCACCGCTTATTTCTTTCTGGAAAAAGATCCTGCTGTTCGTAAAAAGGGTTATCAAATGTATGGCCATGCCGTGGCCGACCTCATCAACGGGAAAATTGACGCAGTACTTGGGGAAAGCACCGGAGTGCTTTTCTACAGGAACCAGCACAAACCTTTGTTTGAAAGAATTAAAATGGCTGGCGAAATCATGACCAACGAATATTACGCCATCGTTTTTCATAAAGAGGACACGGAGCTTTTGACGAAGGTTAATGTTGCTTTGCGGCTAGTCTTGAAAAATGGAACAGCCATTAGGCTCCATAAAAAATGGGATCTGGGCCAGGCCGCCCAGGTGCCAGAATAATTTTTAAACTACCTTTGACAAAAATTTTAAACGATGACCCACTCACCTGACGAAAATTTTAAACGATGACCCACTCACCCAAAATAAGAGACCAAAACCGGGCGTGGAACCTTGCAGTCATGATGAGCTTTATTTTTCTGCTTTATCTGCCCGCAAAAGAAGCCTTCACAGGTAGAGAGCAGACCGGCGGTTACATGGAACTGCTTTCGCTTCTACCCTCTGGTGTGTTTTACACACTCCTGGTCACCCTGCTGGGCAGTGTCAGTGCCATCGTTACAGGATTGCTGGTGGGGCTTGGAAAGCTTTCTGATAATCCTTTCATACGAATCCCTGTTTCTTTTTATACCGAGGTGTTACGCGGCATTCCTCTGCTGGTGCTTTTATTTTATATTTATTATGCCTTGGGAGAATTCATTCATATGCCGGCACTGGTTGCGGCAGTGGCAGGATTCGGCTTCAGTTATGGAGCTTATATGGCAGATGTGTTTCGCGCCGGTATTGAAGCGATTCCAAAAGAGCAGGGCGAGGCCGCACGCAGTCTCGGCATGAATGAAAAACAGGCCATGTTTCAGGTCATTCTTCCGCAGGCCCTGCGTACTATTATTCCCTCTATCGGTAACCAGACCTTAGGTATGTTAAAAGACACCAGCCTGGTTTCGGTGCTGGCCATTTCCGACATCCTTCGGGTCGGCAACGAATATGCCACCAAACACTTCAATTACTTTGAGACCTATACCTATGTGGCTTTGACCTACTTGCTTCTCACCCTTTTACTTTCCCGCCTGGTACACAAACTTGAATCCCGCTACCGGCCTCACTAGCCCAGCGTGACGCTGAACTTCAACCAGCCTGACGCTGGACTCAAAATGTAATGACACAGTTTATTCAGCTAAGACAACTCTTCCCGTGGGAGGGAACTAGCCATAGCCTTATCAGCCGAGACAACTCTTTGCTTGCCAAAAAAAGCTATTGCTCATCAGGTCCAGCGTCACGCTGGCGCAGTTTTTCTGCCAGAGACAGGGTGATGCCCGGCAGGGTGGTCAGTTCCTCCACCGAAGCGTTACGGATATTTTCCAGACTGCCGAATTGTTTTAAAAGCAGCAACCGGCGCTTTTTGCCGATACCCTGAATGTTTTCCAGCGGCGAACTCAAAGCTTCCTTGCCGCGTAATCTACGGTGATAAGAAATGGCAAACCGGTGTGCCTCATCGCGAATCCGTTGCATGAGAAATCGGGAAGATGAGTTCTCTTTAAACAGCACCGGTTCTTTTTTGCTCAATAAATGAACCTCATCCGTATCAAGGTTGTTGCGATATTTTCCCTTAGCGATGCAGGCCAGATCGATCCGGTCAAGAAGCCCCAAAGCCTCAAAAACTTCCCGGCCGGAGTTCAAATGGCCTTTACCCCCGTCGATGAGCACCAGATTAGGTAACGGACTGCCCTCGTTGAGGAGGCGGCGATAACGGCGGGTCATCACCTCTCTTAGCATGGCGAAATCGTCAATACCTTTTACTGTGGCAATTTTATATCGACGATACTTTGATTTTTCTGCCAAGGCGTTCTCAAACACCACCATGGAACCCACTGAGTGGCTTCCTGATATATTGGACAAATCAAACCCTTCAATTACTTCCGGAAAATGCTTCAGGCCGAGAGCCGTTTGTAGTTCTTCCAGCGAGCGGGTGCCGACGTCGCCCTTGTCGTGCTCCATTCGCATGGCAAAGCGGGCGTTTTCTTCCGCCATTCTCACGAGATCGCGTTTTTTACCGATTACAGGGACTTCGAGCCTCACTCGGGTTCCTTTTTTTTCTGACAGCCAGTCGGCGATCAAATCAGAATCTTCAACAGGATGGGGCAATAAAATTTCAGCAGGCAGAACCACTTCTTCGGCGTAGTACTGTTTGAGAAAAGAGGACAGGGTTTCATCTTCTTCCATTTCCTTGAGCGATTTCATCTTGAATATTTTTTCGCTCAGCATTTTCCCATCACGGATGATCAGCACCTGCGCCATGGCCTGATCTTTTTCGGAACAATAAGCAATGACATCCTGATCCTGCAGAGAAATGGAGATGATTTTCTGTTTGTCGAACACCGTTTGCACAGCCTGGATTTTATCCCGGAAAATCGCGGCTTCTTCGTAGCGTGTCTCTCTAGATGCCCTGTCCATACCTTCCTTCAGGTTTTTCAGGAGCGATGCGTTTTTGCCTTTGAGAAACAGTTCCACATCCTCAACCACTTTCTTATATTCGTCGGAAGAAACCTTGCCGGCACACGGGGCCAGGCACCGGCCCATCTGGTGGTTGAGGCAAGGACGGCGCATGGGTTCTCCGCTCAGCTTGTCTTTGCTCTGGCGAAGCGGAAAGATTTTATAAATCAGCCGGATCGTTTCACGGACTTCCTTGACCATGGTATAAGGGCCGAAATAGGTCGCCTTGTCTTTTCTAACCTGGCGCACCACCTCCAGCCTTGGAAATTTCTCCTGCGTGGTCAAACGCAAGTAAGGGTAATGCTTGTCGTCTTTGAGCAGGACGTTATAGCGGGGTTGATGTTTCTTGACGAAATTACTTTCCAGGATCAGTGCTTCGGCTTCGGTCCTGGTGGTCAAAAACTTGATGTCGCGGACTTTGTCCAAAAACATCTTCGTCCTGGGGTGAAGGGTGCGGGAATTTTGGAAATAAGAACGCACCCTGTTTCTCAGGACTTTAGCCTTGCCGATATAAAGAATTGTCGACTTGGAATCTTTCATGATATAAATTCCGGGTAGCTTAGGAATATGTTCTATAATATCCTTAATATCTTTGGTTATTTTTTCCAGGGGAAACCTCCCGATTGCCAGCAACGATTCATATTAAAAATATACTCCCATTTAGATGAAGACTGAAAGCAATAATCAGCGCGGGTTCTGGGGAAGTCGCATGGGTTTCATCCTGGCCGCTTCCGGGTCCGCAGTCGGACTCGGTAATGTCTGGAAATTCCCTTATATAGTGGGCGAAAATGGCGGCGGGGCGTTTGTCCTCATTTATCTGGTCTGTATCTTCGTGATCGGTACGCCCGTCATGCTGGCCGAATTCACTCTGGGCCGAAAAACCAATCGCAACCCGGTCGGTGCTTTTGAACAACTGCGACCCAAATCGCCGTGGATCGGCATCGGTTATATGGGCGTACTCGGCGGATTCCTTATTCTTTCCTTTTATGGTGTGGTAGGCGGTTGGACTTTCGCTTATGTCGTGAAATCCATCACCGGTTCAGTGCTGGCATTTCCCCACTCTAAGGAACCGGGCGAGTTTTTTGCAAGCTTTATAGGAAATTCCTGGGAAGTGCTTTTCTATCATGCGCTGTTCATGGGAACCTGCATCGCCATTGTCTTAAGAGGCGTGCATGGAGGCATTGAAAAAGCCTGCAACATCCTCATGCCGACTCTGGTCATCATCCTGGTTCTACTGATGATTCGCTCCCTCACTCTTGATGGAGCGATGGAAGGCGTGGCCTTTTATTTAACTCCCGACTTCAGCAAGATCACCGGCAGCGTAGTCCTCATTGCTTTGGGGCACGCCTTCTTTTCACTCAGCCTGGGGATGGGGGCTATGATCACTTATGGCAGTTACCTGTCAGAAAAAGAAAACCTGGCCTCTTCCACCGCTTATGTTGTGATGCTCGACACCCTCATCGCCCTTCTGGTCGGCATGGTCATTTTCCCGGCGGTGTTCGCCATGGGACTCGAACCTGCCGAAGGCCCGGGGTTGGTCTTTAGCGTTCTGCCTACCGTATTTGCCAGCATACCTCTCGGTCATGGCGTGGCCGTGATCTTTTTTGTCCTGCTGGCCATTGCCGCCGTCACCTCAGGCATATCATTGCTGGAGGTGGTCGTGGCCTATTTCATCGACCAGCGTGGATGGCAACGAAAAAGAGCCGTGCTCATTGCCGGCCTGACCACCTTCGCGTTTGGCATTCCATCAGGGCTTTCATTCGGGGTCATGGCAGATGTCAAGTTTCTCGGCATGACCTTCTTCGATAATATTGACAGCATTGCTTCCCATTACCTTTTACCGTTAGGCGGCATGTTGACCGCCATTTTCGTCGGTTGGGTCTGGGGAACCAAAAACGTGCATATTGAAATCGAAAAACACAACAACAAGTTCGGCTTCCCCTGGGCGCAAAGTTGGGATTTTCTCATCCGTTACATCACCCCTGTTGCGGTGGGCATCGTCTTCATCGCTACAGTGTTTTATTAGAGAGTGTTTCATTAGGAGGCTATAATATTCTTCATCAGCTAATGATGCTCTCTAGCAATGATGCTCTCTTCCCTTATCGCAGTCGGGTTGACCGCGGTAGTCGGGTTGGCCGCAGTAGTCGGGTTGGCCGTGTAAAACTCACATTTTACCCACCCCAGTTATTAACTCAAAATTGGACAAAAATCTTAAATCCTTATCTTGATTTCCAAATCTAAACCCTAGAAAGCAGGATCGAGTATTAAATAAAAATAAAGCCGTTTGGCAGGAACCGCTAATAGAGGATTAAAAATGAGTAGTTGGAAATTAAAAATTCGCAATATTTATGTATATACAAATCTGGAGGTGCGGTTGAAATCCCGAACCACTAAAGAAGAGGCCAACAAAGAAGTTGAAAGAATGATAGATAAGAAAAAATTATTCGAGAGTTATGAGTGGAAAATTGAAGGGTGTGAGGACGGTGGAATCAACACCTTTGATGATAAATTAATAGACAACATCATTGAACGACTCGAACAGGATGAAACAGATGAAAATATCTTCTGGGATGGATTCACTGCTCACTATGATTTAAATGTCGGACATATTCCGGTTAACACCAATCTGGAAGCTCCGTTGAAATCTGGCACAAAGGAAGAGTCTATTGCCGAAGTTAAAAAAATATGCGCAGAAAAAAATCTATCTGAAGGTTATGAGTGGAAAATTGAAAATTGCGATGAAGGCGGAATTAAGGAGTTAGGCGAAACCCTGAAAAATGAAATCATAGAAGCCATTGGCAAAGATTTAGAGACCTGCATTGAAGAATGTCACGAGTGAGCAAACCCACCCTTAACTGCAACTGCGGTATCTCAAGCTAGAGCGGTATCTTAAGCTAAAGCGGTATCTCAGCTAAAGCAGTATCTCAATCTAGAGCAGTATCTCAAGCTAGAGCGGTATCTCAGCTAAAGCGGTTTTTTGCTTTCTGACATACCTGTTCAGCCCATTCTTTATCACCCAGCAATTCACTCAGGCTGTCGGCCAGCCAGCGGTATTCAAAACTTTGTTCAGCCTGGTCTTCGGCTTTTTTATATAACTTCCTGGCCCATTCCTCATCACTCAAACTTTGCAACAGGCTCTCGGCCAGACAGCAGAAATCAGTGCTATCCAGGGCCATGCTTTCGGCCTTTAAATAAACTTTTTTAGCCCACCCTTGATCGCCCAGCTTTTCTGTAAGGCTCTCGACCAGACTATGGAGGTCGCTGCTGTCCTCGGCCGTGTCCTCGGCTTTCTCATAGAGCTCTCTGGCCCATTTTTTATCGCCAAGCTTTGCACAGACGCTGTCGGCAAGTTCATAGAAGTCGGAATGCTCTTTCGCTATAGCCTCGGCTTTCTTATAAACTTTTATTTGCCATTTCTGATCGCCGAATGTTTCAGAAATGCTGTCAGCGAGATCACAGAGTTCACGAATGTTTTGAGGATTGTTCTCAGCTTTCTCATAGAGTTTTCTTGCCCGGTTTTTATCGCCCAGTGTTTCAGAAACACTGTAGGCCAGCCAGTTCAAGTCCAGACTGCTTTCGGCCCTGGCTTCGGCTTTATCGTATAATTTTTTCGCCCAGCCTTTATCACCCAGTGTTTCAGAAACACTGTAAGCCAGCCAGTTCAAGTCCAGACTGTCTTCGGCCCTGGCTTCGGCTTTTTGATAAACTTTTTCGGCCCACTGCCTGTCTCCTGCATAGGCTAAATGACCGCCAAGCTGTTGAAGGTCACAGGCATCTTTAGCTGTCGCTTCAAGACGTTCAAATTTTTTAATCAGCATTTCGTCATTGCTCAAGGTTTTTTCCTCTGCAATCTCATTTGCAAGCTCATTGGTTTCTTCTTGTGCCAAAGAAGCAATTTCCAGGGGTTGCCCCTTTGCCGCTCGTCGGGAATATTCCAGGTAATGGATTTTATCCCCAGCATAAATAAAACTTTTTTCGTATTTCGTTTTGGGCAGTTGGTCACGGCGAAAAAGAAAACCAGGCTCCTGACTTTTGTTTTGCAACAAGGGCTCAGCATTGAAATATTCAAGAATTTCATGGGCATAGGATTCGCTGTCGGTGGCCAGATAAACATGACCTTCCAGAGTCAGCTTCCTGGCGATCAGCGTGACCAATGCTGGTTTGATCAGCCGTCGTTTAAAATGCCTTTTTCTCGGCCAGGGGTCAGGGAAATTGATATAGGCTGTATCTAGTTCGCCATCATGGAAAATGAGAGGAACTTTTTCCCGGACATCGCCATAGACAACACGAATATTCTTTATGTGAAGGTCTTTAATCCGGACCAATAATTTGCGGATACCATCCTGGGAAAAATCTATCCCGACAAAATTGCTATGAGGTTCCCGGGTCGCCATTTCAATCAGGAAATCTCCCATTCCAAAACCGATTTCCAGTTTTACAGGCTGGCCGTTTCCGAATTGACCTTGCCAGTCCGGGTGTTCACCGACATCGAGAAAACAAGGATCTTCCACAAGGAATTGGGCAGAAGAAGGTCTGGCGGTAAATAAACCCATTTTTTCAAAGCCCGGTTAGTTTTGGCATTATTCAAGGAACAGAAAAGTTTAACGCGAACATCGGAAGGCCGTCAATTTGTTTGACACAATAAAAGAGAGTGTGACAGCAAATGGTTAGTGCAATCAAAAAATGTCGAAAGTGTCGAGAAAGTGTCGAGAAAATGTCGAAAAAGTGTCGAAAAAGTGTCGAAAGGGAGTGGCTTGTCTTCAGAGTTAAAAGATTTGTTTATTGCCGCCATGCAAAACGACGTACCGGCGCTAAAAGCAGGGCTAGAGCATTTCGACGTTAATGTTACAGATGAAAATGGACAAATTTTACTTCATTTCGCAGCAGGGCATTTGGCGTATGGCGCAGTTGACTTCCTACTAGAGCAGGATGGTATCGATCCAACCATTCAAGATAGTTTAAACGCGACTCAAGATAAGTTAAACGCGACTGCCGCTTTTATGCCGATGCAGGTTTATCAAGGGCATGAGCCTGGCAACAGAATGTTCAAGAAACTTATGCCCTGCTGCCATCCTGGCAACCCGGAAGACGATTATGATATTCATGACCAGAAGACAATTATGATATTCCTGACCGAAAGACGATTATGATATTCCTGAAGTGTGATATCAGGTTGCCGTAGAAAATGGATTCAGGAACTGTCTTCGCCAAAATAGGTTCCGGTCTACTTCACTTAGTCTCGCCTCGGCACAAACATCCTTCCAATGTAGCTCAATAGTCGCTATTTGTTGTTCAAAAATAGAACGAGCATCATTTTCAGAAAGCAAGAAGTTATGTGCGGCCTTAAGGCAGGTTTTGAGCTGGCTGAGATTGTTGTTGCCAGATATCAACATGGCCTGTGATGCTTCATTGCCAGTACGCCCTTGCGGACAAATATCATAGGCAGGTGTCAGGGTAAGTTCTTTACCGTTCCAGAACGCAGCATGGTTCCGTGCATGATCATCGGTATTGCCGCACAGAATATTGAACACAAGGCGTGAAAACAGCTCTTTCAAAGTGCCCTTGGGATCAGAAAAACGGTGGCGAATAATTTCGGACAGTGTTTCATAACTGGCGTAACGCGCCATCATTTCATCGAGGCCGAGCATCGTAAGGGCCGACACCATTGCCTTTCGTGCCCACTCATTGCCTTTTGGAAGGCGATCAAATCGTTCGATCAGGAGCACGTCTTTGTTCGCGGCCTCTTCCAGTTTGACGGGTGCAACATCGAGTCCTGCCAGAGATGCCAATCGCATAGCGATGAACTCAGCTTTGACGACATTATAGAGATCGGTGCTGGATGAAAACTTGGCCACATACTTCTTGTCTTGATCCAGGATTAAGGCTTTTGGCCGTGCGCCGCCGATAGAGCTGCCATGGAATAATCCTTGATCGAGTTCCGGTGTGAGGGGAACGCCTTTTTCGACTCGTTCAGCAGATTCCATCAGATCTTCTATGCTGACATTGTTCGCGACACGCGGCACATACTCAGACGGTGAGCGCTGAAAATCGAGCGCACCGATGCGATCAGAACCGGATTCAAGAAGATAGGTCAGTTCATTCAGCTCGTCTGTATCCGTGCTGGCTCCTTTGAGACCCAGCTTTTTATTGATAATCACGCGCCGTCCCCACGCATCAGGTGCGGCATCCCGAATACAGCCGGGCATTGTCAAGCCTTTGGACAGGGGTAATGCTCCGGCCTTCAACGGCAATTCCGGCTCATAGATCGGAATGGCTGGCATAATATTGTCGGCGATTCGTTCAAGGTAGCTTTGGCCGTAGTTGAACAAGATATTGCCGTTATCAGTTTCCAGCCGTCCGGCCACAACGGGCTTAGTTTCTTCCGGCAACCATATCCAGACGAAGGCTTCTTTTTCGCTGTTAGAAGTCATCGCGTATCGCCTTTTTCCTGGTTCTTATACGTTGCGGTAACAA
>WASV01139296.1_pt1 | contig 14143 bp, 12 predicted proteins | sample 5698531 | NCBI WGS metagenome assembly WASV01 (sample SAMN11175559, study PRJNA528189) | sponge metagenome | isolation source: marine sponge | host: Myxilla | place: Antarctica: Western Antarctic Peninsula, King George Island | collected 2013-01 | reverse complement strand
AAAGGTGCTGATTCAGCATAATTATAGAATGCTGGAGATCCTATTTCTGGCCCTCTCTCTTTCTGGAACACCCTGCAAAGACTGGAATACGGTTTCACCGCCAATGTCGATCCGAAAATCCCGCACCCGCGCTGGCCACAGACACGTGAAAAAATGATCGATACCGGAGACATCCGCCCTACCCTTCCCTATAATGGTTATGGAGAGTTTGTCGCCCACCTGTATTCATGAGAAACTTGCATACCTCAAAAATAGTCGCCTTTCTTTTTTGCCTTCTGCTCCTTTGCCCCCTCAACACCTGGGCCAATGACAAGCCAACCAAAACCTCGACTGAAAGGCATATCTATACCGTCATCGAATTCGAGTCCACTTTCATGAACCGGAAAAAAGAAAAGGTGATGGAAGTTCTCGGTGAACCGGATAACAAGTGGGAGCATAGAGGCAAAAAGGTGTGGACATACTATAAGATCATTAAAGATCAGGAAAAGCTTTGGAACCAAAATATCATGTTCGATTTCGGCCGCGTTAATTACATGTGGGGAAACCCGCCCGGCCAAGCGGGCGCTGGTAGTGGGCAATAGCTATTCCTTGCCGACCAAATTGAGATCGGCGTACTACCGACCAAATTGAGATCGGCGCACTACCGACCAGATTGAGATCGGCCACACTAAAAACGTGGGGTAAGCTTTCAGTGGTGATAAACAGGGGCTCTCTCGACTTTATGGACTATTCCTCTCCGGGGGAAGAAGTACCCGTGTCCGGGGGACGAAGTACCCGTGTCCGGGGAACGAAGTACCCGTGTCCGGGGGACGAAGTATCCGTGTCCGGGGAACGAAGTACCCGTGCCGGGCATGAATAGTACTGAAGAATATCATTTACTCTCTGGGTCCAGGTCACGCCTGGCTACGCCGAGCGGTTGAAGAATTGTTCGGCTTGTGCTCCCATGAACCCGGCAATGGCGCCGCCACTTCCTGCGGCGATGATGAGAATATCTTGATCGCCGGTGCGATAGCCAAAGAAAGCACCGATCAAAACCCCCAGACAGATGATGAACATATAACGTCGGCCACCCAGCCAGCCTATAAATCCACCGACCACCAATCCCAGGAGCCCGGCAACGGTCATTAGAAGCGGACTGTGTATCACCCAGCCCATAGCCAGGCCAGTGGTGCCCATCAACACCATGCCCATATAAATTTCATTTTTACCGTACGCTTTGGGCATAATCCTTTTTACCGTACGCTTTGGGCATAATCCTTTTTACCGTGCGCTTTGGGCATAACCCTTATGGCGTAGATTGGAATCAGGAGGGCGATTTGCTGATCGCTAATGAAACAGAAGGGAAAATCTATAGAGCCCAAAACTTTTCCATGAGGTTTCCATCCAGGAAAATATTCTGGCTCCATAGGGCATCTCTTTTGGCACCCACCCCTTAAAGGTTTTTGAAAACCTCATCCAGGCTGGCTCGGGCATCGCCAAACAACATTCGCGTGTTCTCTTTAAAGAACAACGGATTTTGCACCCCGGCATAACCGGTCGCCATACTCCGTTTCAACACAATGGTGGTTTTACTTTTCCAGCATTCCATGACCGGCATCCCGGCAATCGGGCTGTCCGGGTCGGTTTGCGCTGAAGGATTGACAATGTCGTTGGCACCGATGACGATGGAAACATCAATGTTGGGAAAATCGTCATTGATTTCATCCATTTCAAAAACGATGTCATAAGGCACCTTGGCTTCCGCCAACAAAACGTTCATATGTCCCGGCATTCGCCCTGCAACAGGATGGATGCCAAAACGCACATTTATTTTTCTGGACCTGAGGGTTTTGGTGATTTCATTGACGATATGCTGTGCCTGCGCCACCGCCATGCCATAACCCGGAATGATCATGATTTCTTTAGAATCCGCCAACAGGTTGGCAACTTCGGGAGCTTGCAACGCGACCACTTCACCCTGTTCTTCAGCTGAAGCGGAACCACTCCCTGTTGTCGTGCCGAATCCGCCAGCAATAACCGCCAGAAACTTACGGTTCATCGCCTTACACATGATGTAACTGAGGATAGCACCACTACTGCCGACCAGCGCGCCAGTGACAATGAGCAGGTCGTTATTGAGCATGAAACCGGTAGCAGCAGCAGCCCAGCCAGAATAACTGTTGAGCATGGAAACCACAACCGGCATGTCGGCACCGCCGATAGCCATGACCATATGAATCCCGAACAACAACGCGATTCCTGTCATGATCAACAGAGGATTGAGCCCACCCCCTGCGGCCGATTGATCAACAAATACGACACACAAGTAGATGGAACCAAGCAGCAGGCCCAAGTTGAACCAGTGCCGACCCGGAATTAACATGGGGTTACCGCTGATCTTGCCGCTCAGTTTTCCAAACGCGATGACAGAACCTGACATGGTGATGGCACCAATGAGGATTCCCAGATAAGTCTCCACATCGTGGATGGTCAATTCAACACCAATGTAATGTTGCAACCGTCCCTGATCCATGAAGTTGGCAAATCCAACCAGAACCGCCGCCAGCCCTACGAAACTGTGCAACATGGCAACCAGTTCGGGCATTTGCGTCATCTGCACCCGCTTGGCCAGAACCAGGCCGATGCTTGCACCGATTAGCATGCCAGCAATGAGAATTTCCAGGTTCGCCGTCACGGCGAACATCGTGGCAAGCAGGGCCACAGCCATGCCGATCATTCCAAAAAGGTTACCGCGCCTTGCGGTTTCCTGATTGCTCAACCCGCCTAACGCCAGAATAAATAAAATAGTTGCCCCGACATAAGAGGCAGTTACGATACCTTCACTCATCTTCTCGCCTCCTATCTACGAAACATTTCGAGCATGCGGCGTGTTACTCCGAATCCGCCTGCAATATTAATGGATGTAATCAGCACCGCAAATCCGGCCACCCACACGATCGCCTTTTCTTCCGAACTGATCTGCAAAAGAGCACCGATAATAATGATACTGCTGATAGCATTGGTCACGCTCATGAGCGGCGTATGCAAAGCAGCCTTGACATCCCAGATCACCATGTAACCAACAAAGCAGGCCAGGACAAATACTGTAAAGTGGGCCATAAAGGACGCAGGAGCAACAGCACCCAGTCCCAACAAGGCAAGAGCCCCCACGCCAAAGGTGATAAGCGGACCCATCGCCGATGGTTTCTCTTCCTTGATTTCCACAGGCTCCGCAGGTTTTTCAGCTGACTTTGGTGCCGCCGAAAGCTTTGGTGCCGGTGGCGGCCAGGTAATCTTTCCCTCCTTAACAACTGTAGCACCGCGAACCACTTCGTCATCAAAATCAACGATAACGTTGCCATCCTTTTCCGGACACATGTCCGTTAAAAGATGTCGCAAATTCGTAGCATATAACTGGCTGGACTGCGCTGCTAACCGGCTAGGTAAGTCCGTGTAACCGATGATCGAAACGCCATAGGCTTTAACCACCTCGTCCGCCTTGCTTAGCTTGCAGTTACCTCCTTGTTCCGCTGCGAGGTCTACAATCACGCTTCCATCTTTCATGGAAGCGACCATTTCTTCTTTAATCAGTTCCGGCGCCGGTTTTCCGGGAATCAGTGCGGTGGTGATAATAATATCTACTTCCTTCGCCTGTTCCGCGAACAGAGCCATTTCCGCTTCAATAAATTCCTTGCTCATCACTTTTGCGTAACCGCCGGTGCCCGAACCCTCTTCCTCAAAATCGAGTTCCAGGAACTCCGCATCCATACTCTCGACCTGTTCTTTCACTTCTGGTCGGGTATCAAAAGCCCTCACAATGGCACCCATACTTTTCGCAGTACCAATGGCAGAGAGCCCAGCAACCCCTGCGCCGATCACCATGACTTTAGCAGGAGGAATCTTACCCGCCGCCGTGATCTGCCCTGTGAAGAACCTGCCAAAATGCTGGGCAGCTTCAACAATCGCACGGTATCCGGCAATGTTCGCCATCGAGCTGAGCGCGTCCATTTTTTGCGCACGGGATATGCGCGGGATGCTATCCATCGCCAAAGCCGTCACTTTTTTCTCTGCCAACTTCTGGAGCATTTCCGGATTCTGCGCCGGCCAAAGAAAAGTGATCAATATCTGCTTTTCATGCAGTAAATCGATTTCTCCTTTATTCTGCTCTGGTGGGCGGACTTTTAAAATAATGTCGCTTTCGGTCCAAATCTCACGGGAATCTTTGACGACTTTTACGCCCGCTTCGACATAAGAAACATCTGAATAGTGGGCGGCCGAACCGGCACCTGCCTCAATCGCGACTTCAAAACCCAGTTTAATAAGTTGTTTTGCGACCTCGGGGGTGGTGGCCACCCGTTTTTCGCCAACATGAACTTCTTTGGGAACACCAATTTTCATCGCTTTGATCTCTCATTCAAGAATGATTGGGGGAAATAATAAAGCGCATAAGCCTATCATAGAATCAAAATTTTTTCTAAAAATCTCGTGGGGTACCTCCACACTGGGTAATTTGCAATATCTTGTATGGGTAACTTGCAATATCTTGTATTGTGCCCAATCGGCTTCTCGGCTCAATAAAGCCATTGCTCATTGGCAGTATGTTATGCCTCCTCGTCAGTCTCCATGCCCTAAGAGGTACGCCGAGTGAATGGTCAGTCTTCATACCCCGAAGGGGTTACGCCGAGTGACTGGTCAGTCCTGGTCTAAGGATACGCCGAGTGACTGGTCAGTCTTCATACCCCGAAGGGGTTACGCCAAGTGACTGGTCAGTCCTGGTCGTCGAAGAGGTTGGAAGCGAGGCTTTTGCGGGCCGTGCGGGCTTCTTGGTCCGCACGGGTGATACCCCCGTCGTAGTCGTTGTAGTCGACGAATTTGAGGACTGGTTCCATCTCCGGATGGCGTTTGAGGTAGAGCCCAGCCATCATTTGTGCCGTGCGCCGGTATTTAGGGTGACCCGCCTTCTGGGTGCGCAGTTCAGCAAAATGCCCCAACTCCCTGAGGTTCATGCCCATGTTCCAGCGGATGAAGTGGTTAAACAGGGTGGCATATTGCGCTTCCTGCTCCATCCCGGCCCGTTTCAGGTCACGGTGCAAGGACTCGGTGCGCTCGAAACATTCCTGCACCTGCTGCCCCATGCCGATCTCGTCAATTTCCTCCGGCACCGAATAACCAAGGTCGATGCCCAGATCCTGCCTTTGCTGGGTAAGCATGCGGTGACGTTGCAGGTCGCGGTACTCAGCGAATCCGGCAAGGATATCAAATTGGATAGGATAACCATATTCCAACGCCCTGCCGGCGCGGTCGCGCTTACTCTGCCGCGACCCAATATAGGTTTCAAAAATTTGTTTTTTACGTTCTTCAGGCAAAGATGTCACGATTGCGCGAATCTGGCAGGAAGAATGCTGGACATAAGGAAAAATCATATTGGACAGCAGGTTGACCCGCTGGTCTTCGGGACTGTCTTCCAGCAACTCCACTTCGGCGGAGGTTTCGATTTCGACCGAGGCAAAAAGTTCCCGGCACAAATTCCTCATGGCATGGTGATTGTCCGCCATATAGGCATTTCGTCCGGCCCGTTTGATGAAAGTGGGGATCTGGGTATTGAGGGCTTTTCGAATCGACTCGGCAAGCTCACGCGCTTCGTATAAATCATGCGACAGCAGTTTGGTAATCAGACCAGAGAAAAACCGCCCATTGCCCATCAGCCCGACATTGGCCTGGGTGCAGGCAGGAAGGATACAGCGGATAACATCGCACGCCGCACTACGGATGGTAAAATTATAGGCGATGCGATGCGCCTTGATTTCGTTCTCACCTTCAAGAGATTTTCGTCCCACCTTTTGAATCTTGCCATCGCGTTCCACTTCGATTTCAAACGCTTCCGGAGTCAGGCGCTTTTGAAACAACGCCTTCATGGGTTCCACCATCTCGGCATAGGTTTCAAAAAGAAAATCCATGTTGGCCACGAAAGCATTTCCGATTCCGGATTCCTTGATATTACTCGGACACACATAACGCCAGCGTCCGTTCTTTTTGGCATCATAGAGAACATAGCGGGTCGACTCTTCAATGGGCGAACCGCCTATCCTGCAATCTTCGATGACCTTGGTCATCAGGTTGGAGATTTCTTCTATGCACAAGGGAGCAACCGCCAACTCGGCGACAGATTCATCGCCAAACTTGTTGACCACACGGTCGACCATTTGGGAACCCTTGACATCGTTGGGACTGCCATCCGGATTCAAAAACTCGCGCACGACCGTTTCCTTGAATCCGGTCGGTGCCCGGCTGTAACGGGCCAGAGCCCCACCGACCACTTCCGGATTCAGGTTCTCCAGGACAAACACATTTGCATCGACATCCGAGACATAAGGTTTTAATAACTCCCGTTCATGGTCGGTCAACTCATCCGATCTTTTTGGTTTATCTGGCATAAATGGTTATTTGAATTCAAAATCAGGGGATGCGGACCTGGCACAGCGAAAACCGGTATCGTTGAACCGGACATCAGGCCGACTCCACCTGCGAAACGCACTCCGCAAGGAATCGGGAAAATTGACCCAGGACCCACCGCGAAGAGATTTAAACTCGCCCTCGGTATAGCCCTTGGGATTATTTTTAGGGCCTCGAGTATAATAGGTACGGTGATACCAGTCGTCCACCCATTCCCAGACATTCCCAGCCATATCATGCAATCCATAAAGGGAGACTCCGTTAGGGTAACTGCCAACATTGGTCATGGTGAGGACCCCTTTCCATTTTCGATTAAAGGTGGCCCGGCCCTTTGGGGAAGCCTTGCCCCATGGATACATACTCCCAACGGGACCCCGGGCAGCTTTTTCCCACTCCGCTTCCGTAGGCAGACGCTTGCTCCGCCATTTGCAATAGGCTTTCGCGTCATACCAGCTTATCTGTGTAACAGGTTGCTTACGGATCACCCGAGGAAAAGAGGCTCCATCCCACAAGTTTCCTGCCCGGCACGCATCGGTGCTACAGGAATCATCTAAAGCAGGAGGGTGTCCGGTGGCTTTGACAAACTCTAAATATTTTTCATTGGTCACTTCATAGACATCTATCCAGTAATTGTCCAACATCACCAGTCTCTCTGAGTACTCATCGGAGAACCACCAGAGCTTACAGGACTTATCATACTTGCGGCACATCTTAAAAGCCGCCTTGTTCTCTTTAAAATTGGAACCCCGGGCAAATTTACCGGCTTGAATGAAGGACATATTTAAAACGTCATCGGGATCGAGTCGGGCGATGGAAGTTTTGGATTCTCCAGACTCATCATGCTCCACACCAACATGCTTAGCCTGAGCAGAAGAAATCCCATAAAGAAAAAAGGCAGAACATAGCAGCATCCCCCGAAGCGAATGCAAAAATTTCTGCGACAGAACTGAAAGTTTCTTATTTGTGCCCAAAGAGTTTGTCCAGGTCCAAGGAACTATTTACCCCTGCGGGGCATGTGTGATGCCCTCTTCATTTCCCTTCATGGCCGGAACGAGTAGAACGGATATAAAAGCTGAGGAAGAATATCACGACTACTAGCTCCACGCCCCTTGACAGGAGAGGGTGTGATATCGCCAACATTTTACTAACAAATTAAAGCTATTGCTCACTCCCTCCGACCACTGGCCTGAAGCGGACCATCTCCTTGCCATTAATATAGAACAAGCTCAGACCCAGAATCATATTTACCGTATAGATCCAGGTCAGCCTGGAATGGAAACGGTCAAACTGGATTTGTAGTCTCTGGTCGGTGGGATTAGCTTTCTTGAGTTGGTCCATGGCGTGCATCTCTGGCCTGAGAACGCTACCAATATACAAAGCCAGAACGATCATGACTGCCAGGCACACCTCGCGGGTGTACTTACGTTTTGTCACCACTTGCGGTTCGTAACCGGCAGAACTGTATCTGGCCACAAGAAACTTGATCACCTCAGCCAAAACCATAAACGTGATGCAGGTATAAATGATATGGATATTGAAAACATCCATGACTTTGTTCATGATGGTACTGGCCACCTGTGGTTGGTCCTTCAAAGTAATCCGCACCATGATTTCCACCAGAATACCCAACAGGAACATACCTCCGACCCACAGGCAGAGAGAAAACAGGTAAAACCAGTTAGAAATAAATACTAAACGTTTCATGGAGGAATATCTCCGCAAACAGTTAGAAACAATTTTTTACCGCTACGCAAGTCGAAAAACCATAGGAGCTAGATGCTTCGACAAGCTCAGCATGACAACCTGAACCCCATCAGTCCTCTTTATAGGGGGGAATTAAACTTTCTTCTACCACAAGACTTGCTTTTTTGCTTATTCAGCCGAGATTACTCTTTGCTGGCAAACAACAAAAGCTATTATAATTTGAGTCCAGCGTCACGTTGGCTAGTGGCCTCCTGAGACACGTTTGCGCAGAGCTTTAAAACTTTCTTTAATTTCCTGCTCTTCTTTTACCCTGGCATCAATGATTTTCTGACTATCTCCGCCAAACCAGGTTTTAACGGTGGTCCCGGTCCTTTCCCTGTTGACGGTGTTGAGAATGGACAAATAAATGATCCCGTAAAAAACTGCGACCCCATAAAGGATATAAGGGACAAACGATCGCAGACGCTGTTTCTCTTTCAGTGACCTGCGATCCCACAACCGGTGCCATAAGGATTCTTTTTCATTTTCGGCCATACCCACACCCCACCACTAAAGAGCCTTTAAATACATAAAGATAATAGAACCGAACTCTTCCAGAAAACCCGATCATATCAGAATCCCCTAATTGAAACAACCGCAGGACCCACTAGGCCGTGAGGCCAACTGGCAAAATCTTTCTCCGGCGAGCAAAGAGTTGTCTCGGCTGGAAATAGCACTGCTATTTACCTCCCCATCAGGGGGTGGTGTGGTATATTTCCTTACTTTAAACTCTCAGAAATAATTGTGATTAACCTTGATAGAAATTAAGCCTGTAGAAAATCTTCAAGCAAGTGTCACCATTCCCGGCTCTAAAAGTTATACCAACCGGGCATTGCTGATCGCTGGACTCACCGATGGAGAATGCCGGTTAGAAAAACCGCTGGTGAGCGATGACACGAAATACATGATCCGCGCTCTTAAAGCCTTCGGGATTCAGGTTCAGGAAGAAAAAGAAGCCTTTATGGTTTCCGGAACAGGTGGAAAACTTTCCGCACCCGGCAAAGATATTTTTATTGGAAACGCCGGAACCACCATGCGGTTTCTCACAACCTTTTCTGCCCTGGCACCAGGGAAAACCCGGCTCGACGGTGATGAACGCATGCAAGAAAGGCCTCTGGCAGACCTTCTGGATTGTCTCACGCAAATGGGAGTCCAAGCAGTATCGGCTAATGGCAACGGTTGCCCACCGATAGATATTGCAGGCGGAGAAATACCGGGAGGAGAGATCAATCTCGCCGGTGACAAAAGCAGCCAATATCTCACTTCCATTTTACTTTCAGCACCTTACTTCAAAAACGACACCTGCGTTCATATCCAGGGAGACCTTACTTCCAAATCTTATGTCGACACGACCCTTGATATCATGGAGACCTTCGGCGTCCATGTTAAAAATGAGAGCTATCAGCGTTTCAAAATCAAAGCCGGAGACCGCTATAAATCCCAGACCTACCAGGTGGAAAGCGACTGGTCGAGTGCCTCTTATTTTCTGGCGGCAGCAGCAGTGACTGGCGGAGAATTGACCCTTACCGATATCAATCCCGATAGTGTTCAGGGAGACGCACAATTCGCTTCGATTCTGGAAAAAATGGGATGCCAGGTAGAAAAAAAAGCCACCACCCTGCATATAAAAGGAAACCCTTTGAGGGGAATCACCATCAATATGAATAATATGCCGGATACAGTGCAGACCTTGGCCGTAACAGCTCTATTCGCCAAAGGGGAAACCGTGATTCAGGGGATCGGCAACCTCAGGATCAAAGAAACCGACCGCATCTCTGCACTGGCGGCAGAATTAACCCGTCTGGGCGCGGAAATCGAAGCCGGAGAAGACTACCTCATCGTAAAACCAGGAGATTATTCGGGCACCGAAATCGAAACTTATAACGACCACCGCATGGCCATGAGCTTCGCAGTGGCCGGATTAAAAATACCGGGAGTCCGTATCAAAAATCCCGCTTGCGTAGAAAAATCATTTCCGGATTTTTTCCGGCGATTCGAAGAACTTTAGAAAAAATAATTCCACAACAAAAAAATGATTGAACACACCTACACAAATTTACTCATAACAGAAAAAAGCCCTTATCTTCTGCAACACGCACACAATCCGGTTAACTGGCATCCGTGGGGCGACGAACCGTTCAAGATCGCCAAGGAAAAAAACCTGCCGGTTCTGGTGAGCATCGGCTATGCCACTTGCCACTGGTGCCATGTGATGGAGAATGAATCGTTTGAAGACCCGGTTCTAGCGGCAGTGCTCAATGAAAGTTTCGTCAGCATCAAGGTGGATCGCGAAGAGAGACCGGATGTCGACAGCATCTACATGCAAGCGGTGCAGGCTTTGGGCCAGCAGGGTGGCTGGCCGCTCAATGTGTTTCTGACACCAGACGGGATCCCTTTCTACGGCGGCACTTATTTCCCGCCTGAGCGCCGCCATAACTTACCCTCTTTTCTGGATGTCCTGCAGTTTCTCATCAATACCTGGAAAAACGAGCAGGACAAAATTGGCAAGCAGACTAAAGCTCTGGTGGACTATATCCGCCAATCTTCCACCCGCGAACCAAGCTCCGCCGAGCCGGACGATTTGGACTTCTCAGGGGAAGACAAAACCGTAGAGCTATTTGAAAAACATTATGACCGGCTCAACCACGGCTTTCAGTTTCAACAGCAAAATAAATTCCCGCCTTCGATGGGCCTGTCACTCCTGCTCCGGCAATATCACCGCACGGGACACGCCAACAGCCTGACGATGACAGAAAATACGCTCAAAGCCATGAAGTTCGGCGGAATTTATGACCAGATCGGTGGGGGACTTTCGCGTTACAGCACGGATTACAAATGGCTGGTGCCGCATTTCGAGAAAATGCTTTATGATAACGCCCTGTTCACCACCGCTTTGATTGAAACCTATCAGGTCTCCGGTAAAAAAGAGTTCGCCGAGTTTGCTAACGACCTTTTGCAATATATTGACCGGGATATGACTTCCGAAGAAGGTGCCTTCTTCAGCGCTGAAGATGCCGACAGCGAAGGAGTTGAAGGTAAATTTTATGTGTGGACTCAGGAGGAAGTCGAAAAAATTCTCGGAAGAAAAACCGCAAGCGTTGCGATCCCCTATTACAACATCACTCCTGACGGAAACTTTGAAGGCAAAAATATTTTAAACGTCACCCGAGGACCGGAAACTGTCGCCAAAGAAGTGGGTATGCAGGAGGCCGATGCCAGGACCGAACTTGAAACCGCCAGGAAAAAGCTTCTTGAAGTTCGCAGTCAGCGCATCCGCCCTCTGCTCGATGACAAGATTCTCACTTCCTGGAATGCCCTGATGATCAGTGCCATGGCAAAAACAGGAAGGGTGCTGGACGATGCAGACCGGATACAGAAATCTGCACGCTCCATGGAGTTTATTCTCACCCGGCTACGCACACCTGAAGGAAAAATCCTGCGGCGCTATCGCGATGGAGAAGCCCGCTATGACGGCTACCTGTGCGATTACACCGCCACTGCCACAGCCTGCATGGACTTGTATGAAGCCACTTATGAACCCCATTATATTCAAACCGCTCGCGAACTAATGCAGAGGGTGGAGGACAAATTCTCCAATGAAAATGGTACGTTTCACGAGACGGCGAGCGACGGGGAAGAGTTGTTGGTGAGGCAAATCAGCGGCTACGATGGGGTAGAACCTGCCGGAAACAGCAACGCGGCCCTGGCCCTGCTACGGCTTTCCGCCTATCTGGTCGACCCTGCCCTGTCCCGAAAGGCAGAAAAAATATTTTTAAGTTTTAATGACGAACTGATGGAGTATGGCCTCAACTCGGCCTTCATGCTCCAGGCTCTGCATTTATATCTTGGTGGACTCAAAGAGGTTGCCGTGGTGGGAAAAAGAAATGACCCCGCCACACAGGAACTACTCGATACCCTGCGTAAAGGGTTTTATCCGAACGCAGTTTTTGCCTTCGCCTATGAAGACGAAATTGAAAGTGCCGGAAAATCAATCCCTCTGTTAAAAGATCGGAAACTGATGAAAGGAAAAGGCACCGCTTATGTCTGTCGACAAGGGACCTGCCTCTCTCCCGTCCATTCTGCAGAAGAATTGGTGAATCTATTGAGTTATGAGTGAAGAAACTCTATGATAAGACCCTCATTTCAACCCTTAGAGGACGAAAAATTCAATGCGTAAAAAATTGATAAGTTCTATGGTCGACACCGCCTTGAAAGGCCAATCGATTTCTTACGACCAGGCTTTACAACTGGAATCGCTGAGCCACGATGAACTGGACTATCTCTTTATAGGGACCAACCGCATTCGTGAGCAGTTTAAAGGACAGGACGTTAAAATCTGTTCCATCGTCAACGCAAAATCCGGTCGGTGCGTGGAAGACTGTTCCTTCTGTGCACAATCTAGCTCATTCAAGACCGATTCGCCGGAATATGAGCTGATGGATGTTGAGGAAATCGTTGCTGCCGCGAAAGAGGCTGAAGCGTTTGGATCTAATGAATTTTCCATCGTTGCTTCTGGAACCTCTCTCGATGACCGGAAGGAACTGGACCGGGTGATAGAAGCCATCAAACGTATCAAGGCTGAAACCCAGCTTGAAACCTGCTGCTCCCTGGGGCTGATGCCACTGGAACATTTGAAGGAACTGAAAGCGGCCGGGCTGGACCGGTGCCACCATAATCTGGAAACCGCAAAAAGCCATTTTGATAAAATCGTTACCACCCATACCTATGAAGATGAGGTCAATGCCATACAAAACGCCAAGGAGGCAGGACTGCAAGTCTGCGTGGGCGGAATCTTCGGGATGGGGGAATCGTTCGCGCAAAGGGCCGAACTGGCTTTTTCCATTCGTGAGTTGGGCACACAATCGTTTCCTATCAATTTTCTCAAACCGATTGAGGGAACAGGGCTCGACCACCTGGAACCCATGGAACATTATGAGGCCCTCAGAACCATCGCCCTTTTGCGACTGATCTTACCGGATATCGACCTGTTCGTCTGCGGAGGACGGGAAGAAGTGTTGACCGACCAGCAAGAACAACTGTTCTCTGCCGGGGCCAACGGAATTCTGGGAGGCAACTATCTCACAACCAAGGGCCAGGACCCGAAAAGAGATATCGACATGATCGAAGGCTTGGGACTGCGTCCAGTTTATACCTCTATATAAATGGTGTTACGAGGGCATAAAAGCAACCCCTTTGACACCTCCCTTCTACCCTTTCGAGGCATGAAGGCAAATGAAGAGGACATCACAAGTCCTGCCGCCTGTGCAACGGTCTTGCACGGCTAAAGCCGTGCTTTCGGTAACCCCCCCTCAATCCCCCTTGTCAGGGAGACCTTTGATTAGGTATAGCATTTGGAGATACGTTATACTTGGTTGAGAGTTATTTATAACGATTCGCTGGAGGGTATGGAATGCAGTATCAGCTCAAAATTATTTTTGTGGATAATCAGGAACTGGTCCTCGATACGACCATGAAGCATGGTTTCAGTGATGACCTGGAACTGTTCGAGGTGACCACCTCCGAGGAAATTTTTGTGATTCCTCTCAAGCAGATCAAATATATTTCCTGCGATGCCAAAATTTTTCAAAAATAGTCCGCTTTTGCCTTGCTCAGGGTTTTCTGAATAAACAAATATTGCTCTATCTAAAGGTATTGGTGGGAAAAGGTTGCTTTACCGGGACTCACAATCGCCCTTTAAATCCTGTGACCACTTACAAAAACATTAAAACCAGAGGCTGTCGTCCTGGATAACATCGAACAGGTGTATATATTGGGTAGTTATGAGAAAGAGCTTGTTTTAAAAGGGGAAGCACCTCCTTGGATAATTTTGTTGATAATTATGAGAATTATAGGTATCATTTATACAGGGTTTTATGCTTTTTTTATAGTAACCCATTCATTAACAATAACTAGGGTCTAATCATGTTCTCAAAAATTCTTGGTGTAAAAACTGTTTCTTGTCGTCTTG
>WASV01088537.1_pt1 | contig 14265 bp, 13 predicted proteins | sample 5698531 | NCBI WGS metagenome assembly WASV01 (sample SAMN11175559, study PRJNA528189) | sponge metagenome | isolation source: marine sponge | host: Myxilla | place: Antarctica: Western Antarctic Peninsula, King George Island | collected 2013-01 | reverse complement strand
GGGGAGTCTAACGCATCGGACGAGAGTTTAATGCATCGGGCGGGATAGTACATTATCAGGGGGACTGAGGGGGTTTGCTTTTGGGGTTGGGGGAGATTTGGAATGGCATGCTATTTATTAACGATTCACCGAACGATAAATGACTTTTTTATGATCCAAATCGGTCAGCAAATTGGTGGTCGCATACTATTCCAGTACAACATGACGTGCGAAGCGCGACCTTTATATGCACAACTCACTTCTTTCCCGCCGTTGGCTGGGAAATCTCCGCTCAACCGGCGATGTAGTGTTCCAATTGATCAATGGTGTATTGTTGCTCGGCGATGACCGCTTTGACTAAGTCGCCGATGGAAATCATGCCAACGACTCGCCCGTCTTCCATTACTGGCAAGTGGCGAAAGCGTTTTTCGGTCATCAACGTCATGCATTCGACCACGCGCGCCTCGCGCGTGGTGGTGATTGGTTTGCTGGTCATGATGGCGCGCACCAGAGTGCTGGCTGAGGCGCGGTCTGCGAGGATAACTTTGCGCGCGTAATCGCGTTCGCTGAATATACCTGACAATTTGCCATCGTCAATTACCAGCACCGCACCGATGCCCTTTTTTGCCATCAGCTTAATCGCCTCAAGCACCGATTGATCGGAGCGCACGCTCCAAATATCGCCGCTCTCGTTTGCCAGAATGTCGCCCACTGTGTTCATAGCGCATACCTGTTGTGGTGATTGGTGCGAACATCATAGCAAACAATCGCGCATGGCAACCACCGGGCGAGGGTTTATACTTCGCGCATGCATAAATGCGCGTGCCACGTGCGATGCGAATGAAACCAGCGATGCGAATGAGCCCAGCGATGCCGCCGAAATCAACCAAGCCGGACGGGTTGTCGCCGCTTGCCGGGCGCGATGCGCGGGTGTTGATTCTGGGATCATTCCCAAGCGCATCCTCGCTCGCGCAGCAAAAATATTATGCGCATCCGCGCAATCAATTCTGGGCGATTATGCAAAGTTTGTTTGAGATTGCGCGTAGCGATGCGTATTCACAGCGTTGCCAGCAATTGCGCATCCGCCAAGTCGCGGTGTGGGATGTTATCAAACGATGCCAGCGGGTGGGCAGTATGGATAGCAATATTCGCGACCCCGAAGCCAACGACTTCGCCGCGTTTTATCAGCAGCATCCGCAAATCGTCGCCGTATTTTGGAACGGTGCCGCCGCCGAACGCCATTACCGTACGCTAGTCGGGATGGCAATCAAACCGGCGCAGTGCGATGCGCTCACCGGCTTGCGATTACCCTCCACCAGCCCGGCACACGCCCGCCTCTCATTGGCGAATAAAATTAAACAATGGCAAACAGTGGCAAGCACTACGCACGCAAGTTATTCAGATGCCAGCCAGTTATGAACTTCGGTTTGTGTCGAGAAAATCGGGCGGCTGTCAAACTTAAAGGTGTTGTGAAAATATTCGTCGCCGGTGTCTGGTTGGTGATATTGCGATTGGTAGTAGTCTTTGTTGTCGGAGATTTGTTGTAGCGCACTTACCAAGGCGGTGACATCCGCTGCGTCATTATATAAACCGAAACTGGCGCGCACCATGCCGCGATGCAATTCTGCTAATTCTTCCAGTTCTTCGTTGCTTAAGTCGTCTATTTGTTCGCCGAGGTCGCGGGCGATCATTTCGCGCACGTAGGGATGCGCGCAGAAGCAGGCGTTGCGCACGGCGATGTTGAAGTAGTCATTGAGGATGGCGGCGGTCAGCGCGTGGTGCATGCCGCGAATGTTCATGGAGAGGGCGCCGGCGCGCATGCATTCGCCGGTGTTGGTCTCGCCGTAGACCACCACCTCTTTGATTTTCACCAGTTGGGAGATGGTGTCATTAATTAACTGGGTTTCTTCTTTGGCGATGTAGTTCATGCCGATTTTTTTCAAGGCGCACAGCACCGCCGCCAGCGCGATGGCGCCGACGATGTTGGGGGTGCCGGCTTCTTCACGGTCGGGGAATTTATCGGTTGATAGATAGCGGTCGAGATACACGTCGTCCACCATGCCGCCGCCGACTTCATCGGGTTCAACTCCGCAAAACAAATCCAGACGGGTGATGACCACGCCCGGCGACGATGGCGCATAAATTTTATGCCCGGATAAGCACACGATATCCAGATTGCGTGCCGTGTTTTCATGGCCGCTCATTTGAATAGGCATGTGGGCGGCCATCTGCGCGGCGTCTACCATAATCATGGTGCCGTGGCGGTGCGCTAATTCGGCGATGTCGTAAATTGGGTTTGTAATGCCGGTGACATTGGAGGCGCCGGTTACCGCAACATAGTTCACGCGTCCGGCGTATTCCTTGAGGGCTTTTTCAATTTCTTCAACGGCGGCGCAGCCGAAACTATTTTCGGTGACTTGCACCGGTACATGAATCACTTTGTTGAAATTCTTGCGATGCGGCAAGTCGTTGGAGTGATGCTCCATGACGGTGGTGATGACCACATCTTTGCGTGGCCATTTGCGCGATAGCGTGCGTGCTACCCGGTTGATGCCGCCGGTGGTGCCTGAGCCGACAAAAAAGCAGCCGTGGGTTTTCGGGTCGGCATCAACGAACTCCAGCACCATGTCATGCGCCCATTCAAATTCCCGTGAGGAGAGTTTGGCGTTGAAGTGGACGTTGCTGTGGGTATTGGCGTAATGCGGCAGGTATTTGTCGGTGATGTCCCGCGCAAGCCCCAGTTGCAACGTGCTGGCAGTGCTGTCAAGGTAGATTCGGCGGGTTGTGTCGCCGCTCGCCAGTTGGTATTGGACATCCAAACCGATGGTGCTGGCTTGGAGTTTCGCTAACATCTTTTGCGATTGCGAAGCGCAATTTTCTGTTTTAGGCATATGTGGCCGGGTGTTGAGGAGGTTATTTTGTAATAATGGTTTGTGCGTAGTATAAATCCCTATAAAGCACGCCTCACCATACAGTAATAATCGCGCAATTTGCGCGAGTTTAAGTAAAACATTCCATAAATTAGCGGATAGTCAAATGTTTTTTATCGTTGCGAGTCGCTAATCTCCGCCACGCCATCCGTCGCCGGGCAAAATCGCATACAATCCGATAATCAATAACGGCGGGCATGGATAATCGCATCAATACTTCAGCACCTATTTTAGCCTCATACTCCAGCATTATACTTCAGCCAGACCCCCGGCAAACTCATGCAAAAATACGACATCATCGTCATCGGTAGTGGTCCGGCTGGCAAAACCGCCGCCATCCAAGCGGCAAAACTGGGGCGCAAGGTTGCAGTCATTGACGGCGCACCTGAAGTTGGCGGGGTGTGCGTGCATACCGGCACCATCCCCAGCAAGACCATGCGCGAGACCGTGCTCAATCTTTCCGGCTTACGCGAACGCGGGTTCTACGGTCGCTCCTATCGAGTTAAGCAAGATATCACCGCCCAAGATTTGATGCAGCGGCTCACCATGACGCTGAAGCGCGAGGTGGATATTTTAGAAGATCAACTGCTGCGCAACGGCGTCGAAATCATCTGCGGACATGGCCACTTCATTGACGACAAACGCTTGCAAGTGGATTCCTTGAACGGCGACACCAGCACCTTGAGCGCTGACAATTTTATTATCGCGGTTGGCACTCGCACCTACCGACCCGATTATGTTCCGTTTAACGGCAGCACCGTGATTGATAGCGACGAAGTGACGCGCATGCAAAAACTGCCGCGCTCAATGGCGGTCATCGGTGCCGGCGTAGTCGGGGTGGAATACGCAACCATCTTCACCGCCCTGGACATCAATGTTACGCTGATAGAGCCGCGCGCAACCATGTTGGATTTCGTGGACAAGGAAATCCTCATGCACTTCCGTCATGACATCGTCGACGCCGGCTTGCGCTTGCAGTTCGGGCAGAAAGTCTCCGTCATTGAAACCAGACAAAACGGCTCCTGCGTGGTGCGCTTAGAGAGTGGTCGCGCTTTTGCGTCCGATATGGTGTTGTTCGCCGCGGGCCGAGTTGGTGCCACCGATTCTCTCGGCCTTGAGCCGTTGGGGATTGAGGTTGATCATCGCGGCCGATTGTCGGTCAATGAAAACTTCCAAACCATAGTGTCGCACATCTACGCGGCTGGCGATGTCGTCGGCTTTCCCAGCCTCGCTTCAACCTCCCTTGAGCAAGGCCGCATCGCAGTGTTGCATGCGCTCGGCGAGCCGGTACATAAAGCCCCGAAATTTTTCCCCTACGGTATTTACGCGGTGCCGGAAATGTCCACTGTGGGCATGTCCGAAGAGGAAGTTATTGAGCGCAAGATACCTTACGAAGTCGGCATCACGCCATTGCGGGAGACTTCCCGCGGCAAAGTGATGGGGCTGGATTCGGGCATGGTCAAAACCATATTTTCCACCAAAACGCGCCGCTTGCTCGGCGTTCATATCGTCGGCGAAGGCGCCACCGAATTGATTCACATTGGCCAAGCGGTGCTAACCCTCAAAGGCACGTTGGATTATTTTTTGGAAAGCGCGTTCAACTATCCAACCTTGGCAGAAGCCTATAAAGTCGCCGCGCTATACGCCCACAACCGCATCATGGCGCTTAAAGATTAAGGGTAGTTAACTAAAATTAACCAGCGAAGATGAGCCAGCCAAAATTAACCAGCGACCGGAGTTTGCGATGATTAAGTTTCTCCAAGGACTGTTTCAACGCGGTGCCGCGGCACCGACCAAAGAACAGCCGGCGGTGGAATACAGCGGCTTTAGCATCAGCCCATGCCCGCGCAAAGTTGCCGGCGGCTGGTCAACCGAAGCGGTTATCCGCAAAGTGATTGACGGCGAAATTAAAACGCACACCTTCATCCGCGCCGACACTTCCGCTACTTTTGATGCAGCCATCGCGTTGATTATCAGCAAAGCCAAAACCTTGATTGATCAGCGCGGCGACACCCTATTTAATTCATCGCGAACCCACCAATAAAAACATTCCCCAGCCTATACCGAATTTAATTCGGCATCCAGCACAACCGATCGCGACGTAGCCGTGCCCTTAAAAAAGCGTCCGCTTGTTAGGGAATCAGTACGGTTGAACCAGTAGTGCGCCGTCCCTCCAAGTCGCGGTGAGCCTCCACGACTTGTGCTAACGAGTAACGCTGATTGATGCTGATGTTGACCGCGCCGGAGCGCACCGCGGCGAATAATTCGTTTGCCCTATAAACCAACTCGGCGCGGTCGGCGGTGTAATACAACAGCGTCGGGCGCGTTAGGAATAGCGCACCTTTGGCACTCAAAACACCAATATCAAAAGGCTCAACCACGCCCGACGATTGACCAAACGACACCATAGTGCCGCGGGGTTTTAAGCAATCCAAGGAATCCATGAAAGTCGTCCGCCCAACCGAATCATAAACCACTGGCAAGCGTGCGCCGTCGGTAATCTGCATGACCCGTTCGACAAAGTTTTCGCGGGTATAGTCAATGACATGGTGGCAGCCATTAGCGCGCGCTAACTCGGCTTTTTCCGCAGAGCCGACCGTGCCGATGACGGTGGCACCAAGGTGCTTTGCCCACTGGCAAGCGAGCAACCCGACCCCGCCGGCGGCTGCGTGAAATAAAATGGTGTCCCCGGCTTTTACGCGGTAGGCCGAGCGCAATAGGTAATGCGCAGTCATGCCTTTTAGCATGATGGCGGCGGCGGTTTGATCGTCTATGCCATCGGGAATTTTGACCGCCCGCGTGGCGGCAAAATTGCGCGCCTCGCAATATGCACCAAGCGGCGGCGACGCGTATCCCACCCGATCGCCGACCTTGAAATCATCGACCTCCGCGCCAATCTTCTCAACAACGCCAGCAGCCTCAAGCCCCGGCGTGAATGGCAATTGCGGCGGCGGATAAACCCCCGTGCGAAAATACACATCAATAAAATTCAAGCCAATAGCCGTGTGGCGGATTTGTATTTCACCCACTTTCGGATCGCCAAGATCGGCACGCGCCCACTTCATTTCCGCAGCGTCGCCGGTGGCGTGTACTTTGATTAGATTTGTCATGTGGTTAGTGCGGTTGTTGATGTCGTTGTTAAGGTCGTCATTATCATGCATCAGCAGCGGTTTATTTTGTTTATTCAAACGCTCAGCAAAATTGGTCGCCGACCGATAGATTGCAACTCGCCGCGTATTCTGACGCTGGAATTTTGCCGGCAGCAGCGCGCACACGCTTAATACTAATCGCGCCGGGCGTAGTGGCGATGGTGATAGCGTGTTCATCAATGGCAAGCACTTCGCCAGCGGTGCCGTCTTGTGCGGACAATTCGCAGTCAAATATTTTCAATTTCGTCTCGCCGTGCATCGTCCATGCGCCGGGTTGTGGATTGGCGGCGCGGATTTGGTTGTAGATTGCTGGTGCCGGGCTGTGCCAGTTGATGTGCGATTGTTTGCTTCCAAACCACGATTGATAGGAGCCAGCTGCGAGGTTCTGTTCAATTTTTGGCGCATCGCCGCGCTTCACCAAATCCAACGCCTCCAACATCGCTTCCACGCCCAGCGGAAAAAGTTTCTTGAAATATACATCGCCGAGGGTTTCATCAGGCCCGATAGCGCATGATTTTTGCAGCAGAATCGGGCCTTCATCTAAACCGTCATTTGGCCAGAAAATCGTCAAGCCAGTCTTGGTCGCGCCCATCGCAATCGGCCAGTTGATAGACGACGGACCGCGGTGCATTGGGAGTAGTGACGGGTGATATTGGAAAGTGCCGTGTTTCGGCGCGTTCAATACCGCTTCGGGTATGAACAACAATACATAAACCATCATGCACACATCCGCATCCAAAGAGCGCATCAACGCAAGCGATTCATCGGTCTTCCACGAGGCCGGCTGATGCACCGGCAAGTTATGCGTGAGGGCTAATTCTTTCAGCGGGTCAAGTGGCTTGCCTTTAATATCGGGGGCGGTGCACACCGCGATGATATGTTCATTTTGTGCCAGTAATTTTTCCAGCACCGCGCAGCCGAATGCTTGTTGCCCGTGAACGACGATTCGCATGTTGGTTCTCCGTTGATGATGATTAACCGCAAGATTATTAACTGCAGAATTAAACTGTGAAATTCAAATTCGTAACTAAACTTAAACGCCGCCAGATTCTTTAATCGCGGCTATTTCATCCGCCGAATAGCCCAACACTTCGCACAGAATCTCTTCGGTATGTTCGCCCAACAACGGCGCGCGTGCGACTTCCACTTCGGAGTCGGACAGTTTGACCGGACAGCCGACGCTCAAATAACGACCACGCACCGGATGATCAACCTCCACCACCGTGCCAGTTTTCCGCAACGACTCCTCCTCGGCGAGTTCTTGCATGGACAAAATCGGTCCCACTGGAATATTCAGCGGATTACAAATCTCCATCACTTGCAATTTAGTTTTGGTTTTTGTCCACGCTTCAATCGTTGTAAATATGTCATTCAATCTCGGTAGGCGCGCCGCCGGGGTTGCATAATCGGGGTCTTTCTTCCATTTGGGTTTGCCGATGACCGCGCATATATTTTCCCACGCCGCCGCTTGCGTGATGAAATAAGTGTAAGCGTTTGGATCGTTCTCCCAGTTTTTGCATTTGAGGATGCGCCCCGGCTGCCCACCGCCGGAATCATTGCCGGCGCGCGGGGTTGTTTTGCCGAACGCAATCCCTTCGCCGTATTGCGAATATTCGGTCAAGGGTCCGTGCGCAAGGCGTTGTTGGTCGCGCAGTTTAATTCGGCATAAATTAAGCACCCCATCTTGCATGGACGCTTGCACACGTTGCCCGCGGCCGCTGCGCGCGCGTTGCACGAGTGCGGCGAGGATACCGATGGTCAAGTTCAAACCGGTACCGGAATCGCCAATCTGCGCGCCGCTTACCAACGGCGGACCATCGCGAAAACCAGTGGTGGATGCCGCGCCGCCGGCGCACTGCGCGACATTTTCATATACCTTGCAATCTTGATAGGGACCGGGTCCAAAGCCCTTAATGGAAGCCATAATCATTTTTGGATTGAGTTCATGCACGTGCGCCCAAGTAAAACCCATTCGGTCCAACGCGCCCGGCGCAAAATTCTCCACCAACACATCGCAAGTTTTTATCAACCGCTCCAGCACTTGTTTGCCGGCCTCGGTTTTAGCGTCCAAAGTCAGCGAGCGTTTGTTGTGATTCAACATGGTGAAATACAACGAATCAGCATCTTGCACATCCACCAGTTGCGTGCGGGTTGCATCGCCAGCGCCGGGGCGCTCCACTTTAATTACATCGGCACCGAGAAAGCCGAGTAGTTGCGTGCAGGTGGGACCCGATTGGACATGCGTGAAGTCCAGTATCTTAATATTGTCTAATGCTTTCATGGGTAAGTTTGGAAGTTCTGTTGCGTTGATTATTTGAGCACGCTGATTTACCGTGTAATTATTTATACATCGTCTGCGCTTTGGTGCCGGGCGCGTATTCATCCGGATCAACCCATACATTAACCACCGCGCATTTGCCGCTTTTGGCGATGGCTTCGCGGGCACGCCGTAGGGCTGGTTGAATCTCGTTGGCTTCGCGCACCTCTTCGCCGTATCCGCCGATCATCTCGCCAAATTTGCTAAACGCAACTTCGCCGAGTTTGTTGCCGACATTGCCGCGTTGTTCGCCATACTTTGCCACTTGACCATAACGAATTTGGTTCATGTGCGCATTGTTGCCGATGACGGCGAGATACGGTGCGCCGAATCGTTGCGCGGTTTCCATGTCAAACGCGGTCATGCCAAACGAGCCATCGCCATATAAGCACACCACTTCTTTTTCGGGGTTGGTGAGTTTTGCCGCCATTGAAAACCCGGTGCCGACGCCGAGCGCGCCGAGTGCACCGGGATCCATCCATTGCCCGGGATTTCGCGGTCGCACCGCTTGCGCGGAAATTGTTACGATGTCGCCGCCGTCTCCAATATAAATGGTGTCTTCACCGAGAAATTGGTTAATCTCATGCGCAAGCCGGTACGGATGAATCGGGTTATTCTCAGAGGTGAACATCGGCATTAGTTTTTCTAATTTGGCAACTTCCCATTTGCGTAACTCTTTCATCCATGCACGGCGTGCGGTGCGCGCACTCTTATGGTTGGTATGTGCTTGCGTGACCGCGGATAAAATCGCCCCGGGGTCGCCAGTTAGGCCTAAATGGATGGCGCGATTTTTGCCGATGGTGGCGTAGTTCTGGTCGATTTGCACCAGCGTCGTATTCGCGGCAATGCGCTTGCCGTAGCCCATGCGAAAATCAAACGGCGTGCCGACGATCAGAATGACATCGGCGTTTTTGAAAGCATCGCTACGCGTTCGGTCAAAATGATGTGGGTCGTCGACGGCTAATATGCCGCGACTCGCGCCGTTCATATAAACGGGAATATCAAGCGCGCGGGCAAAATCAATCGCCGCTTGATGTCCGCGACAGCTCCACACTTGCTGACCAAACAACGCGGCCGGGCGTTGCGATTGGCTTAAAATATCGGCGAGTTTATCGATGTCGGCCGGATCGCCAATGGAGCGGTTGGATGCGCGGTAGGAGCCTGGCGCGGGAATTACCGCGTTTGCTATGGGAATTTCGCGATCCAGAACATCGCGGGGAATTTCAAGATAGGCCGGACCAAATGCGCCATTAAAACATTCGCGCGCAGCCATGCTTACCATGTCGGCAACGCGCTCGGTGGTATACACCCCGGACGAGAATTTGGTAATCGGTGCCATTATATCCACATGGGGCAAATCTTGCAGCGAGCCCATTTTGTGTTGCGACAACGAGCTCTGCCCGCCGATGTGTAGCACCGGGCTCTCCGAGCGATAGGCGGTGGCGATGCCGGTTATGGCGTTGGTGCATCCGGGTCCGGCGGTGGTGACCACACAGCCGAGTTTGCCGGTTTGGCGGGCGTAGCCGTCGGCGGCGTGCGCAGCGGTTTGCTCGTGACGCACATCCACGATGCGAATTCCCTCGTCCAGACAGCCGTCATAAATATCAATGATATGCCCACCGCACAGCGTGAATATGGTGTCCACGCCTTCGTTCTTCAGCGCGCGCGCGACCAGATGCCCGCCGGAAATCACCGCGCCACTTTTGTCCTTTTTTGACAAAGTGTTGGTCGCGGTGTCGGCGGTTCTGGTAGTGGTTGGGTCGCTTAATGTGTTCATCGGTACATAATCCTAATAAAGATAGTTAATCAAAAATAGCGGTTAATCCAAATATTGGACATGCTGGCGGACGTGCTTTGCCAGATTCATCGCGTGTGCGCGCACCAGTTGTTCGGCTTGGTCGGCATTGCGCGATTCAAGGGCTTCAATAATGCGCATGTGGTCAATAATTGATTCGGCTGCGCGATTTCGTTCGTTGATGGTTTTGCGGCGGATGGCGCGCATGTGGATAAACAAGCCGTCGGTGATGTCGGTCAGCAACTTGCATTGGCTGAGTTGGATGATGCGTTTGTGAAACTCAATGTTGGTGTTGGAATACTCATCTATATGCGCCTTGACTTCGCTGCTGTTGTCAAAATTACCGTTGTCAAAGGTCGCAAACATCTGCCGCATGGATGCCAGCTCTTCATCGGTTGCATTGCGGGTTGCCATGTTCGCCGCGACTCCTTCCAGGGCAGCCCAAACCGAGATAATTTCCAGTATCTCGGCTTTAGTTTTGCGCACCATAAATGTTCCGCGGCGCGGTAGCGATACGACCAATCCATCGCGTTCAAGGCGCGCAATTGCTTCGCGGATTGGGGTGCGGCTGACTCCGAGATCTTTAGCCAGTTGGCGTTCATCCAGACGCGGCGGCTGGTCGCCGCGGTAAATATCCATCTCGGAAATGGCTTTTTGCAACGATTCATACACCGTTTCTTTCAAAGACGGTATTACGCCGATCGGTCTTAATTGGATCGACGTTGTCATTTCGCGGCATCACGCTTGTTAGCATTGGCTTTTTTATTTTTGCGAAACTTTTTAACCAACGGATAGCCAATCAACGCGAGCGCACAAGCAATGCAGACAGCAGAAATTGGTCGTTCAATAAAAGTGAAAACATCCCCTTGCGATGCCAGCAATGATTGCCGCAACGAGCGTTCAGCAAGCGGACCCAGCACGATGGCAAGCACCGCTGGCGCCACTGGGTAGTTTAGTTTGCGCAATAAATAACCGACCATGCCGAAAAGAAACATCAGCCAAACATCGTGCATGGTTTGCGTGGGCGCATAGCCGCCGACAATGCATAAGATATAAATGATCGGCGCGAGAATCGTGAACGGCAACGTTAGCACCCGTACAAAAATCGGGATGAACGCAATGTTGACCAGCAAGGTTACCAGATTGGCGATATACAGCGAGCCGATTAAGCCCCAGACGAAATCGGGATGCTCAGTGAATAGCAACGGTCCAGGACGCAATCCCCAAATAATCATGCCGCCGAGCAAGATGGCGGTGGTTGGTGAGCCGGGGATGCCGAGGGTGATCATCGGTAGCATGGAGCCGGTTGAGGCGGCGTTGTTAGCGGCTTCCGGCGCGGCGACGCCGGAGATGTTTCCTTTGCCGAAAGAGTCCGGGTCGTCGGAGAAGGTCTTCGCTAGACCATATGACATCAACGATGCTGGCGTCGCCCCGGCCGCTGGCAAGGTGCCGACGAAGTAGCCGAGCAACGAGCCTAATACGGTGGTTTTTAAGTAACTGCGGACTTCTTTTATATTGGCGATTAGGGAGGATAATGACATGTTGACTTTGTGCGCCATAACTTTTCCTTTGGTGGTCTCTAAAGTCCACAGCATCTCGCCGATTCCATAAATACCGATGGCAAGCACCAGAAAATTGATGCCGTGCAGAAATCCTGAAATGTTGCCAAAAATAAGACGCGGCTGACCGGAGATAATGTCTAACCCAACCGCCGCCAACACCAAGCCAGTCAAAATTGAGAACACGGTTTTTGGGATGTCGTCTCCGCCTAGCCCGATAAAGGTTGCGAACGCCAATATCATTAACGCGAATTCTTCGGGCGGTCCGAACTTCAATGCGAAGGCGGCAAGTGGCGGTGCAAAAAGCGTGAATAGCACCACCGAGATGGTGCCGCCGATGAAAGAAGCGATGGCGGCGGCGACTAACGCTTTATCGGCTTTGCCGGCTTGCGCTAGCGGACGGCCATCAAACACCGTGGCGACGGCGGTTGATGCGCCCGGAATTCCGAGCGTGATGGAGCTGATTGCGCCGCCATACATCGCACCGTAATAAATTGCCGCGAGGAAAATAATCGCCGCGGTCGGCGGTACCAGAAAAGTAATCGGTAGCAAAATGGCTACGCCGTTGACCGAGCCTAAGCCCGGCATCGCACCGACTAATAAACCGAGCGTGCATCCGATCACAATCATCATGAAGTTAACTGGCTGCAACGCTTCAAGAATGCCGTTGCCGAGCAATAATAAAATAGATTCCATAATTATTTAATTAACTATTTTAGTAATTACTTAATGAGCTATGAATACATCAATTCGTAAATCGGATAAAACCACGGCTCGGTGATGGATTTTGGCAACGGAATTTTCAATGCCCATTCAAACAGGCAAAAAATAAATACCGGTATCGCGACCGTCAAAATGATCGTTAATAACCACGAATGCCGGCCGATGAAGCGCAAGTAGAATAATAGAAATAAAAATAGCGCGACATAGATGCCGAGCAGATGCGTCATAACTAACAGGAAAAAAATTGCGCCGGTGGAGATGCCGACGATTAGCAATCGGTCGCGCGATAGATATAATTCGGTGGAACGAGATTCCGCTGTGATGCGGCGATACCAGCGGTACAATGTAACCAACGAAGCCGCCAACATCCCGCTGGATAACCAAAACGGCCACGCGCCCGCGCCGGGTCCGCGTGCCTCAACCCAGCCGATATTCAACTCGGCACTTTTTACCATCAGCGCAATGGAAGCCAGCGCACATAACAACGCCATCATCAATTCTGCGGTGCGAATGGTCACGGGTTTTTAGATGATTGCGGGCTGATGGATGCGGGATTGATGCAAAATAGGCAAAAAGATAGGCGACCGTCGGGTTGTCCGACGGTCACCTGTTCTTTAATGCGTGCGATTATTCTCCGGTAATGGCGGAAGTGCCGACCGATTTAATCAACGCCTTGTGCTTGGCGATTTCGGTTTGGTGGTATTCGCTTAATGAATCGCCCGCTAGCCATTCATTGCAAGCCAGCCCGTCTTCCAGACAGAATTTTTGCCATTCAGCCGAGTTAAACAAGGTTTCAAACAGATTGATATACCACTGCTGTGCTTCGGCGGACATGCCAGGCGGTCCATTGATAGAACGCTGCATGTAGTATTGAATATCATGCCCGAGCTCTTTTGCAGTCGGCACATCCGGATAGGCTGGAAGCCGCGTCGCGGTGAATTGCACTAGCGGCTTGGTGTTGCCGGCGCGGTAGAATTCATTTTGTTCGGCCGGGTTATTGACGCTTGAATCAATGTGCTTGCCGACCAAGTTTTTCGCCACGGTGCCACCGCCGGGGAATGGAATGTAAGTGACTTTATAATCAAAGTGGCTTTCCATCATCGCCGTCAAAATTGAATCTTCCTGACCGATTCCGGTGCCGCCCACTTTCCAACTTTTACCGGCTGCTTTGACCTTCTGCACATAACTATTCAGGTCGGTGATGTCGGACTGATCGTTGTGAACCCACAGCAAGAAATTATCCAACGCCATGCGGCCGATCGGGGTAAATTGACTGACATCCACGCCGAGCTCTTTTTGGATAATGGGCGTGGTGTAGAAGCTATTGAGGGTTACCAACACCACATGGTTGTCGCCCTTTTTGTCTTGTAGATAACGAAGCGCCTCGGCACCCGACCCGCCCGCTTTGTTGATTGGAATAAACGGCCGCGTCGACAGGTTTTTCTTTTCGATCAAACCTTGCAACAGCCGAGCGATTTGGTCCGCCCCACCACCGCTACCGGCCATGATGATCAATTCAATGGGCTTTTTTGGTGACCACGCCGCGGATGCTGGAATGGAAAAGCCAAGCGCTGCTACCAGCGCCGCCACCGGCAAAACAAGTTTGAGTTTTAATAGGATGTTCATCGTGTACCTCGCAGGATGGTTGATTGATTGGTAATACTACGCTATGCGAATCTTATAATTCTTGGTATACCACATACCAAAGCGCAAGATACCGCTTTTTGGTGGGTTTGTAAAGGCAATGTATACGTCCACCCCCCTATTGATCTGCGGTTGATGTTGGAGGATGGATGGTAGCGGAGTTTTTAGG
>WASV01189067.1_pt1 | contig 14347 bp, 10 predicted proteins | sample 5698531 | NCBI WGS metagenome assembly WASV01 (sample SAMN11175559, study PRJNA528189) | sponge metagenome | isolation source: marine sponge | host: Myxilla | place: Antarctica: Western Antarctic Peninsula, King George Island | collected 2013-01 | reverse complement strand
TCTAATTCTTGTACATTTACCCCCTTAATGCCACTGCCTAGCAAAACCGCCAATAAATCGCTTTTAGATAAGGCGTTACTGCCTTTTTGTAGTAGTTTTTCGCGGGGTCTGTCAACGCTGGGGGTGTCTTTTAGTTTGGGCATATCTTATTTATTTATAAACCGCTTGTCTATGGGCAACTTTAATAACAACATAAATCTGTAAATCTACATCAAAATGTATCAATAAACGATATGCACCAATTCGCACACGGTGGGTAATTGGGTTCATATTGATAATGGGTTTAAGGTTTTGTTGTAATAATTGAGGGTCTTGTTTTAGGATTAATAATTTTTGTTTGATTTGATTTTGAATACGAGCATCCAACTGATTAAACTGCTTGTGTGCTTGCTTGGTGAAAACAAACATTAAACACTCAAATCTGATAAACCACTGTCTAAAGATTGTTGTGCTTGTGCTTGTAGTTTTTGTTTATTTTTCCAGAGTAAATATTCCTCCATATAGTCATCAATCATATCAGACCCTGCTGAAAAATAAGGTACTAGCATCATTTTAGGTTTACCTCTAGCGGTAATGGTAAAGGAATCGTTCTCAATCTTTTTAGAAACTTGACCGATATGTTTTTGTAATTCTGTGTTGGTGATAATTTCCATTATATGGTTAGGTATATGGTTAGGTATATGGTTTATTATATATTAAGTTTTATTGAGTGTTATATTTTTCCTCTTGCTGTCTTGCCCATTGCTCTACTTCTTTAGATAATTGTTTAGCCGTTTTATCACTTGGATCAATTGGCTTACCGATAACAAGGTCAATGGTGCCTGGTTTTTTAATAAACTGCCTTTTTGCCCAGTATTTACCTGCATTATGATACACAGGAATAATAGCTGCATTGGCAGATTTAGCAATCATCGCCCCGCCACTTTGGTAATGCCCTACTTGTCTGCCTTGTCGTGTGCCTTCAGGGAATACTACCACCCATAAACCGCGTTTTAGTTTAGCAGTGCCTTGTTTGGTTAAGGTTTTAATGGCTTGTAGTTTGTTGCTTCTATTGATAACAATTGGCGAGGTTAGCGCTAAACCCCAGCCAAATATTGGTATCCATAATAATTCGCGCTTTAACACCCAAACTTGTTGAGGGAATATAAGTTGAAAAACCAAAGTCTCCCAAGTGGACTGGTGATTAGACATAATCACACAAGCAGTGGCTGGCATAGTTTTTAAGCCGATGATTTTATAATCAATGTTGTGCGTTATTTTAAGCCACCAGATGACAAATTTAGCCCATAAAGAGCCAATAGCATAGCGATGTTTTAACGGTAAAAAAAACAATAGTAGCATAACAAAAGCCACTAAAATTAAAACCAAAATTATGGAAGTGATAAATAAACTAGCGCGAATAAATGGCATAAAATTTAAACGATTAATAAAGCGATAAATGTTATACTTTATCGCTATGATTATCAATACAATACAGCCAATTAAGGCAATTTTATTTGACCTAGATGGCACACTGATTGATACTGCTCCTGATTTGCACCACGCCCTTAATCAAGTATTGTTACGCCATAAGCTCCAACCTGTAAGCCTTGAGCAAACTAAGCCGTTTGTAGCTCATGGGGTGTTAGGTATGTTGAATATGGCATTAAAGGCACAAGATATGAGTGTAAATACTCTTGATGCGGTTAACATTCAGGCATTGTGTTTAGAGATATTAGACTATTATGCTAACCATATTAACCCATTTGGGCAATATTTTACAGGTATGCAAGATACCCTTAATACTTTGCAATCTGATGGGTTGGTATGGGCAATAGTAACCAATAAACCTAAAAAACACACCCATTTATTATTACAAGCAATGAATATAACCCCAAGTGTGGTGGTGAGTGGCGATACTTGTGCTAATAGCAAGCCACACCCTGAGCCACTGTTATTTGCACTTGAGCAATTAAATATATTAAACCAACAAATTAACCTAAACCTTAATGAATGTTTATTTGTAGGAGATGATTATAAAGATATGCAAGCAGGTAAAAATGCAGGCATTAAAACCGTAGCGGTCGAGTATGGTTATGGTACGATAACGCCGCAGTGGCAGGCAGATTATCAGATTAAACAACCTTATGAACTATTAACTATTATTAACCAATGCTAGAAATTTTAATTATCGTTGTGGTGCTAGTTTTTGTTTGGGCGATTAGCTCACAGGTGTTGTATAACAAGACTAATAAACAAAACACCCAGCTCAAACAAAGCCTAATAGATTGTGAAAAAAATAACACCCAATTCAACGAACAAACAAAATACCAAGAAACAAAAATACAAGAATTAACAAGTAATATCAATCAATTAAATAAAGATATTGAAGTATTTAGACAAACCCAAAATAATAATTTAATCGCCTTAAATACCCTAGAGCAACAACAAAAAACCGATGCAGAAAAAATTACCTTTCTTACTCAAATAAAAACCCAAATGACTGCTGATTTTAAATCAGTTGCTAATGAGGTGATTGAACAAGACAGGCAAAAAATCGGACAAACAACCAAGCAAACTCTAGCACCCTTACAAAGCGAAATTCAAAATTTTAAAAACCGTATTGAAGCAATTACTACCGAGCAAACCAAAGAACGAGCCTCTTTATTAACTCAAATTCAAACCCTACAAGAAACCAACCTCAACACTCAACAAACCACCCAGAATCTAACCAACGCTTTAACTTTTGATAATAAAAAACAAGGTAATTGGGGCGAGTTAATTTTAGAAAATATTTTAAGTGCGTCAGGTTTGCGACAAGGTTACGAATACCACACTCAAGCCAGTTTTAAAAATGCAGAACAACAAACACTTCGCCCGGATGTTATTTTGCATTTGCCTGATGAAAAAGACATTATTATTGATTCTAAAGTCTCACTCAAGGCGTATCAGGAGTATGTTAATAGCGAAAATAAAAATAGCGAAGATAAATCCTTGCTAAAGCAACATATTAAATCTATTGAAGCACATATAGATGGCATTAGTTTAAAATCTTATGAGCAATTAGAGGGCATTAGAAGTCTGGACTTTATTTTTGTTTTTATGCCTGTTGAGCCTGCTTTATTATTGGCTTTGGAAGAAAAACCTGAATTATTCACCAAGGCATTGAGTAAAAATGTGATGCTTACCTCGCCCTCTACTTTAACAATGAGCCTAAAAATTGTACACCACCTATGGCAAACAGAACGCCAAAATAACAATACTCAAGAGATCGTGAGTCAAGCTAGCAGAATGTATGAAAAATTTGCTTTATTTAATCAATCTTTAGAAGATATTGGCAAGCATTTAGACAAGGCACAAACCAGTCACCAAAAAGCACAAAATCAGCTAAGTTCAGGTAAAGGTAATTTAATCTCCAGAGCAGAAAAATTACAAACTTTAGGTATTGATGCCAAGAAAAAACTTAATTAATGTTTGAATTTCACCTCATAAATGCGATACTTTATAAGTTAGTTAGCCAAAAGATACGCTCTTTTCACCTAACAAATAAAAGGGCGAAGTATGCAAAAACCACCTATTTGACTAACCAAAAAACTCTATTTACCTCATCAATAAACACATAATTTTTCTTCAATTATTGGTATTGTTAACCAAACGAATCTGCGTATCATCATCAATATTAAAACTAAATTCTTTTTAAACTCGCCCTTGGATTCTCTTTTATCTTATTGACTAGTGATGCATCAACAGAAAAATCTAATAACCCTGTTTTATTATTTAACCTTGTTAAATATTTTAGTTAAAGTAAAGTTTTTAAATTGATATCCTTATGTTTATATAAATTCAACCCATAACAAACCACTGCATTAGATGAAATTACTGCATTAACCCTACAATAGCCCGTACAACTTATAATGTGAATTTAAGGCATAAAACAGCATCTTTTTTATTTTTGCTTGGGAAATTCACTATTTTCTTCACCCTTTACAAGCAAACTAACACAATAATCTTATCTAAAACAGTAGCCTAACCTAGTAATGCCAAGTAGTAAAGCTGCTAACTGCTGGTTTATCAATACGACATTCATTGACACTAGCACTTAAATCTGGATAACCCAAACTCATACCGCAGACAATACGCATCCCTGATTCAATATTAAGTACCTTGCGTACAATATCGGGGAAATTTGCTAAAGCTGCTTGTGGGCAAGTACCCAAACTAAAACGCTCTGCTAATAACATAATATTTTGCATAAATATACCTATATCATGGTGTGCGCCTTCTGTTAAACGGTTATCTGTATAAAATATTAACCCTATATTTGCCCCGAAAAAATTATAATTTTGAGCTGCAAATTCAAGAATACCTTCCCAATCTACTTCTTTTTCATTAAAAGTGATACCACAAGCATGATATAAAGCCTTGCCTGCCCTATGTCGTCTCATATCATAAGGGTAAAAAAAGTTTTTTGGATAATAATCATAATCTGGATTAGGCTGCTGATCTTTACAGGCACAGGCTAAAGCTTGACTTAACTTGGTTTTTGTTTCTCCTGTTACAACTCTAACATGATAAGGATGCATATTACCACCGCTTGAACACTCATTGGCAATGGTTAAAATTTGATCAACCAGCGCATGCTCAACTGGTTTATCTAAAAAGCTGCGTATTGATCGCCTATCAGAAATTAAATCAATTAAGTCTTTCACCTCAATTCAATTCCATCATACGCATGGGGTTTAACATATCATTATTATTGTGTTGTGCCAAAAACACCAAAGCAATGTCCACCAAACCACCTTGAGCAGAAACAAGATGTTTATCTTCAAACCATGTATCACACAACCATTGCTTGTTATCATGAAAGCGATTTACCAATATTAAACTTAACTCATGGATATTGTCTTGTTTTAAGTGACCATATTTTTTAAGATACAGTTGTGCATATAGTAAATTTGTTATCTCTCTAACTGAAGCTTTTGGTAATGATTCTGGGGTTAATGCAATAAGATCTTGAGATAATTTGAGTGTTGACTCATCTAATAAATAACCTTGCACACTTAAATCTGACAAACTTGCTTTATTGGGCTTATCAGGTAAAACTGATTGTAATTTTTGAGACAATGTTTCATCTGATAAATGTTTAGTGGCCAATTGAATACCCCAGTATTGTCCTGGTAGAATATCATCCAAATAATCTGACAGCATTGCTGGTCGCTTAATCAGAGTCAATCGCTTATGTGTTAATTTTTGCTTAATTTGCTGGTAATAAACATCAACCTCTAAGCCACAAGTACGACTAAACGCCAATACATCTAGCAAGCCAGAAACACCAAAGCGATAATCGCTAGAGAGTGTGGGGGTTTTTTCAAGTATTTCAAGGATGTTCTGATAAGCTTGGTGGATAGGCTTGTTAACCTCAAACCATTCTGATACATGATGATAGGCTATGATATGCATTGACCAAGAGCCCAACAAACCATAAGTATCATCAGAGTCAACAAACATTCCCTCAACAGATAACAACCGATCATATAATATGCTTAATTGATTAAGGTATTGTTGTTGTTTGCTTTGATGATAGAGTTTAGTAAATAAAATAATCCAAGCAGTTACTGCTTCAGAGGATTGTTGAATTGGCATTAAAGAATGATGCCCTAAAGATTTACTCAGAGCAATATAATACCCTTTGCTGTAATTTTCATCCTTTAATAGTTGGATAAAAAAATGTCCAATTTGATTGGCAACCTCAAGTGGCTTGTAAGTGTCTATATTGTTGGTTTGTTGATAGGGTCGTTTAGGTCTATCACTACGCAAAGCATAAATACTACGCACATAATCTAAATCATACTCCACCTCATCTAGGCGCGCGATATTCTCCTGAACATAAGCAATAGGTGATTTATTAAATACACCTGGTATAACTTGATTATCAAAGGTATAGGCATTCGTACTATAAGCATCTATCTCATAAATAGGAATATCATTCACCCGAATACTGGTAACAGCACTTTCAACCACTTTATAGTCTAAATAAGGCAATGCTTTAAATAAAGCATCATGCGCAATTGCACGACGAACACCATCAGTAATAAAATACTGATTAAGGTTGTCGATAAAGGAATAAGCACTCCAGGTATCAATAAAAATATGGCGAAACCTAGCTTTACTAATATCTGATAAGAGTTGATTGATGGCTGTATTTCCTGCACTAGACATCAATAAATCGTTCATCGATTTAAACCCTGACTGAAATTCATCAAAATAAGCATTAATATCTTCAAATTTACCTTCTAAGGTGGCAGCAAAATCATGCGCTTCTAGTTCAATACTTTGTTGGGTATCTAATAAGATTTGCAGTGGTGTTCGTTGCACGCCAGGTGATACCAAACAGCAAATATCAATCGGATTTTCTTCTTTATTATAACTAGGAGAGAAAAAAGGCAAAACACCAATATAACCTAAGTGCCCTGCTGCACAATCATATTGACCCATACCTAAAACACCAATGATTGTTTCATAATCAATAAAATAAGGCATATCACCCGAAGCAATTAAATTGTCATACCAAAAATCATTTGCATTTAAAACTTGCAATAATCTTAACCAGCCGCCTAAGCGCTGATAAAAATACTTAACTTCAGTTTGGTTATTACAAGATTTAGCCACAACTCGCTCCTCCCAACCATAGTCACCTTGATTAATGAATTTAGGTGTTAGGGGCGTTGTGTTAGGGTTTATTTTATGTAGGGTAGTTAATAATCGACCAATTGCCTCTGTGCCGATTAATTTTTTAGGCTTATAAACAACATCACCCATATTGGTTTGCACAATCGCAACCGAACGACCCCCTCTATGCGGATCTCCTAACCCACACTTTAATCGTTTAATAATCAATTTGTTTTGATTGTTGGTATTAGTCCAGAAAGTTTGTTTAATAATCGGTAAATCTGATTGCAGTCTTTGCAACATTTCAGTAGTCGCAACCTCCCAATCTTGACAAATTTCACCAATCATAGCAGTTAAGACCGGTGCCCTATCAAACGCTGAAACCCATAACTCAAAAGCAGGTTTATTTTTATAAGCTTCCTTAGATGCTTCTGATTGATGCCCTGCTAGTGGTTGAGAAATTGTTGAAATTGTTGGTTTATATAAGCGACTAATAAGATACATTAACACATCTGAAATAGCAGCCTGCTCTAAATAAATATTATCTTTTTGTAATTTAGATAAACAATTATCTAGTCGAAATCTTGCCAGTACTGCCCAATGATAACCAAACTGATTAGATAATTTGGGAAAATCAAAACAAGATTCTAGTGTCTTACCTTCTGAATTTAGCTGGTTCCAGTGTGTAAAAATCTGATAAAAATATTTTGCCCAACTTGGTAATAATGATGCATCTATCACTTCAACATCTAATACAGATTGTTGCCAATCTTTTTGGGTTAAATTGCGTTTTTCTAGGATTTCATCTAATGACCACTTGGTTTGTTTAAATGCAGCCTGCCATGAAGATAAACGATCATCAATAACAACCTTATTTTGATTTTCCTTAATCTTAAAAGCACCGCCTAGACGCTCACTTGGATGACTGCCTTTTGCAATCCAATGGTAAATTTGACTTTGACTAATCATTGGTTGTTACTTGCTAACACTGCGCCGTGTATTCTAGCCATGTCTGCTAATCCTAGGGTTGAAAGATTAAATTCTTCTGGCAAACTGCCTAACATAAATTCACCAACATTGCTTTCTACTAATGGGTCATTACCACTAAGATCAGCAAACATTTTGGCATGACCTGAACCTAATCCGCATGGTGAGATGCCCATAGCAATTGCGTTTAAATAAAAGGTTTGATACAAAACGCCTGTATTTCTAAGTGTGGTTGCATAAGCAATCGCATGATACTTCCAACTCACTCTTTGAAAACGAGCCGCTATATGAACAACGACTTGTGGTCTGACAATGCGGGCACAAGAGGTGTGTGCGCTGTCAATCAATGTTTCTGTGCGATAATCTTTTTGGCTTAGTTGAACTAATTGATGAGTTTTAGGGGCATAATAATAAAACCCTGCCTCTAGATCTGTTGCTCTATCAACGGTTAAATAAATTTCTAATTCATAACTTGCCCCACCAGTAGGATAAGGGCGCCATGCTAACCCCATATTAGTTTTTTGAGTTTCATCTTTTATATTGGTCACCTCAACATCACTCTCAAAGGTAACCCGAGCAGTGCGATATAAAAACTCGCCAATTTGTTTCAAAGAAATGGGTTTATCCTCATTATACTGTCGCACTGACATACGCTGCATTTGCACTTGAGTCAGGGGCGCATCATGTGCAATTAAATCTTCAATATTAGGTCGGTATAAATCAATCTGTTTACCTGCTGGAATAGGTCGGACAGAAGGACGAGGTTCGATCAAATTAACAAAAGGAAAACCACCGCCAAATTCACCAAAATGATAACCTAAGCGACTGCTAGAGTGCAAATTCAAATCTGCAACATCCCATTGGGTATCCACATCTGAACCTTCTTCTAACCGAGAAGGCATTTGGGCATTTTTGTCATAACTAACCAAAAATTCTTCTGCTAGCAATAAACCCAGCATAAGATAAACACCCTCTTGTTTATCGGTGCTAAAATGAGATTCAATCTCTAACAAACTAGTACCTGATAACAACAAAAATATTAAACGATCTGCTGTGCCCATTTTAATAATAAATCGTTTATCTTTCATGGGACGAGTTAAAACAATTTCATCACCCTCTCTATTTATCGTTGCAAATCGTGATAAAGAGAATTTTTGATCGGGTATTTCAGACCTTGGTGTAATGTCGGGTAATTCTCCACCGAGTCCTGACATTTGCATGTTCATCAATACTTGTTGTTTGTTATCTACAACATGCAAGCTAATATAGCCCCAGGCTAAGTAGTTTCCTATGGCCAATAATAGATGACTACCTGCTGTCCCGTGTTGTTGAATTTGTTTTCTTAACTCAACAACCAAGATACCATCTGGTATTTGAATGTTAATCAATAATTCAGCCATATTTTTACCCACTAAATGAGTCATGCCATACAACCCAACTTCATACTGATTATTTTCTTTTTGATTAATAAGCAATAATTCATTTGCACTAACCATTAAGTTAGGTAATTTTAGTAATTTTGTAATAAACATATTTTTTTCTTTAAAGTTTTTATATGGATAGAAGTGATTATGAAATGGTGTTTTGATGATTTATATTGACACAAAGGTCTTTTAGTTGTTATGTGTACATAACAACCTATCAATAATTAAATAAAAATATCTATTGGATTCATTTCTGATTCCTGATAAGGTTTTTTTAATTTACCCATTTGGACAGGTACTTCATAAAGCCGCCCTGGATCTAGCCGAGTATGCATACTTCTTAATTGTGGAATCAGCACTTTAATCACAGGCATTTCAATATCTACTCGAGTTAGCTCTGCAACATAGATTTGCCAATTATTTTCTTTTACCGTTTCAATGCAGCGTTGTTTTTGTTCATTAATAGACAGTTGACTACAATCCTTATAAGATTGAATGGTTTTAATGGGTGAATCATCTGGTATTAAAAATTGATAATCTTGATGGTTAATATTTGCATTTTGTAACCAATAAGTAAATTCATGTGATAATTTTTGCTTATGAGGCTGATTATATTGTTCTATCATTGCTAGTAGCTGATTATGTTCGCAAACTGCTCTTAGCATAGCAATCTCTGCATCAAAGTGACTTGCTGCTGCAAAAACAATTTCTCCGCCTAATTTGTCTATCCTATATGACACAACAATAAAAGTCGGGATATCAGTATCTGTAGTAATATCAATTGCCCATAATTTTCGCTGATAATGGTTTTTATATCTGTTAGACGCAGATTGAATATAAGGATGAATAAAACTACTTAAATCTACCTCAGAGTATTGCAGGCGATTAAACCACCATATTGCTATATTATCTCGTTCAATTAACTCAAAAAAAGCTTGCACAAAAGCATCACTTTTACTGGTACCAGAAGCAACACCATTAGTATCTGCAGAAGCAACCCAGTTATACCCATAGGGATAACCAAAATAGAGTAATTGTGTCGGCACCCAAACTGCTTTATCATCCAATAAAGACCAAATAGGAGACCACTCATACTGCGTGTTCTGATCAATAGGCTTTGGAATATGATGGAATAAGCTCATCTCTTGATTGACCGAGTGTGCATTATCATATTGTTTATCACTATAATGGACAAATACATTAGGCAGAATAGCCTCACCCTCTTTGAAGTCTGTGAATTTAGCTGTTTTTCTAATTTCATCACCTTGAAAAGCCGTGCAATAACGCTCAATTGATTCTGCTAATGCACTCACTTTTGCCTGTGCATGACTGGTTCCTTTGCCTGCATTTAGCATTCGCATACTTGTCAGTGATAAATGAACATTATCAGATTGAAGGGCAATATTATTGCCTGACTCATAAACAAACATCCAATCATCATCAGGGTTTGACTGCAAAGATAAACGACTAACAACACCACTAATAGGACTGACTAAATATTGATACTTATTAAGTGTTGTTTCAGGATTTTTTGCTCGGTAGCCACCGCTAGTTCTAATTGTTTCACTGACTTTATCAAATTTAAAAGGTAAAATTTTTCTGTCTTTTTTAAGGGGTGTGCCACATGCTTCACATTGAGGTAATTTTGAAACTGTATGCGATTTAGCATTATTATCATGCCAAGCAAATTGATGGATGGTATTGCTTAATTGACTTTGTCCCAAAACAACAAATTTTGCTATTTCAACTGCTAATTGATATGCGATACTTTGCACAGCGCCCTGCTCAACAAAGTTCGGTGTAATGAGTTCGGCCCCTTTTTGATACTTACCCATTGTATTTTCTATTTGGCGATTCTCTCTAATACGCTTATAGAGGCATTGATGGCAAAAACTATTTTCCTGACTTGATGCATTGAAAATAGGACCAAACATAGGATTTTTACCTGACAAACTAGCCAGTATCCAATGTTGTTTATTCTGAATAAATTGCTGATTAATTGCCACAATTTCTGATTGCAAATAATCATCTACCAGCACAATCATAATTGTGTTTTGTTCTAGTGTGTCTGATTCTTGCAAGCCAAAAGATTGTAATTGCTGGGTTAATAAACCTGCTGACTCATCATGCTTGCTATGGTTAACTAACTGGAATCGCTTTTTTTTTAATTTATTTTGAGCATAAATAGGTGTAATATTAGGATAATGTAGCCAGAAACTAGCTTGACTATCATTCATTTGATAATCGCCTGAAATTATGACACCAAAGTAGCCCAACATCCCTAAAGTTTGATTAACCTTGTCTAATGGATAACCCTGATCTGATATTTTTTTAACAAGCGCTTGATGACTTAATTGACCAGCAGCAGCTAAAACCAGCTTTAGCATTAATTCATCCCCTTCAAATGAGTGCGCAGATCCATCATAAGAAATAACAAAAACATAACCTTTATCATCCGTATTTTTAAAATAGCGTAAATATAAATGAGGTGCTAATTTGGGTTTTTCAATAATTGTCATACAATAATATTTTAAAAAAAGTGGTTAAAAACTATGAACTTCTGCTTAATTGTTGATTTTAACAAAGCCAACCCCAGTAGAGTTATAATAGACCTTATTAAAACCAACAAATGAGCAAGAAATTACATTTTCATGATTGTTTCTGATTTGATACAAAGTTTAGCGGTTAAATAAAAACCGGTATTGGGTTTAATTCTGCCTCTGTCAGTGGTTTATCAAGTTTGCCCATAGTAACAGGCACATCATACAACCTACCTTCACCAAAGCGCGCCCAAAAATGTCGCATACCTGGCACCATCACTTTTATCACAGGTAACTTAATATCGGCTCTTGTTTGATCAAGTACCAATATCTCCAACCCTTTTTCATGTACTTTATCAATACAGGTTTGTAGTTCTTCGTTTAGATCATGTGTTGTTATTGGATAATCTGCCTTGGTGATTTTCTTAGCCTTAGGATCAGGCAACAAGTAAGGGTCGCTTTGTATGGTTGCGTTTTGCCACCAGTCATTGCATTCCTTATCAAAATAAGTATAAGAATCTTCTTCATCAGTAGATTTTAAAACAGCAGAAATATATTGATTTAATTCACAAACAGCTCTTAATGCAGCAATATGTGGATCAAAATGCGCGCCTGCAGAAATACAAATATCTTGTTTTTTCTTATCAAAACGATACGAAATAGCAGCAAAAACTGGAATACCAAAATCATTGGTCAAATCTAATACCCATAATTTACGATTATAAGTATCTTGATAACGCGTTATTGCTTTATCTAAATATGGGTCATTAAAGCTAGCCAAATCAACCTCTGGGTATAGCACGCGGTTATACCACCATACTGCGTAAGCATCTCGTTCTATTAATTCCATAAAGCCTTGCACAAATGCCTCAGCAGGCGTATTGCCTGAAGCAGCACCATTGGAATCTGGATTAGCAAAATTTCTATTCAAGTAAGCATCTTTTGGATTAACAGCACTAGGATCATAAGAAAAATATAATTGATAAGACATCATCCAAATTGTCTTTTCTTGGGTAATAGACCAAACAGGCGTCCATTCAACATCAGCATTTTTATCAAAATCTTCTGCAGGTAGTTGATAAAAGCGATGGCCTGATTCAGCAATAGCATCACGATTTTTATATTGATTTTCACTAAACAGCATTAAATCATTAGGGTGCAATGCATCTCCTTTTGGAAAGTCAGAAAATTTAGCAATTTTACGAATTTCATCCCCATTAAAGACACCACTATATCGCTCTAATGCCTCACACATAGCACTAACTTTTGCTTGTATCATACTGCGGCCTTTGCCAGCACTTTTAGAGCGTATGCTGTTGGTTAATGCTCTAAAATTACGATTCATAATGGCTAAATTACTGCCCGACCAATAGACATACATCCACTCATCATCAGGTGGTGATGATCGCTCAATAGAACTAATAATACCGGTATGGGCAGAAATTAAATGCTCATACTTTTTAAAAGTTTGCTCAGGTGTGGTTGATTTCATTCCACCACTGGTAAAAACAGACTCAGGATTAGCGTCCATTAAATAATTCACCGCCTTAAACGAACGACTTTTATCATTTAATATTGCATCGCCACAAGATAAACATTGTGGTCTTTTATTAACAAAGTGTGTATTAGATTCATTACGCATAACATCCTGTGTAAATGCATAGTTATTTAATAGCTTTAATTGGTTAATGCCAAAATCTGCTGAAAATTGATTTCTATTGGCGTCCACAATTATTGATTTCATAACCGTAAATAAAATAGAGGGGATATGAGAAAGAGCAAGTGTGTTCATACTGCCGTTAATTCCAGAAGATAAAGATCCTGGTTTATTTAGCTCTAAAAACCCTCTAAATTCTCTATTGTTACGCATATTATTGGTAATACAATGCAAGCAAGCCGAATCTTTTTCTGGCTCAAAAATTGGGCCATACATCATTTCAGCATCTGCTAGTTTGATTGGCATCCAACGCTTTTTATCTTTTAAGCGATCTCTATTAAAATCCAATAATTCAGGTTGCAAATAATCATTTAGTAATGCAAATATTAAAGTAGCATCATTGATGTTATCACTATAACTAATATGCATATCTTTTAAAACGGATTGAACTGCCTTTACCTGAGACTTATCAGCACCAAAATTAACACAATGGACAACAGTTTGCTCTGCTATTTCTTGATAGCAATAAGGTGAAATACCTGCTTCAGACCATATAACAGCATGACCTTGTTCTAATTTATGTTCTGCTGACACAATAATAAACTGATAAGCAAGATGTGCTAATGCAACATTAATATCTGATTCTAAGTATTTATCTTTTAATAAATCACAAATATCATAACGGGATCTTTTACCATCTATAGCCCTTAAAATATCTCGCATTCTAGTGCCTGATAGGTTTCTACCTTGACCTTTACTATTGACAACAAAGGTAAAATTAACTTCATCCAATGCCTGAGGATTGTTTTTTATTACTGCATCAGTTAAACCAAACTCTTGTTCAGAAAAGGTAAATAACTCCAAATGAGGTGCTAACATCGGTATTTTAATAATACCACTATCTTTTTTTGTCTTAAACACAGTCACATATCCTTATTGAATAAAACACCGTATTTTATTAGAACTAATACAATAACATCAACTATTTTAAAAAATATAATATAATTTATATAAATTATAAATATAGGCATAAAATATTCATTAAAATAGCCAATTATTTGATGAATTTTTGAATAAAAGGTGTTATTTTA
>WASV01114699.1_pt1 | contig 14356 bp, 9 predicted proteins | sample 5698531 | NCBI WGS metagenome assembly WASV01 (sample SAMN11175559, study PRJNA528189) | sponge metagenome | isolation source: marine sponge | host: Myxilla | place: Antarctica: Western Antarctic Peninsula, King George Island | collected 2013-01 | reverse complement strand
GACATCTCGTCATCCTCTCCGTAAAACATATTCTTCAAATCTATTCCGGACTCTTTTGGTAATTCTTTCATCACATCAAAAAATACACGACCTTCTTCTGGGTCGTTCATATAGGTTGAATTGTAAAGTCGGAAAGGTGCCTTATCAACAAGAGATCTGAGCGTGTCGAGAGAAGTGTAATGGGCGACGTCGGGTTTTTTTGGTTCATAGAATAACTCGCTCTGTATGTCTGCTATCAGCATTGCTAATTTGAGATAGTTTTCAATAATTTTAGAATTGTCATCAGAGGTGTTACAGGTGGCATCATTAATCCGAGATGCAACATAGATATAGCTATGGGTAAATTTTAGTGTTGGATTAAGTTTGTCGGCATGCACAAAGTCTTTAAATGATTGCTCATAGCATTCCTTTATAAGGTAGGCAATCCCACGGTTTAAGTATGCGCTCGGATTTTGGAGGTTGAGTTCTATCGATTTATTGAAATCCGCGATCGCCTTATTTAATTCTCCTTTTTGGCTATACGAAATCCCTCGGCTAGAGTATGCGTCCGGATATTGAGGGTTGAGTTCTATCGCTTTATCGAAATCCGTGATTGCCTTGTCTAATTCTCCTTTTTGGCCATACGCAAGTCCGCGGTTAAAGTACGTGTCCCAGTCTTTGAGGTTGAGTTCTATCTCTTTATCGAAATCTGCGATCGCCTTATTTAATTCTCCTTTTTGGCCATACGCAATCCCTCGGCTAGAGTATGCGTTCGCACTTTTAGGGTTGAGTTCTATCGCTTTATTAAAATTCGTGATCGCCTTGTCTAATTCTCTTTTTTGGCCATACGCAAGTCCGCGGCTAGAGTATGTGTCTGGGTTTTGGGGGTCAATATCTATCGCTTTATCCCAATCTGCAATGGCTTTGTCCAATTCTCTTTTGTTGGCATATGCAAGTCCGCGGTTAAAATACGCATCCCTGTCTTGGGGGTTGAGTTCTATCGCTTTATCGTAATCCTTGATCGCCTTGTCTAATTCTTCTTTTTGGGCATAAGTAGCCCCGCGGTTAGAGTGTGCATCCGAGTTTTGGGGGTTGAGTTCTATCGCTTTATCGTAATCCGTGATCGCCTTGTCCCATTCTCCTTTTTTGTCATATGCAAGTCCACGGTTAGAGTACACATCTGAATTTTGGGGGTTGAGTTCTATCGCTTTATCGTAATCTGCGATGGCTTTATCCAACTCTCCTTTTTGGACATGTACAAGTCCACGGTTAGAGTATGCGCCCGAATGTTCGGGTTTGAGTTCTATCGCTTTATCGTAGTCTACAATGGCATTGTCCCATTCTTTTTTTTCGAAGTAGGCAACCCCGCGGTTATAGTATGCGCCCGGATGTTGGGGTTTGAGTTCTATCGCTTTATCGTAATCTGCGATAGCATTGTCCCATTCTCCTTTGTGGGCATAGGCAATTCCGCGGTTAAAGTACACGTCTGAGTTTTGGGGGTTGAGTTCTATCGCTTTATCGAAATCTGCGATGGCTTTGTCCAACTCTCCTTTTTGGATATAGGCAAGTCCACGGTTAGAGTGTGCGCCAAAATTTTGGGGGTTGAGTTCTATCGCTTTATCGTAATCTTCGATCGCCTTGTCTAATTCTTCTTTTTGGGCATGTGCAAGTCCACGGTTAGAGCGTGCGACCGAGTTTTGGGGGACGAGTTCTATCGCTTTATTGAAATTCGTGATCGCCTTGTCTAATTCTCCTTTTTTGCCATAAGCAATTCCACGCTCGATGTACGCGGCCGAGTTTTGGGGGTTGAGTTCTATCGCTTTATTGAAATCCGTGATCGCCTTGTCTAATTCTCCTTTTTTGCCATACGCAAGCCCGCGATTAAAGTATGCCTTCGCACTCCCCGGATTGCGCTGTATCTCTTCGGTCAGTTTTTCTATTTTTTCATCCATCATCATATTCCGAGTTCTTACTATATCTCCGATATTACCGTACCCCAAACGGTAATCCGCAAAACACAATCCCCCTTGCCGTTAACTCTTTTTGCTCGACGAATTTATGCGTAGCAAAGACAACCGCGGTTTTGTTAGTGAGTTTTTAGTGCATTAGTAGAATCTAGGATTTCCGTATTTTATTTTGGATTTACTCACTTTCAAATCTGGCTTCTGTTCTTTAATCCACCGATTCCACTCTTGGGAATTTCGCGTTCTCGGACCGAGTATTACTTCGTTACATTGGAAACTGTCCGGGGTTTCCACACAGAAACGAGGGGGGATTTTATCCACATCCACTTTGATTTTATCTGCCCCCTTTATCTCATTTTCGTCGTGGTAACGAAACTGGATAGCGCGAACTTCGTTTTCTTCTTTGTAATGGCTTGCTTTGAATAAAAACCGGATACCGTCAAGCAATTCACGGGCGAGTTGTTTTAATTTGTCTTTTGTATCTTTCCCTGCGGTTTCTTTAATGATCTTTTTTATTTTTATCAAGCATTCAGCTAGTTCGGGTAACTCCTTATTGAGTTCTTGAGGCGGTTTTTCGTTTTCTATGTAGGCAATTTCATAAATGGGCGGTTTAATATTTTGTTTTTCCTCTAATCCGCTCCTTTGTGCGCCCTCTAAATCTGTACTTTTTCTTATATGCTGCGACATCGCACCGATTTGGGGAAGGTAGGTTTCCGCAAAGTTCGCTCGTGGAAAGACCAAACAACCGCCGGCTGCATCCTCACTATTATGCTTTCCATATGTACGCCACAGAAACAACTTGTCTTTCTTTTTACTTCCATCCAACTCAACAAAACTACCTATGTACGCTGGGGAACGATAAGATTTGTCTTTAGTTTTTCCGTAGAACATATCCTTCAAATTTATTCTGGACTTTCCTGGTAGTTTTTTCATCACATTTTTCATTACATCAAAAAATATGTTGCCCTCTTCCGGGTCGTTCATGTAAGTTGAATTGTAAAGTCGGAAAGGTGTCTTATTGACAAGCGTTTTGAGTGTGTCAAGTGAGGTGTAATGGGCGACGTCGGTTTTTTTTGGTTTGTAAAATAATTTGCTTTGTATATCCCCCATCAGCATTGCTAATTTGAGATAGTTTTCAAACATCTTAGATTTATCATCATCGGGGATGCTACAGATAGCATCATCAAGTCGAGATGCAACATAAATGTAGATATGGGTAAATTTTAGTGTTGGATTAAGTTTGTCGGCACGCACAAAATCTTCAAATGATTCCTCATAGTTTTCCTTCATAAGGTAAGCACGCCCGCGGTTAGAGTATGCGTTCGGATCTTTAGAGCCAAGTTTTATCGCTTTATTGAACTCTGCGATGGCTTCGTCCCATTCTTTTTTCCCCAAGTAGGCAATTCCACGAGCGTGGTACGCGTACATGTATTTGGAGTCCAGTTCTAGCGCTTTATCGAAATTCGCAATGGCATTGTCAAACTCCCATTTTTCGGCATAGGAAAGCCCAAGATATAAGTACACGTACGGAATTTTGGGGTTGAGTTCTATCGCTTTGTCAAAATCCGCAATAGAATCGTCCAACTCTCCTTTCTGGGCATAGGCAAGTCCACGGATAGAGTATGCGATCCAGTTTCTAGGGTTGATTTCTATGGCTTTATCGCAATCTTCGATGGCTTTGTCCAACTCCCCTTTTTGGACATAGACACGTCCACGGTTAAAGTATGCATCTGAATGTTCGGGGTTAAGTTTTATCGCTTTATCGAAATCTGCGATGGCATTGTCCAACTCCCCTTTTTGGACATAAGCAACTCCGCGATTAAGGTGTGCGTATAAGTTTTTGGGGTCGAGTTCTATCGCTTCGCTAAAATCAGCGATGGCATTGTCCCATTCCCTTTTTTTGCCATAAGCAGCCCCGCGCTTAAAGTATGCGCCAAAAGATTTAGGGTCGAGTTCTATCGCTTTATCAAAATTTGCAATGGCATTGTCCCATTCCCTTTTTTTGCCATATGCAACCCCACGCGCAATGTACGCATCCGGACTTTTCGGATTGCTCTCTATATCTTGCGTCAGTTTTTCTATTTCTTTATTCATCATAATATTCCGAGTTCTTTATATATCTCCGATATTACCGTATCCCAAACGGCAATCCGCAAAAGACAATGCCCATTGTTGTTAGTTCTTTTTGCCCGACGAATTTATGCGTGGCGAAGACGACTGCAGTTTTGTTTTTGGATTTGGTTTGTTTGGCGATGCGGGTGGCGCGGTCGTTGTTTAGGGCGGAGGTGGGGCTTTGTAGGAAGGTGAGGTTTGGCTCGTAGATTAGGTAGTAGAGGCGGTCGGTGGTTTCGTAAAAGAAGCCATCTTTGCCGCGGGTTGGGCGGAGTTTGCTGGGGGCTTGGCCGGTGGCGGTGTAGACGAGGTGTCGTGCAAAGGTGTCGTAGTCGGGGAGTTTTTTGCCGGTGAGTAGGTTTTCAATGTTTATTTCATCGCCTAAGGTGCAGTAGGTGAAGCTGCCGTCGAGTCCGTTTTTTAGGTTTTCGTCTTTTGATTTTTTCACGCCTTTGATGACACGGCGGATGCGTTCGGCGGTGATTTTGTCGGCGTAGTCTTCGCATTCCACTAGGATGAATTTGCGGTTGCCGTTGTCTTCTTTGTTGAGGGCGAGGACGGCGTGGGCGGTGGTGCCGGAGCCGGCAAAGGAGTCTATGATGATAGATGTGGGATCAGTTGCGTGGAATAGGAGTCTTTGAACTACATCTAAAGGTTTCACTGTCTCTAAGCCATGTCCTTTTCCTAATATCTCAGTTAGGGCTTTTTTTGCTTGTTCAGCAGTTCCCATGTCTTTGGGAAAGAATGCCCAAAAGGGAGTTGTATCAACCGATCTTTCATCAAATGGTCGTTTTTTGAAATAAGGTTTCCCGTTTCTGAGTATTAGGTCGCCCCTTTTCTTATATTTCAGAATAGATGCTTGCCCAACCTGCCATTGTTTTTGAGGTGGGGGAGATACACCCAAAATAGGAAAGATCATACTTTTTCGGGAGCGAGTTCCTAGATTGCTCATAGGCTCTAACAAAGTAAATTTAAACGGTCCATTTTCATCGTTCTCTGGATACTCTCTTTTGCCAATCTCTATTAAATTAAAGCGTACTTTTTCATCTTTTGATTTTTGCATTTTTGAATAGCAGAGAATGTATTCCACTTTAGGTTGTAATTTATCAAAAGCAGTTTTAGTGTTTTGCGACTTCGTTTTGGACTCCCAAGCAATACTACCGACAAAGCCAGTTACTCCAAATATTTCATCCATCATCATCCGTAACTGATGCTGTTCGTTATCATCAATGGAAATAAAAATCACGCCATCCTCTGCCAACAGTTCGCGCAGTAATTGCAACCGAGGCCACATCATGCAAAGCCATTTATCATGGCGTTCTAAATCCTCACCATCCACCGGGTTTTTACCCTTTAACCATTCCTTCATCATCGGGCTTTTCACATTATCGTTATAAATCCATTTTTCATTGCCGGTGTTATATGGCGGGTCAATATAAATACAGTTGATTTTGCCGGCATAACGCGGCATCAATGCCTTGAGTGCGTGCAGGTTGTCGCCGCGGATAATCAGATTGTCATCAAGCGAAGGTTTGCTGCCTTTCAGCGGAAGTGATTTTTTGGCATCGGTCTTTAGCGTTCTTGCCGAGACGGTCAGGTGGTGGGCATAGACAAGTTGTTTGCCTTTGAAGTCAAGGGTTGGCATTGGTTTTTCCGGGCGTGAATTAATGAGCATGAACAATGCTCAATATGATAGCCGATTACTGTAGCCGCATTCCATATCATGCCAGTGCAACTTATCTGGCGATTGAGCGTGCCGCGGGCGGTCGTCTTCGGGTAGTGCGGTTAGCGGCGCCGAATTGCCGTATATATCTCTAAGCCCGGAGCGATCCAAAGAATGATTGGTGTTAAGTCAAAAGTTCCTGCAAAATGTTTTCGTAAATGCTCGATAACACATCGATGTCAGCGGTCGATACACGCTCATCAATTTGATGAATGGTGGCGTTGAGCAAGCCCAATTCAATCACTTCGGCACCGGTCGGGGCAATGAATCGCCCATCCGAAGTGCCACCGGTAGTCAAATGCATCGGTTTGATGCCCGTTATTGCTTGTATGCAATTTGGCACCACTTCGATTAACTTTCCCGCCACCGTTTCGAATGGTTGGCTAGCGGGCTTCCATTCGATCTCAAAATCGTGCACATGTTGCGCGAGCCGTTGCTCAATTGTTTCTCGAATCGCTTGGTCGGTAATTTTCGGTGAATAGCGTAGATTGAACTGAATCTCAACCTCGCAGGGAATCACATTGGTCGCACCGGTGCCACCGTGTATGTTGGAAATCTGAAACGAGGTTGGTTGGAAATTTTTATCACCTTGATCCCACTCGATCTCGACCAATTTAGCCAGTACCCGAACAGCCTCGTGCAGCGGATTATTAGTCGGGTAGGCGATATGCTCCTGCTTGCCTTTGATTCGTAAGCGTGCACCGAGCGACCCCCTTCGCCCAACCTTGATCACGTCGCCAACTGCAGCGGTACTGGAAGGCTCGCCGACAATGCACATATCGATGTGGCAATTACGCTCGGTCAACACCCGCATGACCTCTTGAGTCCCCCAGCGTGCCGGACCTTCCTCATCGCTGGTAATCAATAAACCGATGGTGCCGTCGTGTTGCGGATAGCGTTTGATGAACCGTTCACAAGCGGTGATAAAACATGCAATGCTGCTTTTCATATCGGCCGCACCGCGCCCATGTAACATGCCATCAGCAATAATTCCGGCAAATGGCGGATTTTCCCATTGCGCGAGTGGTCCGGGTGGCACCACATCCGTATGCCCGGCAAAGACCAGCAACGGTTTCGCTTCCCCGCGAACCGCCCACAGATTAGTCACCTCGTGGAAATTCATTCGCTCACAGGTAAACCCGCTCGCTTGCAAGCGAGTACAGAGTAAATCTTGGCACCCTGCATCGGTCGGTGTGACCGATTCACGGCGGATTAGTTCTTGCGCAAGCGTTACAGTGGCGGATGGCAGCATATTTTGGTTTCACACGAATGAATGAATAGATATTGTATGTTGGCGAGGTGTTTCAAAGTCAAGCAATCGTATTTTTTTTGTAACTTTGCTATACTAAAAGTTATATTCATTAGCCCAATTTAATTTAGCCATTCTATATGAGCTCTGCAAAGACAATCCGCAATTTCTCCGCACGAGTGGTCGACGGCATCGAGCGCGCCCCTAGTCGTTCGATGTTACGCGCGGTCGGGTTTGAAGACCCCGATTTCAAGAAACCGCAGATCGGTATCGCCTCGACCTGGAGTCAAGTTACACCTTGCAATATGCATATTGATCAACTCGCACGCCATGCCGCCGATGGCGCAAATAGTGCCAATGGTAAGGCGGTAGTATTCAATACAATCACGGTATCCGACGGAATTTCCATGGGTACCGAGGGCATGAAATACTCGCTGGTGTCGCGCGAAATTATCGCCGATTCGATCGAAGCGGTGGTCGCTTGTCAGGGTTTTGACGCGCTGGTTACAATTGGCGGATGCGATAAAAATATGCCGGGTTGTTTAATCGGCATGGCACGGCTCAATCGCCCTTCACTTTTCGTCTATGGTGGAACGATTATGCCCGGCTCCCACAACGGCAAGAATATAGACATCGTAACGGTCTTTGAAGCGGTCGGGGCACACGCGCAAAAAAAGATTGACGCAACTGAGGTTGACGCCATCGAGCGGGCGGCGATTCCAGGGGCTGGTTCGTGTGGCGGAATGTATACTGCCAATACGATGGCATCCGCTATCGAAGCGATGGGTATGAGTTTGCCCAATAGTTCGGCGCAAGCGGCCATCTCAAAAGACAAAGCAGATGACTGTGTGGCTGCCGGCAAAGCAGCCCTACGACTATTGCAAGATGGCATCAAACCAAGCGATATTATGACCAAGAAAGCCTTCGAGAACGCAATGACTGTGGTCATCGCACTCGGCGGATCAACCAATGCAGTATTGCATTTACTGGCGATCGCATCGGCAATCGGAGTCCCGCTCAAACTAGATGACTTCACGCGGGTTGGCAAGCGCGTTCCAGTGCTAGCGGATTTACGCCCGAGCGGTCAAGCAATGATGTCGGAGTTAATCAAAATTGGCGGGCTACAACCGCTGATGAAAATGCTATTGGATGCTGGATTGTTACATGGGCAGTGCCTGACCGTAACCGGTAAAACACTAGAGCAAAACTTAGCAACGGTCAAACCGTACCCGAGCCACCAAAAAATTGTGCACACGCTCGATAACCCGATCAAAAAGAGTAGCCATCTGGTGATCTTGTATGGCAATCTTGCGCCTGAAGGGGCGGTTGCAAAAATTTCCGGCAAGGAAGGTAGCCGTTTTGTCGGCAGCGCACGTGTTTTTTCCTCCGAAGAGCAAGCACTTTCAAAAATACTCGATGGAACCGTGAAAAAAGGCGATGTCGTCGTGGTTCGTTACGAAGGACCGAAAGGTGGGCCCGGCATGCGTGAAATGCTGTCTCCAACTTCGGCGATTACCGGCAAGGGTTTGGGAGCAGATGTTGCGTTCCTGACCGACGGGCGTTTTTCCGGTGGCTCACACGGCTTTGTTGTCGGGCATGTGACTCCAGAAGCGGCCGTTGGCGGGCCGATTTCATTGTTGAAAAATGGCGACAAAATTACTATCGATGCCGACAAGCGTGAAGTCAACGTCGCCTTGAGTGAGGCCGAATGGCGTGAGCGCGCAAAAAGTTGGAAGCCACCGAAACCGCGTTATACACGCGGCGTGCTTGCTAAATACGCACGCGCTGTCGGTTCCGCTTCGCAAGGCGCGGTGACGGACGTCGCTTGATTACGGCACACTTTATTAAGACTTGAACTAGCGGAGAAAATGATGACACCGACAACAGTATCTGTAACCGCTTTGGGTTCTGTATCAGCAGAAGAATGGCAGGCGCGATGCGACCTTGCCGCATGTTATCGCTTGTTTGTTCGCTATGGCTGGACCGATTTGATTTTCACCCATCTGAGCACGCGAGTCCCTGGGGAACCCAATCATTATCTGATCAACCCATATGGGCTATTGTTTGAAGAGATTACCGCCTCCAAACTAATCAAGGTAGACTTTGACGGCAATGTAATTTCCGGCGATTTCCCGTACAACGAAGCCGGGCACGCGATCCATACCGCCATCTTACGCGTGCGACCAGAAGTGAATGTGGTGTTGCATAGCCACACCCGTGCCGGTATTGCAGTCTCGTGCATGAAATGTGGTTTGTTACCCATCTCGCAACATGCAAATGAGATTCAGGATTTGCTCTGCTATCACGAATATGGTCTTGCCGGTCTCGATAACGAAGCCGAATGCCGTTCGTTAGGAAAAGACATCGGCAAAAAGTGGTTAATGATCATGCTCAACCACGGCTTATTATCCGCTGGGCGCACAATGGGCGAGGCTTTTTACGGGCTCTATATGCTCGAAAATGCCTGCAAAATTCAAGTCGATGTGATGGCGTGTGGGCAGGAAATCATCTTCCCATCGAAGGAAGCGATTGCCGACTTGGCAAAATATGGGCAACCACCGGCCGATTGCCCATCGGATTTTGTTACCCTTACGTGGCAAGCACTCATTCGCACATTAGATGCGCACGACCCATCCTATCGTGAATAATTATCAACGCCAGCCAAATAGCCATAATAACGCCAAATAACGCAGCGTTTTTCCAATGAAAATCATCACTACGCTAGGCAAAAATGATAATCTTAGATAGCCTGCAGCCAGACAAAGTGGGTCTCCAATGATCGGTACCCATGAGAATAATAAGCAAAAAATTCCCCATCGATACACCCATTCAAGTGTGGCTGTTTTCAAGCGGAAATACCGCCCCCACGTGCGGGTGCCGATACCGTATTGGAGCAATGTACCAACTCCATAAGTGAGTACGCCGCCGAGCGTATTTCCGGCCGACGACACAATAAGTAGTGATAATGATGAAAAGCGACCTGACGCGACCATTGTATATAGCAAAATCTCGACGCCACCTGGCAGTACAGTCGAAGCGAGCACCGAGCCAATGAATAGGGGAAGCAGGTCGATTGCTATCATCACGCCTCCTCCAATCGATGGTAACCGCAACCGATCATGAGGCGAATACTGCCCGCTACCGACTCCAGTCGGATGCTTCCCATGCTCTGTATCATCATTAGTTCGGTGGTCATCAGTTTTAGTGCATTAGTAATTCGAAATATAGAAATAGCGGGCCCCGTACAGGTCAATTTTTATCGAGCAATAGCACTGTTTGGTGTCATCAGCGTTTTTCTGCTATTGCGTTTTCGGCAACAAACTTTTTCGGTGATTTACAATATCGGTGTACTGGGTTGCGTCGGCGGAATTTTTCTTGGTCTTGCCGGTATCGCATTTTTGCAAGCATTGGCGTACACCACAGTCGCCAACACACTTTTTATTCTCGGTGCAATTCCATTCTTTGCGGCTTTGCTTGCACGCATACTGCTCAAAGAAAAACTGGCGCGCATCACTTTGTTAACCATGCTGGTGGCCGCACTTGGGCTTGCTGTGATGGTAGCGGGCGAGAGCATTGAAGGCTCGGCAATCGGAAATGGCTTTGCCATGACGACCGCACTACTATTCGCATTATATGCGGTGATTCTGCGTGGCAAGCGAAAAACTGATATGTTGCCGACCCTTTTGGTATCTGCATTGTTCATCATTATTATTTCACTAATCATGCAAGCCAACGACCTGGTGATTTCGCTGCATGACATGGTGTTGTCCTTCTTTTTGGGCGGCGTCCTTTCGGGAGTAGGTAACTTCTTGTTCATCTACGCTTCTCGTCACCTTGCGACCGCTGAAATAACATTATTCATGTTACTCGAATTCTCGCTCGGACCGCTATGGGTGTGGTTGTTTCTCAATGAAGAGCCTTCAAAATGGAGCCTCATCGGCGGCGTAGTGGTTATTTTTGCAGTTGCTCTGCGCGCAGTACATGAGTTAATAAAACGCAATGATCTGGTAAAACGCAACGAACTGGTAAAACTCAACGAGAACAGGGAAAAACTGAAACCCAACGTTTTATAATGGTTTTGCCCATTCCACAAACCATCAGGATTCGCCGCCATATTTGCTAACTCATCGTTGGGCATAATGAAAAGGTAACGCCGTGCTGGTTACCTGTTTGTATGTGGTTTTCTCCGGCACCCATTCCATTCACCAGCCGCTAGTCCGGTTAGTTGTTCTGCATCAAGATAACCGGCACGATATGTGTTTTCTGTCTTGGGCAATTTGCCTGTGTGCCAGACTTGATCACGGCAATTCCTCGATCGGTTTTTTGAGCCAACTACGACCAAATTTGGCGTATTCGGGGTTTATTTCAATGCCCAGATATTCAATGCCGAGCGCATTGGCTACAACGCACTCCGAGCCGCTGCCGGCGAAAGGTATCAATGCCCGCCCTTGCCCGTTGATGCGCGACAATATCAACCGCTTTGTCAATGCCATTGGTTTTTGCGTCGGGTGTTTGAGCACATCGTGCCCATCATGCGCGGCTAACTCTCTTGGCGGTCTCACGCCACCGCCGCAATCGCGGCAAGCAAACCACCTTTCAGCGCGCCCAGCACCGCCCGCCAGCGCGGGGAAGTGGAGCACATCACGCGGCAACGCGCCGCCGTTGTTAGCGTAGACCGTCTTTTTGTTGCCCCTGCCATATCTACCTTTGGTACTCTTACGCTCTTTTCCAGCGCATTTGGTATAGCGTTCGGTGTAGGATTCGCGGATTTGCTCCAATTCAAGCGATGGTCGCTTTGTGCCCGGCTTCCATAGACATAATATCGACTCGTGCGACCTCTGCCAAAACTTCGACGACGGCACTGCCTTGTTGGTGTAATGCCACGCCAGCCACCTCTGCTCATCAATCGGGTATTCTGCCGACACCCGCGCTAGCACTTCGGGGAAGCCATACACATAAACCAACCCATTTTCGGCGAGCAAGCGAAAACATTGTGCGAGCCAGTCGCGGCACCACACCACATAATCACCGATCGGCATGCAGTCGCTGTTGTTGCCGAAATCCTTGCCGATGTTGTACGGCGGATCGGCGATGACCACATCAAACGGCAACTGACATGATTGCTGTTTGAGGGTTTTTACTACATCGCCAGTAATGATGCTAGAACGAAACACTGGTTTGGAGCAACCTTCTGCGACCGTTTGGATGGTTGCCACTGGACTAGGTTTTAATGAGAGTTTTGATGAGGGTTTTAATGAGAATTTTGCAGGGCAGAGTTATCACGCACATCACCAATTTTGCGGTGCCTTGTGGATGACCCCAATAGGCACGGCATGAAATAACGAAGTTGGGATAAATGAAGTTGGGTACTTCATTCATCCTCTACTTCCGATAGATGTAGAGGTCAGCGAATTGCCCAGCAACTCAATAGTGAATCACCGAACGGATGCTCGCCCCAGCGTGCATCAGCTCAAAAGCATCTGCAATCTTTTCCAAGCTCATGGTATGCGTGACGAACGGGGCTAAATCAATTTCACCGCGCATCGATTGTTCGACCATCTGCGGTAATTCGCTCCGCCCCTTGACACCACCAAACGCCGAGCCACGCCAAACACGGCCGGTGACCAGTTGGAACGGGCGCGTGCTAATTTCTTGCCCGGCACCGGCAACCCCTATAACGATGCTCTCACCCCAACCTTTATGACAACACTCGAGCGCGGCACGCATGACATCCACATTACCGATGCATTCAAATGAGTAATCGACCCCACCATCGCTCATATCGATGATGACATCTTGCACTGGTCGGTCATACTCCGAAGGATTTACGAAATCGGTCGCTCCCATTTGTTTTGCTAGAGTAAACTTATCCGGGTTGGTATCTACGCCGATAATCCGCCCGGCTTGCGCCATGACAGCACCTTGAACCACCGCAAGGCCAATGCACCCTAAGCCAAACACCGCGACGGTTGAACCCGGCTCAACTTTAGCCGTATTCTTGACTGCACCAATGCCGGTGGTCACACCACAGCCAAGTAGGCAGATTTTATCGAACGGTGCTTGTTTGTTAACCACTGCCACTGACACCTCTGCAACCACCGTGTATTCAGAAAAGGTGCTGGTACCCATGTAATGGTAAATGGGTTTTCCGTTCATGGAAAAACGGCGCGTGCCGTCGGGCATCAAGCCCTTTCCCTGCGTTGTGCGCACCGATGAACACAGATTGGTCTTCCCCGATGTGCAGAACTTGCACTGCCGACACTCCGCCGTGTATAACGGAATGACATGGTCGCCCGGTACTACCGATTTCACGCCGGGCCCGACTTCGACGACCACTCCGGCACCTTCGTGTCCAAGAATCGCTGGGAATACCCCTTCAGGGTCTTCGCCGCTCAGGGTAAATGCGTCGGTGTGACAAACCCCAGTAGCCTTGATTTGTATCAAGACTTCGCCCGCTTTCGGGCCTTCGAGATCGACTTCTTCAATGCATAACGGAGCACCTACTTCCCATGCAACCGCGGCTTTGGTTTTCATTGGCTGTTCCTCTATGAATAGCGGTTTGAGGGGAACTTTAGCACACATTATCGTGTGGTTTATGCTATCTTTCCTTCATCGAGCAGACTGCTGACTCGCCTCCACTGGCAACACCTTGAATCTTACCATCGTGATGAATATCGACAAAAAACTGCTAGCCTTCCTTGCATTATTCCACCTCACCGTCATTATACTGGCGAACTATGCGGTGCAGTTCACCGCCACCGTCGCCGGTTTTGACTTCACTTGGGGAATGTTTGTATTTCCGTTGGTCATTCTTGCGACCGATTTAACCGTACGGCTATCGGGCCCACGGTCAGCACGCCTCATCGTCGCCATTGCTTATATTCCGGCAATCGTGATCAGTGCGTGGCTTACCAATTGGCGCATCGGCATTGCCAGTGGCACCGCCTACTTGATCGGACAATTGCTCGATATTGCGGTGTTCCAAAAAATTCGAGAACCCATTCGAGGGCAAATTCAAGGACAAATTCAAGGGCAAAATCAAGGACAAAGAAGGCGGTGGTGGACGGCACCGCTGATCTCAACTTTTTGTGCCAATATCATCGACACTTCCATATTCTTCTCTGTCGCATTTTACCGATCGACGGATGCCTTCATGGCGGCTCACTGGAGAGAAATAGCGGCAAACGATCTTGGCTTCAAGATCGTAATCTCAATACTCGTGTTTCTACCCGCTTACGGAGTTTTATTGCACGTGTTGCAAACACGCTTTATGCACCCTACTCGCTCGTCATCTCGGCTTTCAGAATAACCACCGGTGTGGTCGGTACA
>WASV01072560.1_pt1 | contig 14375 bp, 12 predicted proteins | sample 5698531 | NCBI WGS metagenome assembly WASV01 (sample SAMN11175559, study PRJNA528189) | sponge metagenome | isolation source: marine sponge | host: Myxilla | place: Antarctica: Western Antarctic Peninsula, King George Island | collected 2013-01 | reverse complement strand
TTTATCAGCAAACCCCCTCAATCCCCCTTGTCAGGGGGAAGCGTACATCCTCGTTGCCACGCTCCTGCGTGGGAATGCATACCTGACTTCCCCATATCCCATTCCAGCTTGCTGGAATCCAGTACAATTCCTCGTTCCCACGCTCCCGCGTGGGAACGCATATTTCTAACAATAAATCTCTCCAAGATGATTTTGGGGTTGTCAGACAACCCTTAACAAAAATCAGTCAACCCCCATCCCCTACTCCTTATTCCTATGCCCGGTACTCGCCCGCCCCAATATTGGCAAGTCCCACCTATTCAATCGCCTAACCCGTATGCGGGACTCTAATGTTTTTTTACGGATTCTTGATAAAGGCAACAATGCGAAGCGGTGCGCCGCTACCACCTTTAATCTTCATTGGCAACGCGACAACGAAAGCACCCTTTGGCGGCAGCTTATCGAGGTTCGCCACATTCTCAAATCCCGGGATATTTCTTTCAAACAGGATTTGATGAGTTTTGTAGTCCTTGGATTTGCCAAAATCAATGCTGGGGGTGTCCAGCCCTACCGCTTTTATATCTCGCTGTGTTGCCAACAATTCAGCCGTCTCCGGATGGATTCCGGGAAAGCTTAATTCCTTTACACCTTCCGCGCCAAGTTTATTGGTTCCCATGTATGTGGTTCGATCAGGCCATAGTTTGCTTGAGCCTGTATTTATCAGCACAATACTCCCGGCTGGAATTTTGCCATGCTTTTCCTCCCACATTAATATGTCATCGACTGTAATCTGATAATCTCTGTTTTTCTTTGCTTTAGCAGAAACATTAATGACAATGGCATTTCCGATTAATTGTTCGACGGGTATTTGGTCTACGGTGCGCCGGCCTTTATAAAAATGGATGGGGGCGTCGATGTGGGTGCCACCATGTTCATCTGCCTGATAATTAAAGGCACTGTAATAATAACCGCCATCTGTGTCTCCTTGATAAACCGTCTTCTTTTTGAAGGAAGCGGCGGTTGGCCAGTAGATTGTTTCTTCTGAAAAGTCATGAGTCAAATCAATCCATTTACCCTTTGGAAAATCAAGCGCAAATGAAGTATTCATTGCAAAAACAGACAGAATTAACAAGCCTGGAATAATTAAACGATTTATAGTTTTCATAATTTAATATCTCTTAGGTTTTTTGAAAAAATGGTATGCAAAGCATAGTTCGATACTCTAGCACAATTTCCCGCTTGCATTGACGGCAACCACTCGTGTTGATAAATACTGCCGGCGTGCGTCGAAAATCGCGGATTGACGAAGCATTAAAAAGTTTTAGTAATCACACCGGCTGTGTTTTATAAAACTTGTCATGTTTACACCTATTTCACGCCCAATTCCAACCGCAATTTTTAGTCGTCGATATCAGTCGGGTGTTTATCAGGTTCTGCATCCGACCACGTCCCGGTGAATTGGCTTTGCGCTTCAAGCCAACCGCGATCCACCTCATCCATTTTCAGGTTAAGGCAAATCAAGCCGCTTTCATCGATTTTCTCATCGAAGACTTCGCACCGTTGATATAACATTGCTTTGAGTGCCCCGGCATGTGGTTCTAAATAGAGCGTGTAGTCTTTCCGGTGGTGCCCTAGCAGATCCGCCAGCCCTTGTTGCAATAAATCAACACCTTCGCCGGTCTGTGCCGACAACCATATCGTTTTGACCAACCCGTCCGGATCATGCCGGACACCAGCCGGTGTATCCGTTTTGTCGATCTTGTTATTGACATGGATAACCGGCACATCACTGGCACCAATTTCGTTTAATACTTTTTCCACAGTGGCACGATACTCGATGAACTCTGAGTCCGCATAGTCGTTTACCAATAGCAAACAGGAAGAATTCACGACCTCCTCAAGCGTAGCGTGAAAAGCGGTCACCAGAGTATGCGGCAATTCTCGAATAAAACCGACCGTATCGGATAACACTGCCGCACCAAAACCTGGAATTTCGATCCGTCTCATGGTGGTGTTCAAGGTGTCGAATAAGCGATTTGCAGTATGTGTACCACTATCTGTCAAGCGATTGAACAGCAAAGATTTTCCAGCATTTGTATAACCAACAATAGACACCACTGGAATGGAAGCACGACGTCGAGCACGCCGTTGCAATATTCGTTGCTTCTCAACTTTTTCTAATCTGCGGCTTAATAACTTGATGCGCACACCGATCAAACGACGATCGGTTTCTAATTGGGTTTCGCCGGGACCGCGTAAACCGATCCCACCTTTTTGCCGCTCAAGATGCGACCACCCTCGCACCAGCCGAGTTGATAAATGTTTCAACTGGGCAAGCTCAACTTGCAGTTTACCCTCGCCGGAGGCGGCCCGCTGAGAAAAAATATCGAGAATCAAACTGGTTCGATCCAATACTCGACAACATAGAATTTTTTCTAAATTTCGTTCTTGATTAGGCTGTATTGGATGATCAAAAATTGCCAGCGTGATATTCTGTTGCTGGACTATCTCGGCGATCTCTTCCGCATTACCCTTGCCGATGAACGTCGCCGCCACCGGGCGACGTCGTCTGAATACAGCCTGCGAACATATTTGAGCCCCAGCAGAACGGGCTAACTGTTTTAGCTCATGGAGTACTGGCATATCGGTGGAAATCGAATGCGCATATTGCGCAATCACCATAGATCGCTCAGCACCACTCTGGTTTTCATCGTTTTCGATCAAATCGATCAACGATCGGATACCTCTACACAATAGCGACGGGAAAATTCGAAGGGCATTCGACTAAGCGATCATCGCCGTGAAAACATCCCTAAGGTCAGCCGTGCATTATGCATTGTTGTCCTCTTCATCGTTATTACGCTCTATATGCACTGCCCTGTCTGGAACAATTGTCGAAATGGCATGCTTATAGATCATCTGATTGACGCTATTGCGTAACAACACTACAAATTGATCGAATGACTCGATCTGTCCTTGAAGCCTGATCCCACTAACCAGAAAAATTGACACTGGAATATTCTCACGGCGCAATGTATTGAGGAAGGGGTCTTGCAATGCGACACCACGTTCTTCCTTTTTTGCTTGAGTCATTAATGGTTACCTGTACTTTGACGTAATACTTTTTTGTAATAAAATTATTATATTCGGAATAGCATCACAGGATGTAGAGCGATCACAACATAAATCGACCGAAAATATACCCTTGAATCTCACCGAAGCAGTGGGATTGTAACATCAAAGTGAATGGTGAACCACATGGCTGCTATTCGCTTTTGCGCACTACTTTTTTCCATTGGCGAGAGGCTTCGCATAACATGCGTAATTTATCGACATTTTTGTCGCATAAACATCAACTGTTTGCGCAAATACCGGCTAACGTTTTCAGCAACCATCGGGTGATCAGCATCCACCCAAGTCAAATTTCGTTGCCGACGCATCCAAGTCAACTGCCGCTTCGCTAACTGACGAGTTGCCGCCATACCTTTTTCGATCATTTCGTTATATGTGCATTCCTTTCGCAAATAATGGAATACTTGGCGATAACCAATAATCCGCATACATGGTTCTTTATTCGGATTCTCCAGTCGTGAAACAATACCGCTGACTTCATCGACCAATCCGCTTTCGAGCATCTTCTCGAAACGCTTTTCAATTCGTGCGTGCAGTTCGCTTCGGTCGAGCATACACAAACCCAATTTGATCAGCGGAAAAGAAAGCGAGTGCTTAGTGGATGTATTCATTATATGGCTCGGTGGTTTAGCCGTCAAATAATAAATCTCAAACGCACGCTGGATTCTTTGTGGGTCGGACGGCTGAATGGTGTTCGCCAGCTCGGGGTCAATTTGCTCTAGCCGGGCATGCATCGCCGCCAATCCGTACACCTCCATTTCATTGGCAATCGTCGCACGCACTTCGGGGTTGGCAGAAGGTAAATCAGATAAGCCATTTTCTAATGCGAAAAAATAAAATATTGTGCCGCCAACCAATAAAGGAATTTTTTTACGTGCGTGGATTTGGGCTATTAAGTCGAGTGCGTGCAGACGAAATTGTGCCGCACAATAGGTCTCACCTGGATCGCATATATCAATCAAGTGATGCGGATATTCTTGCAAAAATTTAGTATCCGGCTTGGCGGTTCCAATATCCAACCCTCGATAGATTTGTGCGGCATCAACATTCACTAATTCGACATCAAATTCATCGAATAAATGTGCCGCTAACTTCGTTTTACCGGAAGTGGTCGGGCCCATCAAAAAAACTACCGGTGCGCCTTTCGACCGCCCCTCAGTCATATACTACCCGGAATCCGATACTTTCGGAGCGGTGACTAATTGGCACCAGCCGCCCAAACACACTTCGAGCCGTGTTTTCTCCGGGTAGAAGCCAGTTACCACCTTGCACCCAAGCACTGTAACCGCCCTGGTCCGCACTAATTGAAAGCGTCCACTCCGAAACATTACCGCCGAGATTGCGAACATCCTGCGCGGTACGGTCACCCGTTCCACCGCACTGCTTCGCGCCCGGTTCCGGTTGGTCGCCGGTTGCGGCAATGCCAGATTGATAATCATCGCCCCACGGATAAGGGTTCGCATCTGCCCCTGCCGCAATTAACTGCCATTCTTCAACACGAGGCAAACGCCCACCAGCCCAACGCGCAAAAGCATCTGCCGCCCACCAGTTGATTCCAGTGACTGGTAGATCGGGCTGTATCAGTTGTAATTCCCAGTTATCCGGCGTGTAATCCACGCCTAACGATTCGTTTTCATTGGCAAACAATCCCAAGCGTACTAATGGATGGTTTAAGAATGATTGATATTTAGCGCGACTGACCTCGCATCGATCGACCTTAAGTAGCGGTGTTTGTTGCGGTTCGATCAACTTTCTCATCTCCAAGTGTTGTTCTTTGGGCAACAATAAAGCCACACGTGCTAGTTGCAAATCACTTGGCACGCCAATTGGGTATTGCCCCGCCGGTATAATAGCCACCCTAACTGGCGCCTTCCACAGCGATTTAGTGGGCGGTTGATCGTAGACGCAACGAAAACCTAAATGATGGCTACGCGTGCCCGCTTCAATCTCCAACCAAGCAGCAGATAGCGCGTACAGTTCGCGACCATGCGAGCGAATCGGTGGTGCGCCATGTGCTCCCGGGCGATGCTTAAAAGCGTCACTGTCACGTGAGCCACGACTCCATTCCATCACATTACCTGCAAGATCATGAACACCTTCTGGGGTTGCCGCCTCAGGATGGGTAGCACACAGTTGCGAAGCATTACGATAAGAGTCTTGATACGGCCACGAAGCATTATCAAAAGTATCGCCCCATGGATACAAGCGACCGCTACGCCCGGCTGCTATCGCTTCCCATTCTTCAGCCCATGGTAGACGCCCTCCTGCCTGTTTGCAGTATGCTTCAGCAGTGACATAGTTCACCCCACTTGCAGGTGAATCTAATAGCCCAGCAATACGGTGGTTGCTCGATGAGCTATATAGTGCCCCCGCCCCGCTAACACCCTGCTGTTTTTGCCACGCAGTAAAACGCTCAAAATCGCCTTGCTGCACTTCGCAGGTGTCCACCCATAAAGGATCGATGTGGACAGTCTGCCTGGTGTGATCTAGCCGTTGTCGCAATTCGGAACCAAAATAGCCACGCTCCAATGCGTCGATCAACGCCTCGTCGATGGCACGCGCGCGCGTACTTTTTGATGCATCGAAGCCAAGCTTCACGGTCACTGCATCACTGCGAGACGAAAATCCAAAACGTGTCATTACCAACAGTAACAAAATCAATACACTGAGCAAAATCGCAGCGATTTTATAGCGTCTCATTGTCGCCCTCCGATCGCTGCCACCCGACGCACCCACAGAAAACCAAGCAAGCCCAGCACCAATCCAGCATACAATGTTGCTAGCCAACCGCGTGCACCAAACCATGCTTCGCGGTACGGTGTTTTCAATGAGTACCCATTGATTCGAACCCGATTGTCCTCCACTTGTAGTATCAACCGCCCGTCGGTATCGATAGCCGCGTGGGCAAACCCAACGATGAAGTCATCAAAATTAGGGGCAACATATGCAACTGCACGCCAGCGAAACTGGTCTCGATATTTTTGTTCCGGTGGCAATAGCAGGATGGAATCTTGCTCTAACGACAAAGATAAACCTCGCCATACATCGGGATGTGCATGCAGGCGTAACATGGGGTGAGCGACTTCAGGCAAAGGTCGTTCTTCATCGTTCTCCTCCCGTTGAATGGTTGCTTCCTGTAACAGTTTGTTAGTATTGACGACCAATGTGGTAGACATCGGTTTTTCAAGAGTCTGTGTGTTTACTATTAAAGGTTCTCCATCCGAGGGGGTAACACTCCATCGCTGCAATATTAAGAAATCGATCAAGTTGCGCGCTTCTCCTTCGACAGGCGGCGGTGCTGACAATGCTCCCAAAAGGTATCGTGGAAAATTCTCAAGAAGAGCGCTTGGAGAAGAACCGATATCGAGCGTCGCTTGCAACTTGCTAATGAAGTCCATCAATACCGATAAAATCTGTTTTTCCGTGAGGTTACCGTCACCCAACTGGATCGTTGCTCCATCGCGCAATGATTCCGGGCTTGAAAGTCTAAACCGCGTGCCACCTGGCTTGCCACTCCCGCTCGCTCGTGAGCCAAGCAAGCCACTAAGTTTACCAGCTCCCTCACGAGCGTTCGGGAAACTGCTGTCACCACCTCCATATGTACCCGCAAACTCGCCATACTCCCCACTACCAGTGCCTGTGCCAGCACCGATACCATCGATACTACCCCCGAGTGAAGCACCGCCCGGGAACGGTGAATCACCACCACTTTTTCCGAGCAAGGACCCGGCTGGCGGCCAAGTATCACCTTCGCCAAAAGCACCCTCCGCTCCTGTCAACGACGGTAATTTTTGCGGTGGTTGATCATCATCTTCAGCTCCGCCGCTGCAGTCTTTTGCCGCAAGCCCGGGAGGACAACGCCCGGCTTGCTTGATATTCAACCCACCAGAAAGGAAGTGCCAGTGGCGTATTCCCACACCATGGTCACGCAAAATTGACATTGCCAAATAGAATTGTGCGACATCATAGATATCGGCACGCAGACGCGATTTGCGCGACTCGTCGAAACTGGCAAGCCATGAATCCATCGCATTAGGGTCGCGTAACAATTCGGCCCGGCTCCAAATCGCACCGCTATAAAATTCGCGCACAAAACCTCGATGAAATTCGAGAATCGGTAGCAAATATGGATCATGCTCTTGATCGATCGAGGAGTTATCGTAGTCGTGTAAACGCGCCGGCGGGCTTGCAGCCAGACTGTTCAATATCAATGATGTACTAAAGCGGCGACTCATCATTGTTTCGACTTCTTCGACTTGTGCGGTCGTTCGTTGTTCGTGCTCGGCACGCGAAGCAATACTCAACACGATGACGATGATCAGCATTGCCAACCCGTTAGCGAGAATATCGACTAACGCTACACCGGCAAAATCAGGTAGCCTCTGCTTCACGGTATCGTTTCAGCGTGCTCGCGAATGTAGCCAGGAATATCATTCAATGCCACCGACTTCAATAGTTCGTTGTCAGCGATCACCCAACCGATGGTCAACTCTTGATTAGGCCAAATCCGCCGCAAGCATTCGCGCGCCACCGCCATGGTTGGCACGCTACCTTCCAAGATAAAAAACACCAATTGGTCTCCGTCATTTTCATAGACTCGGCGTGCATAATCGACAAACGGGCTATTCGCCTCACACACCACCTTAGGGCGAACGCTCGAACCGGTTTCAATAATCCGCAACTCATTCGCAAAAGAGAGCACTACATATCCGCTACCGCCGTCGAGCCGTTCGATACGGTATAGACCATCCTCACTGCCGCTCTCCAAACGCTCGCGCTGTGCTGCATCTGAGTATAGGTTCACCACCACCAGAAAAACCAATAACAAACCGAATACACCGCCGAAGATCGACAGCATCGGCGTATTGTTTTCTTCCTGTAGCACGCTCCCCGAAGCGCGTTTGTACTGGCGTCGTTTAAAAGCCACGTGCTGCTTCCCGTACACGCTTCTCGAGCGTCGCGAGCAAGCGTTCTTCGGCGCGTTGCACTAATGCAAGTACTAGTGTCAATACAACACTCAGTGAGAGTGCGATTAACGTGGTATCAAAGGCGATTCCAAGCGGTGCAATCGCACCGTCTAAGTCGCTCGACAAACTTGCCAGCCCGGCGTCCGAAGAGATAATACGGCGAATGCCTTCCGCCGCTAACGAGATGCCCAGAACAGTGCCAATGAAACCGAGAATCGGCACCGCCCAACTGATATATCGTGGAAGCAACCATGATTCTTCGTGTCGCCGCCATAAAAATTGCAAGCCATCGTCGCATATATCCGGATCATTACTCAACGCTTCTAATCCGACAACAAAAGGAGGGGGCGGATTAGTGATAGTACGCAGAGGATTTTTCCAGCCGGTCAATACCCGACGCAGATACCAGCCATTCCACCACTTGCCGAGCAATAACAACATACCCCAGAAAAAAAGCAGCACCGTAAGTGGTGGAATCACGCCACGTTCGAGCAGACGCCGAGTCACCTCTTGTACTTCGTCGCCGCTACGCGCTAACAGTTCCATGCCGAGGATCAACCCGGCACATAGTATCAATGCAGTAATCAACGATGACAGGATGCCGGGGCCATAAAATAGCCGCGCTAATCGCTCTATGCTTTCAGTGTGCTCACCGGAAATGACCGTGGAAATCCATAGATTTCCCGCATGGAGTGCGAGTGCCGCAACCACCATCGGCACCATGCGCCCGGCCCATGAACCGCTAGTCCCATCAGCGATGACTTGCCATGCGGGCACCGCCAGCACTAAGGCAACGGCAGCAAGCCCGATCGTGCCGCAGGTGAGTAAGCCTGTGAGCATCAGGCGTTGCGAATGGCTCAGCAACCAGATAGCACCGATAGTCACTAGCATGGCTAGCGGTGGAATACTCGCCAACCCAAGCGACCACTCCAACACCGTCGTCAAATTGATGGAAATCAGCGTTAGTAAAACGAAGTACAGTATCAATGAAAAACGAGCGGGCCAATACATGGAAAATCTCCTTGAGTAGGTATTATTAGAAATTACGATGGAAATTGAATATCGGGACGGGGCAATCGGTAATATAACATAGCACCTCCCCTAACGCCCTCGCATAAACCACTTATCAATTTCGGGTAACGAGACATTCATCCAAGTCGGACGTCCATGATTGCACTGTCCAGAGCGTTGTACTTGCTCGATTTGACGTAGTAGTGCATTCATTTCGATATGGGTCAAGAGGCGGTTTGCACGCACTGCACCATGGCACGCGACACTCGAGAGAATTTCGAGTTGTGCTTGAGTGACGCGATCACTAAGGCCGTGCTCCAATAAATCGGACAGTACATCGCGTATCAACGTTTCAATATTTACCTTTGCAAGTGACACGGGAACCGCGCGAACCACCAATTGTTCGGCTCCAATACGATCTAATTCGAACCCCAATTCGCGCATCGTATCAAAAAAATCTTCCGCGATGGAAGCTTCCTGCTTGCTGACAATAATATTGATCGGTACCAATAGCGGCTGGCTATGTTTGACTTCTTCTGCCGCTTGTTGTTTGAGGGTCTCATAGACAATCCGCTCGTGCGCCGCATGAATATCAACCATAATCAGCCCCTCACGGTTTTCGGCGAGAATGTAGACCCCTTTCAGTTGCGCTAATGCATAGCCGAGCGGAGGTATCTCGGTTTCCTCAACCGCCATGCCTTCGGCCGATGCATCGTCCGCTGAGGGGTGCAACGCTTGATAGTTTTTGATTTGATCGGAAACTAGCATGCGGACATTTTTTTGTGCTGCAACACTGCCGAAACCACCCCCATGGCTCCCGGTGAGCGGAACGTGCGCTGCTTTTGGCGTCGGAAGACTCACTCCGCTGTTCTCCGGATTTAGGTTAGCAATCACGCGATGCAAAGCACGGTAGATGTAATCGTGTACAGTGCGACCATCACGAAATCGGACTTCGCTTTTGGCTGGATGCACATTAATATCGACCAAATTTGGTTGGATTTGAAAAAACAACACATATGCCGGATGCCGGCCATGGTAGAGCACATCGTCATATGCACGACGAACCGCATGAGCAACCAGATTATCCCGCACCACGCGATCGTTGACAAAGAAATGTTGCAAATCACGTTGACTACGTGAAAAAGTTGGCAACCCCATCCAGCCTGACAACTTCATAGTTTCGGATTCATCCTCGAAGTAAATACTTTGCTCGGAAAACAACTTGCCGCAAATCCCACTGATACGTTTTTGCTTCTCCGCTGGCGTACTAGCAGGTAGTACATGCAGTACTTCTCTACCTTCATGTATGAAGCGAATATCTATGTCAAAGCGACTGAGGGCAGCGCATCGAATAACAGTGTCGAGGCTTTTGAGCTCGGTTTTTTCGGTGCGCATGAACTTGCGTCGCGCGGGTATATTGTAAAAAAGATCGGTCGCTTCGACCTCAGTCCCGAGCGGGTGTGCAACTGGACTCAAATCAGAAATCTTGCCCCCCCCATCGCAACTGATTTTAAAGCCTGACGCCCCATCAACCGTGCGTGAAATCAAACTCAAACGCGAGACCGCAGCGATACTCGGTAATGCCTCTCCGCGAAAACCAAAGGTATTAACCTTGAAAAGATCGTCGAAACAGGATAGTTTGCTGGTTGCATGACGCATCAAGGCGAAACTCATCTGTGCTTCGGGAATGCCGATGCCATCATCGTGCACCGCGATGCGTTTGAAGCCGCCACACTCAGCATGCACCGTAATTTTGGTTGCTTCGGCGTCGATACTATTCTCCAATAGTTCTTTGAGTAGCGATGCCGGGCGTTCAATAACTTCTCCGGCAGCGATTTGATTGATTAACTTATCATCAAGTTGAATGATAGATGCACGAGTATTAGAGGGTTGCATACCGACTCTTATTTTTGGCAATATAGTGTCTGATACCAATGACAATGGCGGCGGCGATTCGATGTTGATGTTTCGAGTTGAGCAATAATTTTTCCTCTTGGGGATTGCTGATATACGCAGTTTCGACCAAAATCGACGGAATATCTGGTGATTTTAGAACAGCAAATTCAGCACGCTCAACTTGTTCGTTATGTACTCTCCCAATTTTTTTGAGTTCATTCAATACAATGCGACCAAAATCGATTGAATCATTAATGGTTTGGGTCATGGATAAACCCAGAAGCATTTCGGCGAGTGCTGCGTCTTCATCTGCCAAATTGACACCACCGATCAGGTCAGAAGCATTTTCTCTGTTGGCGAGCCATTTTGCCGACGAACTCGACGCGCCGCTTTGCGATAGGGTATACAGAGATGAGCCACGTACGTGTTTGTCCCTAAAACTATCCGCATGCAACGAAATAAAAAAATCCGCGCGCATTTTGCGCGCAATAAGCCTACGTGCAGACAAGGAAACATAATAGTCACCAGTGCGCGTAAGTTGTGCACGCATGCCGGGGATTCTGTTGATCTTGTGTTCAAGTTTTTTGGCAATTTGGAGTACAACCTTTTTTTCCATCGAACGCGCCCCAACCGCTCCTGGGTCTTCACCGCCATGCCCTGGATCGATCAAGATTAACACCTCCGATTTGGATTTACGTGATGGCGATAGCACCGCTTTTCGATGCCTGAAATCTATCACTAAACGATACGAGTATGGAGCATTAGGGGTGAGTCTTTGAATCGAATAATGAGTCGGTTTATTCAACTCAAAAACTATTCGTGTACTATTATTTTTATGCCAATTATCTTTATGCCGAACCTCGCGGATGTGACGGATAAACTGCCCAGTGGTTGAGTCTGCCGGCATCACAGCGGAAATATAGGTGTTGTACAGGTCGATTGCAACTCGGTGTGGGTTCTCTAAAACAAGCACTTTATACTTGTCGTGCCTGTCCATATCAAGCACGATGCGCGAACGTTCCGGCGCGTGCCACATGCGAATGTCGGTAATGTTTACAGGTGAATGTTTACCGGTTTGGGCTCCTTTCGGAAGGGCAGCGGATTCGCAACCTTGAAGAAGAAGCACCAACAACAGTGTGAATAGTCGTATATGGATTTTAAACATGGCGGGCTTTAAACATGGCAACTACACAATGTAGGGGTTAGTTCACTCTATCGACGGTACTTATTTCTATGCGGCGGCCATGGTCTCGATGCTGGATGCCGATTTGAAAATGCGGCTCGGGTATATACTCATTACCACGTTCAGGCCATTCGATCAGCAGTATCGCCGAGCCATCCAACATATCGCGTAACCCTATCATTTCCAATTCAGACGGGGTTTTTAGCCGGTATAAATCAAAATGGTGAACGATGCCGTGTGGTAATTGGTAGGACTCAACCAACGTATAGGTTGGGCTATTGACTGTGCCGCGATAACCCATGCCTTGGAGAATCCCCCGTGCCAGCGTAGTTTTGCCCACACCCAAATCACCGGATAGAAATACCACTGCCCCGCTGTGCAGTCGATTCGCCCAGCAGTTTCCTAATTCGAGCATCGCAGATTCCGAAAAAATATCGTAATCATAACATTTCATTGTCTAATTCTAACATTTATAAACTCACGACAGAGACACACAATCATAATCACGCCTCCAGTTGCCGTAGAAGTAGTGGCAGATGAGCGATTACATCGCGCGCCAGCAAACCCCGTTCACCAATTTGTTGGGCGGCGCAATCGCCGGCAACGGCGTGCAACCAGACTGCAGCCGCGGCACTGTGAGGCAGCTGTTTTTGCCCTAATAGCGAGCCGAGAATGCCCGACAAGACATCACCCATGCCCGCGGTTGCCATGCCTGGATTGCCTTTATCACATAACCATGCCGCACCATTTTCGTCCACTACCAAACTCCCCGCGCCTTTGAGGACACAACCTCCACCAAACTTTGCTGCAATTTCACCGGCGGCGTACAACCGATCAGCCTGCACCGCAGCAGTGGTACATTCAAGCAACTTCGCGGCTTCGCCGGGGTGGGGGGACAACACCCAATTAGCGCGCCTGCGGGGTTTGCGCGCCAGCCATTTGAGAGCATCGGCATCGACGACCAGCAAACACTCACAGTCGATAAAACGGTCGAATACTTGCTCGCTCCAATCGGATAACCCGAGACCAGGACCCAACACAACCACGTCTGCCGCCGCGCACGCAGTGGCTTGCAATGCATCGTTGCTCATCAGCTCCGGCTGATGGAGCGCGGGTAATCCCAAATGTCTAGCATCTGTGCCAATAGTCACAAGCCCGCTACCACAACGCAGCGCTGCTTCTCCGGCTAATAGTGTCGCACCCAACATACCAACACAGCTGCCGATAATCCAAATATTTCCAGCATCGCCTTTATGTATTTCGCGGCGAAGTTTTGTTAGTTTCGGTGGTTGAATGATATGTGCAACGGGTGTTACCGCACGGCGCGCTTCGCTTGGAATGCGTAAGTCTGTGAAAACTAGTTTGCCGACATGAGTGCGCCCCTGTCCGCTCAACAATCCGAGTTTGAGCCCGATGAAAGTAATCGTCATATCCGCAACCACGCACGGTGAAAATGCAACACCGGTATCTGAATGCAAGCCCGACGGAATATCCAGCGATACGATCGGACAATTCGCGTCATTCATGCGCCGGATTAATTCGGCACCGATGCCTTCGGGGGCGCGATTCAAACCGATGCCGAACAACGCATCCACGATCAAATCGGCGTCGGTGAACAGCGCATGATATTGGTGGTCTTGATGGGTCATGTCGCCGCTCACGTCGCCACTCACGCTAACGACAACGCCACCGTCTTCGCAATAATTGCGGCATGCCGTGGCGGCCTCCTCAGTGCTCGGTTTAGCGCACGCCAAAACGCTCACCGCAATGCCAATCCTGCGTGCGTGCAACGCAACCACATAACCATCGCCGCCGTTATTGCCCGCCCCGCACACTACCAGCAGATGATTGATATGGCTGTGGCGTGTCATGATTTGTTTGAACGCGAATTCCCCGGCTCGCTTCATCAACTCGATGCCGGGGATGCCGTGTTGTTCTATGACGATGCGCTCTATCGCCCGCACTTCGCGCGCTTGGTATATTTCTCTGCGTTGCATCTCTTCGGGTAGCATATTTTCTGGTGACCTATTTTTGCCTCGCATGGAGTTATTATTGCCCGATTAAAAATGCTAACGCATCAATTACATGATAAACGGACATGACAAACGACATGAAAAATTACATCAAGTTGGCACGCAAAAATGCAACGCTGCGCGCCCATGCAAGTGCGGCATCCGGTTCGTCATAACGGGAACTGGTTGGGTTGG